>Ga0207645_10000592_pt1 | contig 30028 bp, 27 predicted proteins | sample KBSM53metaG_FD_184331 | JGI IMG/M metagenome (GOLD analysis project Ga0207645, IMG submission 184331) | Miscanthus rhizosphere microbial communities from Kellogg Biological Station, Michigan, USA - KBS M5-3 metaG (SPAdes) (version 2) | ecosystem: Host-associated > Plants > Roots > Rhizosphere >...
GAAGAATCGATCACATTACAGATGGACAGGATTTTTGCTCTTTTCGCGCGAGCGATCTCGGTCGCCGCCAAGGTGTCGGCGGTTTCACCCGATTGACTGACCATCAACAAAACAGATTTTGGATCCATCAGCGGCGAACGGTAGCGGAACTCCGAACCGTAATCGACTTCTGCCGGGATGCCAGCGATTTCTTCGAGCAAAAACTTGCCCACCAGGCAGGCATGCCATGCCGTGCCACATGCGACCAGATGAAAGCGTTTGATTTGCTTAACTGCGCTCGCAGTCAACTTGATGTCCTCGAGCGAGACTTGCCCGTCTTTTAATGAGATGCGACCACGAAACGTATCCGCCAGCGCGCGCGGTTGGTCATGAATTTCTTTCAACATGAAATGCGCATAACCGCCCTTTTGTGCCGCCACGGCATCCCAGGTGATTTCTTTGACGGGCCGCTGAATCGTTTTTCCCTTGCCGTCGAAGAGCCGATAAGAGCCAAGCGTGACTTCGCCAATTTCACCGTCTTCGAGAAATGTCACGCGGCGCGTGTACTCGAGCAATGCCGGGATGTCTGAGGCGATGAAAGTTTCCCCTTCGCCCCAGCCGATAACAATGGGCGTGGAATTCTTTGCCACGATCAATCGTTTGGGATCCCGACGGTTCAGAAACAGCAGCGCGTAGGAGCCGTGAATCTCCTTGAGCGTGCGCCGCACCGCGTCGAGAAAATCGATGCCGCGGTCGATTTTTTCGGCAACCAGATGCGCGACGATCTCGGTGTCGGTCTCGGAGGTGAAGTGGGTACCCCGATTGGTGAGCTCTTCTTTAAGCTCTAAATAATTTTCGATGATGCCATTGTGCACCACGACCACATCACCAGCGCTGTGAGGATGCGCATTGGTTTCCGATGGCCGGCCGTGGGTGGCCCAGCGAGTGTGACCGATACCCACGGCCCCCGCGATGGGCTGGCGGCGCAGCATGGTTTCGAGATTGCTCAATTTGCCTTCACAGCGGCGAATCTCGACATGGCCGTCGTTCAAAACCGCAATACCGGCGGAATCGTAACCGCGATATTCGAGTTTTCTCAGGCTCTCGAGAATAAGGGGCGCTGCTTCGCGTGTGCCGATATAGCCGACGATGCCGCACATTTATTTTTTGTTTCCTTTCATCTTTTTCCGTTTTTGTTCAGTCCAGCCTTCGCGCAGCTGCTCCTCACGCGGATTGAAAATCAATGCTCCCGCCGGAATATCATGCCGCACCGTGCTGGCAGTGGCGACGTAGACGTCATCGCCGATTGCAATCGGCGCCACCAGAGTCGTATCGCTGCCCACCTGGACGCGATCTCCGATGGTGGTTTTGTACTTTTGAAACCCGTCATAGTTGCACGTGATCGTGCCGGCACCGATGTTCGTATCCCGGCCGATGGTGACATCGCCTAAATAGGTGAGATGGTTGGCTTTGGTGCCCTCGCCCACATGGGCTGCTTTCGCTTCGACGAAATTGCCGATGTGGACATTGCGCCCTAAATGCGTCCCTGGACGCAAATGCGCAAATGGGCCAACGATGGCGCCGCCATCGATGCGGCTGCCGGTCATAACGACCGAAAACTTGAGCAGAACGTCATCGCCGATTTCCATGTCGGTCAGAAAGGCGGTACCGTCGATATGACAGCGCTCGCCGATTACGGTCTTGCCCTTGAGATGAGTGTTCGGACCGATGATGGTGTCTTGCCCGATGGTCACAGTCTCTTCGATGTAAGTCGTATCCGGATCCTGAAGCGTCACTCCGGCCAGCATCCACTTTTGATTGATTTTATCGCGCAGGCTCTTTTCCATCTTCGCTAGATCCTCTCGGCTATTGATTCCCAGAGTCTGACGGACATCGTTGATCTGCACAGCCTCGACTTTCTTTTTCTGTCGAAGAGCGATCGCGACGATATCCGTCAGGTAATACTCCTTCTGCTGATTATGATTCTTAACTGCGGCCAATGCGTCAAAAAGGAACGGACTCGAGACCACATAAATTCCGGTATTGATTTCGGAGATCTGTCGCTGCTCGTCGGTTGCATCCTTTTCTTCGATGATGCCGGTCACGGCGCCTTCGGCATCGCGTAAAATACGCCCGTAGCCATTAGGGTTGTCCAATTGGGCCGTGAGAAAACTCAGGTCTGCACGAGAGCTGCGTTGGTTTTCGATCATCGCTCGCAATGTTTGTTCTTGGATCAGCGGCACGTCGCCGCTCAAGATTAAAATGTCGCCGGCAAATTCATGGAATTTATCTTGGGCGCATAAGACCGCATGACCCGTACCAAGCTGCTCTTCTTGGATGGCCCAATTTATGTCCCTTACCGGGCAGGCGTCTTGAACCCTGCGCGCAGCATGGCCGACCACGATTGCGATGATGGCCGGATCGAGTCGTCTTGCGTTTTCCAAGACATGAAGAAAGAGAGCTTTTCCGCCCAGCGAATGAAGCACTTTAGGAACGGTCGATTTCATTCGGGTTCCCTGACCGGCGGCGAGTAGAATCACTCCGAGTTGGTTCATAAGTGTGTCAGCGAGATTAGATTATAGTGGAACTCTGAAAGCAATCAACGACAGATTATCGAGCCTGCAATCGGCATTTTGGCCATCGGCAACTGCAATTACCGCCGCTTTTTGCGGCCCAAGCGGTGCAGAGAACAGGCACCCAGTAAGTGACCGAAACCTATTTAAACTTTTCAGCAGGTAAGTTATTCTGCGTCCATTGGAGATTTCCTATGCCGGAAAAAACCGCTGACAGTCGTGTGCCACGCGAGCCGATTTCGCAACAAAACTGGTGGGATTATTGTCCAGTCTGCAGCTCGAAGCTGATCAACGAGAAATGTAAGTATACTTGTCCGAATCCGAATTGCCAGTTTTTCATGAGCTGCAGCGAGTTTGATCTCTGAGTCCACCGCGTCATTTCGAGAGCAATACGCATGTCTAAGACCGCTGGCATCGTGATCATTGGCAACGAAGTCTTGTCCGGCAAAACGCGGGACACGAATTCCCATTTTTTCTGCACCGAGTTGCGGCAACTGGGCGTCGAGCTTCAGAAGATATCGACCATCCAGGATAATATCGAGATTATCGGAAAGGAAGTCGCGGCTTTTTCTGATCGCTTTGATTATGTATTCACCAGCGGCGGTGTCGGACCGACACACGACGATGTCACCATCGAGGGAGTCGCGCACGGTCTAGGTGTCAGGGTGGTTCGTCATCCCGACATCGAACGGCGCATGCGCCAGCGCTTGGGCGATCAGGTAAACGAGGCACGGCTGCGCATGGCCAACGTTCCCGAAGGCGCTACGTTGTTGGCGACTGAAGCGCCCTTTGCAGCGATCGTAAAGATCCGCAATATTTACATCTTCCCGGGGATCCCGAGAATTCTCGAGGAGCGTTTTCACGCCATCAAAGAGACGTTTCGGGACACGCCGTACTATCTAAAAAACGTCTTCGTCCGGTATGGCGAAGGCATCATCGCCTCCATTCTGAATGACCTGCTGGTAAACTTTCCTAACCTCATGCTCGGGTCCTATCCTGTTCTGGATCTGCCGGAGTATAAGGTCAAAGTCACGCTCGAATCGAAAGATTCGGATTACCTCGAGCAGGCTCTCCGTGCCCTCATCGCTTCCCTTCCGCCAGACGCGGTGCACCGCGTCGATTGAGAAATGGCCGGTTCTTCGTGGTGGGGAGTTCTGGCACGCCGAATGAATCCCTGAAAGATGCTTTCGCCGCTGACGGATTTTCCCGCCGGCTGGCCGCCGCCGGGGCAAACGCTCTTTTGGGGCTATGCTTCGATGGCGGTATCCTCGTGGCGATTTTGCTCAGCAAGGTCATTTACCAGCTCGTCGAGGCCTTCAGGTGGGACGTAGCCCTGCTCACACTGATTGGCCTGCTTTGGGCAAGCGCCAATGCAGAGTCGCTCCATGCACTGCCAGACTTCATGCGTGCAAAAACGCGCAGGTTTTACTTGAGTGCGGTGAGCGGCTGGCCGGTCTGCGTGCCGATCCAAACTTCGCCGCCTTCGAACACTTCTTTTTTCCAGATCGGCACGGTCTTTTTGATTTCTTCAATGGCGAAGCGGCTAGCCGCGAATGCCGCGTCGCGGTGCGCCGATGAGACGGCAATAATCACGCTCGCTTCACCGATCTGAACCGGGCCGAGACGATGCACGATCGCCATTTTGCAGATCGGCCATTTTTTCTTCGCCTCCTCGCCAATACGAGCTAACTCCTTCTCGGCCATTTCGGGATAGGCTTCGTAGTCAAGGGCGATGACGTTTCGACCTTCGTTGTTGTTGCGCGTCGTACCGATGAAAGGAACGATCGCACCGGCCCCAGGATCGCTTACGTAATCCACCAACTCCTGCAAATTGATCGGTTTATCGGTAACTTTAAACATGGATCTGCCTGGGTGAAATCTGAAATCTGCAATTTGCCATGCCGAGCATAAGCGAGGCTACCCTCCGCTCACCGGTGGGATAAAACCCACTTCATCCTGCTCGCGCAAGCAATAATCCGCCGCCGCATAATTCTGATTGACGGCGTAGAGCAGACGGATTCCCGGCACGGCCAGCTTGGGATAATCTTTCTGCAATTCTCGCCAGAGATCACCGACCGTGCTCCCCTCAGAGAGTTCCTTGGAAACTTCCGAGACGCCGGCGCGCTCGCGCAAAATGGCGAAAAATTTCACTCGGACGGTCATTTCCCCTGAACCTGAGAAACCATATGTCTAATCTCGTTCAGCACGAGCTTCTCCATGGCCAGCTTCACGGCCGCCTGCGAACCCGGCAGCGAGATCAACACTTTGCCGCGCGCGCTCCCGGCGGCCGCCCGGCTCATGATCGCTGCTGAGCCGATCTCGAGATAACTCAAATAGCGAAAGATTTCGCCGAAGCCGTCGAGCTTTTTTTCTAGAAACCGGCTCACGACCTCATAAGTCCCGTCGCGCGGAGCGATACCCGTGCCGCCGTTGACAATCACCGCGTCGACATCGTTTTTTGCAAGTGCCTCGCTGAGCGAATTTTCGATCTGTTCGGGTTCATCTTTGACGATTCGATAACCGACGGTCTCATGCTGATGATTCTCCAACAAATTTCTGATCGTCTGACCGCTGGTATCCGTGGTTTCGTCCCGTGTATCGCTCACGGTCACGACAAAAAAGCGGATGTTCTTTTTACCTCTTTCTTTGTGCTCATGAACCGACATAGTTTTTCTCCGCAGCAACTCTCAGGCAAATCATAGCAAGACCGGGTAGGGTTGCAAAGCTGGCCACAGGCTGCGTGCTTCGAGTTGCCGGCGCCCGTTCGGCCGATTATGATGCTCCTCAGATGGCAAAGCCATTTTCCCTTTACATCCATATTCCTTATTGCGTGAGCAAGTGCCCCTACTGCGACTTCAACTCACATGTCGTCGCCGAAATTCCCGAACAGTCCTATGTGGATGCGCTGCTCTCCGAACTGGCACACTATGGCGACTCGGAGGAATGGCGCGGCCGTACGGCGCAAAGCATTTTTTTTGGCGGCGGCACACCATCGACATTCAAGCCGGAGAGCATCGGCAAGCTCCTCGCTTGGAGTGCGGCGACGTTTCCCATTGAAGCCGACTGTGAGATCACTCTGGAAGCCAATCCCGGAACCGTTGACAGCGATAAATTCTTCGGCTACCACGATGCCGGCATCAATCGCATCAGTATCGGCGTGCAGTCGTTTCAGCCCAAACTGCTTAAATTCCTCGGGCGCATTCACGGCGTGGAAGAAGCCCAACGAGCACTCGAGATCGTCCGGCGGACGAACTTCGAGAGCTTCAGTTTGGATTTGATCTATGCCAACCCTGGTCAAACCCTTGCCGAATTGGCAGCGGACCTGGATAGCGCATTATCCTTTCAGCCGCCGCATCTCTCGGCTTACAACTTAACCTTCGAAGAAGGTACGCCGTTTCAACACGAATACCGTGCCGGCAAAATGAGCTCCCTTTCCGAAGACGAAGAGATCGCGATGGCCGAGCTGATCGAGACGAAACTTGCTGCGGCCGGATTACTGCGCTATGAGATTTCCAATTACGCGCAGCCAAATTGCCATTCCCGGCACAACTCGAATTACTGGCGCGGCGGCGATTATCTGGGAGTCGGCGCAGGCGCCCACAGCTACCATCGAAACACAGATCACCGGACCGGCCGGCGCTGGAGTAACGAAAAAAATCCCGCCAAATACATCGCGCAGGTCGGTCAAACTCGCCAAGCGATCACTGAGTTGGAAGAGGTTGACCGGAATAAAGCTGCCGCTGAGTTCATGTTTCTTGGACTACGCATGACCGAAGGCATATCGCCCGTTGCCTTCCGCGAGCGATTTGGCGAGTTTCCCTGGGAGGCTTTTCCACGCATCAAAGATTTGATCGAGGGTATGCTACTCGAGGTAAAACATGGATTCTTGAGGCTCACGAAGAAGGGATTGCTCGTCGCCAATTCGATTTTCGTCGAGTTTATGTGAACCGGAGGCAATATGGTTTTAAGCGATCTCAGCAAGCTGCGCATCGATCACATCGGCAGCCTCGTCCGACCGGCAAAACTGAAAGAAGCCTTCGCCCGGCACGATCGTAAACAAGCAAGCTTTGAAGAGTTGAGACAAGCGCAAGACGACGCCATTCGCGGGGTCATCCATAAACAGGAGGAACACGGCCTACCTGTGGTCACCGACGGCGAGTTCAGGCGCCACAACTTTCAGGAGAGCTTCTCGGAGTGCGTCACCGGCTTCGACGTGCCGCAAGATGTTTCGCGCTACTACGAGAAACGGAATGTAAACGAGAACCCGCTCGAACGCGCCGAGCAAAACTTCGATGAAGCCGGTCCGGCGATCGTTACCCGCCGTGCCGCAGTCGAGCGGCTCAAGCTCATTCGCAATCTTCCGCTCGAAGAATTCCGTTTTGCTCAAAGCGTTGCCACAGCGCCGGTCAAAGTCACGGTTCTCGGACCCGACCGCATCGCACAGCGTTTCAAGTGGGAAACGTCGCTGAGCGTCTATAAAGGCTTAGATGAGTTCGTCGAGCACGTCGTGCAAATCGAACGGCAGATCATCGCCGAGCTGGTGAACGCTGGCTGCAAATATATCCAAATCGATGCTCCCGGCTATACCGCCTATGTCGATAAGATCTCGCTGGAAAGAATGCGCCGCCGTGGCGAAGATCCGGAACGTAACTTCCAGCGCTCCATCGAGGCGGATAACGCGCTTATCGAGGGCTTCTCCGGCGTGACGTTTGGTATCCACATCTGCCGCGGTAATGCCCGGACGATTGATCCCGCAACCGGAAGGCTCGTCCCGCAATGGCATCGCGAAGGCGCCTACGACGCGATCGCAGAAAAGCTCTTCAATACGCTGAAACACCAGCGCATTCTGCTTGAATACGATAGCGAGCGCGCCGGCGGCTTCGAGCCGCTGCGACTAGTGCCCAAAGACAAATTTATCGTGCTCGGTCTGGTCTCGACCAAGAGCTCAGACATGGAGAGCATCGACGAACTAAAGCAACGTATTGATCAGGCGAGCGAGTTTTTGCCGCTAGAACAGTTGGCGCTTAGCCCTCAATGCGGCTTCGGCGGGATTGATTCCAAGGTGCTGAGCGAAGACGAAATGTGGAAAAAGCTCGCTACGATCGTTGAAACGGCCGAGCAGATCTGGCGTTGAATGAATTCCCTCGGCGCCAGTTTAGCTATCCCGGATCGCCTCGCTCAGCCACTCCTCATGCACATCGACCCAAATCGAATCTTGGTCATGGCAACTGAAGAGTTCACCTAGATCAAACTTGACCGTGTAAAGCGGCTTGTGCACGCCGCGATGATCGCGGATATTTTCGAGCACGCCGTGGACAGCGCCGATGACGCCGCGTTTGCCGCGAATATAGTGCGGCGTTCGCCGATTGCCGGTGGGGTTTTCGTCGGCGACCATCACCGCATCGCCGATTTTGTATTTGCTGCTCGTTTCCATCACGACTCCTAATCCGGCCGCACCCGCGGCATTTCCGGTTCGACATGGGCCGCTTCCCGCTCGCGCAACTGCGCCGGTTCCAGCGGGTATCCTGCGCCGATCAGGCTGTCCACAGTAACGAGTGCCGCTAATTCTTCTTCGGACATGTTCTCCGTGCCGGCGGGGCGCTTGGGCAAAACGAAATAGCGCACGTCAGACGTGCTATCCCAGACACGAACCTCTTTTTCCGGCGGAATTTCCAAGCGGAACATTTCCTTGATGCACTGGCGTGGATTTTGGACGATACTGGTCCGATAGCTTTCGTGCTTATACCACCACGGCGTGTCACCGAGAATGTCATAGGGATAACACGAGCAGAGCGTGCAGACGATCACGTTATGAACGCGATCCGTATTCTCCACGACCACCAGTTTGCCGACTTTGCCCTGATGCACGCCCATTTCTCTTAGCGCTTCGCGGCCGGTGGTCAATAGAGCCCGCTTGAACTCCGGATCGCTCCACGCCTTCGCGACGATAACGCCGCCAGCCCAGGGGCGTTCTTCATGCAGTTGTTTCCAGCGTTGTTCGAGATCCTTTCGGGTCGCCCAGCCGCGTTTGATCAAGGCCTGGACGAAAACCTCCAGCAACGCCTGATAATCGGTTAGATCCTGCTCGAGGTTCGCCATACGTTCTTCGATGGCGCCATTATGTTCCTTTTTCTTGATTTTGAAAAAGTCGTCGTAATCGCCGCGCTCCTTGCGGTTGTCCTCCGTTACCATGTCCATGCCTTCCACGGCGCGGGCGGACACTAAGGCGATGCCTTTTACGTATTCATCGAGCCATTCCTCCAAGTAGCGCACGCGTGCTTCAATATTTTTTCCTTGAGGTTTGCCGACTTTGAAGAAATGATCTTTCTTTTTTAGCGTCGCGCGCACCTTGAGCAGGTCATAGAACGTGACTACACCGCGCCGCAGCAAATAAATGATTCGCGGTTCGAACCGCTTGGCCCGGTAATATTCCAGATCCTCTTCGACGGCTTTGATGTGCGCCATGTAGTCATGCATGTGCCCTTCGAACGGTTTGTGTCCATGCTTCCCTGACATCGTTAAGTCCTCCAGATCACTCTATAGTACTATGGTTAAAATTCGGATTCCGCCGCTCCCGTCTTGAAGAGATACGCAAAGCCACGCCCTACGAAAACCTTCGTGTGCTTGGCGTCTTCGTGGTGAATCTTTCGGTCCTTGTGGGTTACTCTGGCACGCGGCTCAATGAGTGTCGAATATCGCCTGATACTCTTTCAGCTTGGCTTTGGTCGCGTCGGTTTCCGCAGCGCTCGGCTTCGCTGGATCCGCGGCCGGCGGCAGACAACCGAATTTCATCAGACAAGCCATTAGCAACATCCGGGCTTTCGTTGCGGTTAAATTGCTGCCGGCGATCGCCAACGGATCACGCGTTGGATCGACAAAACCGCCGGCATTACCACGCCCGACTTTCACCACCGGCATGCCGCTGAACACAGCGCGCTTGAGTGCCGCGTCGACGGGATTGCTCATGGCGCCAAAGGGTGCCGATCCCTCGGCGATAAAGCCCGCTAACGGCGCATCGCGCAAATTTTTCTCGATGCGCGCGAGTATATCGACTTCGGCGCTCGCATCTCCCGAAGTATCATCGGGCAGATAACGGGCATGCTTCACAATTGTGACTTTGGGAATCGCGCTCGAAACCAGATTGCCCTCGTCATTTTTGATTGCTATGCCGATGGTTCCGATTTTTGAACCTTGAACGGCTGAACCTTGAACTTCGCTAGGCAGCCGAGTCAAATTCAGCGTCGAATCGTACGTATGCCGCTTCACCGGCTTGAATGAAAACTGTGGCGCACCCGGATGACCGATTCGACCTATGATGCCGCCGTGTCCGCCAGTAGCGACGTAACCGCCGGGCCGCGCATCCGATTTTTGCACATCCCGCGAGGTAAAGATTTGCTCGTCGAGAATCGCCACTGCGCCGATGCAATCGTGCCCGTTCTCATCGGCCCAGATACGCGATGTGATGTAGCTCACCGAATCGACAATATTCCGGTCACCATCGTTGGCGAGCGCCCCATGTGGCCGCTGCGAGGAATTGCCGCAAATCGGCACCGTCGTATCGATCAACAAGTTGAGCCAATACGTCGTCTCTTCGACAAACGGGCTTCCCTCGAGCCAGATCGCGCCCAGGTATTTCCCGGTGGCGAGCGTCCGTTGCACGACGTTAGTGACCCGTGCAAGCGCCGCCATCGGTGGCTCTTTGCGTAAATAACCCGGACGATAGGGGAAAAAATCGACGCCGCGCTTCTCCGGAGCGATATCCCCCTCGCCGATATCCGTTCGTTCGCCGGCACGCCGTCCGGTCAGATACCCGCCGGAAGGTAGCGCGCGGACGAAATCGAAATCAGCTTTGCCGCTGAGCAAGCAACCGATACCTTCGTCCGATATGCCCAATCGATCGATTTCCTCGAACAGCCGTGAACCGTCGGGAAAGAAAGGCACCCGAACCACTTCCTCGGGCGCGTTCTTCTCGATGCCATCCATCTCCCAAGGCTCTCCATTCGCCTGACGCGCCATATAGGGAAGTGGGTATAAGCCGTCTTCAGGTTTCAGCGTGATTTCGTAAACCGGCTTATCGCTCGAGCTTTTTCTCTCTTTGTGAAAATTTCCCGCATCATCCAAATAGCCATCCGGCGGCGCATAGAGTCCGGCGAAATCTCGCTCCAGCGGGTGGGCGCTGAACTGCTCGACGTACACAGTCACTGGTGCTGCGAGTCGCTGCGGCCGGAGCACATCGAAGCGCATGGCCGACCCGTCTGGGTAGCTGCGCATTTTCAAACCATATTTCTCACGCGCTTTGTTGCTGGTGACCAGCGGTTCGGTGTTTTGAATCGTCGCTGTCGGCCCGGAGAAAACTGCGATACGCGGCTTACTGTCTCGCGTTGAGGTTGCCATGAAACTCTCCGTTCGTAAAAAAACCAGAGCGACAAATCCCCTATTTCCTCCTTCCAGGATGAAAGGGGGATTGCGACTTGTTGAGCCACTAATCCAATGGCGATGGCAGAGCTTACTTCAGTTCGTAGGGCAGTTGTTTCGGACCGTAGCCCTGCCAGTAGCGGTTGGTCGCCGGATCGTAACGGCCCTGAAGAAAACCGCCGGCTTTCTCCGCGCGCACGATGATGGCGACGGTGCGCTCATCTCCGCTCTCTTCGGCATGAATTTCGTATGGCGGCACCAGATCGATTTTGCCCGCGCCGACTTTCACGTTGACTGTCTTACGGACTTCTGCGTGGTCTGGCCTGCTGCCGTCATCGAGGCGCTCGTATCGCTCGACCGTCTCGGTGCCATCGAGTACACCGTAAAGCGTCCAGTTGTGCGCGTGATCGTGAATTTGCGTTCGGGTATGCGGCGCTTTGATCAAGCCGTTGATGACGAACTTGTAATCGGGATCCTCGTAAAACAGCAGATTCTCGGCCCGCTCGCCGCCCTGCGAGCAATCGGGCCAATTCCGCGACTGTTCTTTGACCCAAGGATCGGCGAGGAGCTCTTGCAGCAGCGGCGGCATCTTTTCCCAGCGTTTCGCCGGATCGGCTTCAGTTGCAAAGAGCGTGCGCGTCGCACCAATGAATTTTTGCACAGCGTTCTGAGACATATTTCCCTCCCTGAGCTGTTCACCTGCGGCTATCATTAATCCCGTGCAAAGTATCTCGTCAAGCGGTGTGCTGATGGCGCTTTGTCATTGCGCGTATCCTTCGATACGCAGTGTAGCGCTGCCTACTCAGGATGGTCGGTCTAACACCGATTCCCCGAGTAGCGCAATGCGCGTATCGAGAGGCAAAACAGCCATCGCGGAGTTTTTCTACACTCTGCGGCTAGACAGAAACGGAAGGTCGAACTATGTACCGTGGGACCAGGACGAGAGATACTGCTGCTGTTCTTTGCTCAAGGTATCGATGCGAATGCCCATGGAGCTGAGCTTCAATTTCGCGACCCAGTTTTCTACTTCGCTGGGCACATCATAAACTTTGGGTGTGAGCTGTTTTTGGTTTTTGACGGCCCATTCCGAAGCGAGCGCCTGAGTCGCAAAGCTCATGTCCATCACCGATGCCGGATGGCCCTCAGCAGCGGCAAGATTCACCAAACGTCCTTCGCCGATCAAATAAATCCGTTTGCCGCCGGGAAAGACATAGGCGTCGACACAGTTGCGAACATTCTTTTCTACTTTGGCGGAAAGCCTCCTGAGCGCCTTCAGATCGATTTCAATGTCGAAGTGACCCGAGTTGCAGATCACCGCGCCATCTTTCATCGCTTTGAGATGTTCTTCGGCGATCACGTGCATGTCGCCGGTGAGCGTGATGAAGAGATCACCGATGCGCGCCGCCTCTTTCATGGTCATGACTTCCAAGCCGTCCATGGCTGCTTCCAAGGCACGGATCGGATCGACTTCGGTGACGATGACTTTGGCACCCATGCCGCGGGCACGGGAAGCCACGCCTTTGCCACACCAACCGTATCCGGCAAGGACCACGCGTTTGCCGGCGATCAGCATGTCGGTCGCCCGCACGACGCCGTCAATGGTCGATTGTCCCGTGCCGTAGCGATTGTCAAAAAGATGTTTGGTCGCCGCGTCGTTCACGGCGATGACCGGTATTTTGAGCGCGCCGTCCCTTTCCAGAGCGCGCAAGCGAATCACGCCCGTGGTCGTCTCTTCCATACTCGCAATTAAATTGGACGCCAGATGCGCATAGTCGGTGTGCAGCAGAGAAACCAGATCGGCGCCGTCATCCATCGTGATGACCGGTTGATGATCGAGCGCCGCGCGCAGGTGACTGTAGTAACTCTTGTTATCTTCGCCTTTAATCGCAAATACCGGCACTTTGTCATGCTGAACCAGTGACGCCGCGACGTCGTCCTGAGTCGAGAGCGGATTCGACGCACACAGCAGCACATCCGCACCGCCCGCTTTAAGCGCCTGTACCAAGTTCGCGGTCTCCGCCGTCACGTGCAGGCAGGCCGAGAAGCGCATGCCGCGAAGCGGTTTTTCTTTTTCAAATCGTTCCTTCACTCTCCGCAGCACAGGCATGTCTTGCCCGGCCCACAGGACCCGTTTTCGCCCGCCATCCGCAAGGCGCAAATCTTTAACGTCGTGTTTCTTACCCGCCATCGTAACCACTTCCTCCGCGTATATTTTTTGGTGAGTTAAACCCGGCCTGCAGCCTTTTTGAGATCGGCCGCCCGATCGGTTCTTTCCCAGGTAAACAGGCCGTCTTCAGGATTGCGCCCGAAGTGGCCGTAGGCCGCCGTCGGACGGTAGATGGGTCGTTTGAGATCGAGTGTTTGAATTATGCCTTTCGGACTCAAATCAAAACTTTCTTGAACGATTTTTGCGATTCTGCCTTCAGGCACAACCCCGGTGCCGAAGGTGTCGACCAGCACCGAAACCGGCTGCGCTACGCCGATCACGTAAGCCAATTGCACCTCACAGCGCTGCGCCAACTCTGCCGCAACGATATTCTTCGCCACATAGCGTGCCATGTAGGCGGCGCTACGATCGACTTTCGATGGATCTTTTCCAGAAAACGCTCCGCCACCGTGGCGACCCATCCCGCCATAAGTATCGACGATGATTTTTCGCCCCGTCAGACCGCAATCGCCCTGCGGCCCGCCGACAACAAATCGGCCAGTCGGGTTCACATGGAAGATAGTATCCTTGTCCAGGTACTCGGGCGGGATCACCGCCTTAATCACGCCGTCGATGATGGTTTCCTTCAGCTTGCTATGATCGACATCGGGGCTGTGTTGCGTGGAAATAACGACATTTTTCACCTTCACCGGCTTCCCGTCGCGATACTCTACCGTCACTTGTGACTTGCTATCGGGCCGGAGAAAATACGCTTCACCACCTTTGCGCACTTTCGCCAGGTAATGCACGAGGCCGTGCGCCATCTGAATCGGAAACGGCATCAGTTCGGGCGTCTCGTCGCAAGCGTAGCCGAACATCATCCCCTGATCGCCCGCGCCCTGCTCTTTATGCAGTCCCTCGCCTTCTGTCACTCCCTGCGAAATATCCGGCGATTGCTGCTCGATAGCGGTTAAAATCGCGCACGTATGGCCGTCGAAACCCATGGCGGAATCCGTGTAACCGATCTCGCGCACGACTTCGCGGACGACATCGACATAACTGACCTTGGCATTGCTCGTGATCTCCCCCGCCACCACCACCATGCCGGTCTTCGCGAGACTTTCGCAGGCCACGCGGCTGTTGGGATCTCCCGCCAGGTGAGCATCGAGGATCGCATCCGAAACCTGGTCGCAGAGTTTATCGGGATGCCCTTCGGAGACGGACTCCGATGTGAACAAGAAATCTTTGACAGCCATGAGATGACCTCCAGCAGGGCGCAAACAATCACTCCTGTATAGCGAATACAGGGGGTCTATTCAACCTTACTCTTGCAGTCTTAATGGCGGAAAAGGCAGCCCGGCCGCTTAGGAACTACGAAGGGACCAATCCAAGGCACTCTCGTCTTGAATCATCTCGTCAGACGCGATCACGACGCAATTTCGACCCAGTTCCTTGGCTTTATATAGAGCTTGATCGGCAGCCTGGAGCAAGCTGTGGTTCGTCCGGCCGTGAACGGGATAAAGCGCAATACCGATCGAAACCGTTACGCTGGTAATCGATTGTCCATCTTGGCGCACCGCGATGCGCTGCAGCTCAAGCCGAAGCTGCTCGAGCCGCTGGTGCGCGTTATCCAAGGTGATTTCCGGAAGGATGATCACGAACTCTTCACCGCCGTAGCGACAGACGATATCGCTGCCGCGGAATTTGGACTTCAATAGATCGCTCCACTCGCGCAGGACAGCGTCCCCGGCGCTGTGTCCAAAACGATCGTTGAGAGTTTTGAAATGATCGAGGTCAAGCATCGCGACGACCAGCGGCTTGCCGGAGCGTTCGGCGCGACTCAATTCTCGATCCAGCGAATCCTCCATGTAACGTCGGTTGAATAAACCGGTTTGCGGATCGCGGATACTCTGGTTTTTCAAAGTTTCCCGCAGACGCAAGTTCGCCAGAATCAAAGAAAGCTGTTCGGTCACGGCTCCTGCGGAATCGGCGATAATGCTTTTTCCGTTCCCGCCACTGTCATATCGCACGTGCAGCAAACCCATGATTTCGCCGTGGGCAATCATGGGTATGCACACGTAGGCTCCGGTCGGCGCTCCCGCTTGTGCGACATGTTGGCAAATCAAATCGCGGGTTTCCGATTCCATCCCGTGAGGTTTGTTGCGCCGAAGCCCCCAGCAATCTCCCGGCTCAAGCGTCTTTTCAAAGTCGTAGCTCGGCTCGCCCCAGCGACCGACGCTTTCGAGGAAATTACGTGACGGCGTCATCATATAAAGAGCACCGCTGGTGTTGTGCAGCAGTAAAGGCAAACGACGGCGGATAATCTCGTAGGCTTCGTCCATACTGCGGCATGACTCGATCAGCTCCACCATTTCGCCGACCAGGCGCATCTCCTGGTTGTGCCGTTCCAGCTCCAAGACGGAACGCTGCAGCTCGTCATGGGCATGCTGCAGCTCCTTCTCAATCAATTTTCGCTGCGCGTTTTCCGACTCGAGCTCACGTGTGCGCTCGGTGACCCGCTGTTCCAACCCAGCGTTCAGAGCTTGAATCTCCTCAGTCCGTTCGGCAACCCGCTGCTCGAGAGTGACGTTCCAAGCACGGATTTCTTCTTCGACTCGCCGCCGTTCGGTAATATCCACGACCGATGCGAGCACCTGCAGCCCATGCGGCGAACGGATCGGGTTGAGTCCAATTTCAACGGCGAATTCGGTGCCGTCCGCGCGCAATCCGAACAGCTCCCGAGCGGATCGAATCATCTGCTCTTTGGGCTCTTGGAAAAAGCGGCTGCGGTGCTCCGGATGCGACCCGCGGAAGCGCTGCGGCACGAGCTTTTCGATGGACTTTCCCAGCAAATCCTCGCGCGAATAACCAAACAGCTGCTCAATTTGATGATTCACCAAGGTAATGACACCGCGCTCGTCGATCATGAGCATGCCATTGGGCGCTGATTCAACGACCAGTCGAAGTTGGTCGGCTGCCAATTTTTGCTCGCTGTTATCCACATACATCGCGCGGGTGCCGATGACCTTGCCGGACTCATCGGAAATCGGATCGCCCCGCATCAAAACCGGGATGGCTCGCCCGTCGCTCACCAAAAGCTCGCGCTCACCGGAGACAATTTTTCCCCGCAAGGCCTCGGGGTAGCCGTTCGCGCCAAGCAGCTTGGTGCGAGAATCGGGAGAATGAAAATCAGCGAGCGACCGGCCGATCACGTGTTCGCGGTCATATTGCAAAGTCTTGAGGAACAATCCGTTGCAGTCGGTGATAATCGGCGTGCCATGATCATCGTGGATGGTCACGTACATGGCTGGCGCCGCTTCGAAAAGATCGCGGTAATGTTTCTCCGCCTGTTGCATTTGCGCCAAAGCCTGGTCGCGCATACGCAAGTAGACGATCAGCGCGGCCGTGATCAGGGTGCCGATCAACAGGATGCCGAGTGCGTCCCAAATGCCGTCGATCCAGGAATAGCCCGGCCCAGGACGCACGAGAAACAGTAATTGTCGTCCACCGAGCTCGGTTTGCGCTGTCTGATTCGACGTCAACTGCAATTGCGGCAGTTTCTGTCCGCTCAAGCTCGCCAGCGATTGAGTCGCAGCCAATGAAGACGTCAAAAATAGCGGATCGTCTTCGTCCGTCGCATCAAACAAATATACTTCTCGATCCTGTATGCTGCTCGACGCCAACACACTTTGGAGCAGGGCCGGGAGCGCCAGCTCCACCCGGAGAAAGCCGAGTAAATGCTCGCGACGCGTCGCTGATGATTCTCCCTCCGTGTGGTACTCGTATATGGGCTTGTAAAAAACCAGATCGTGTTGCGAGTTTGTCTTCGTCGGCCAGTCCCTCGAGACCACCAGCGTAACTCGGCCGGTATCGCGCGCGGAGATCAAGACCGGCATGGTATCCGGAATCGAGGCCAGATCTAGCCCGATATCGCTCTGTTTTGCAGCAGCGTTAGGCTCGACAAACAGCAGCGGAAAATATTCTGGCCGACTCTCCGCTGCAAAAGATTGGCGAAACGTGGTCCATTCAAAAATTGAAAAATTGGGCACGCCATCACGGCGCGTTCGCGCCTCGAACTTTGTTCGTTCCTGCAGCTTGACTCGTGGCGCCCATTGAAATGACGCTCCGGGCTTGTCGCTTTTTCCCAAGCGACTGACAAACTTCCGAAAATCGTCGCGGCTGACGTCATCGGAGGCAAGCAGAAGTCCTTCGATCGCCTGCATTTGCTCTTGGACTCGTTCAGTGTTGCGTGTAAATTGCCGCGTGATCTCTTGCGTGTCCTGGCGCAACCGCTCGTTCAACGTAAGCGTTTTGTTTTGCCAAACAATGTATGAGGCAACGAGCGAAAGACCCAGCCATACCGTGGTGAGCGGAAATACGATCGGCTCGACGAGGTTCCGTCGGCGCCAGCTCAGGATAATCACTATGAATAATGGTGTCAGAGTGAGCACACCGGCATAATCGCTAACCCACCATGTCGTCCATACCGCCGTCAGATCTCGCGCTGCGATAAAACCGGCATACCGGAGGGTGGCGACGGTAATCGACGGCGCGACGAGCGAAGCAAGACCGCTAAGAGCGATGAACCCAAGAATATCCCGTCCCGTGCTCGGAACGGCCACATTGTCGATTGCCTCGCTCCGGGTCGACAAACCAGGCACAAACTCGCGCAGGAGGAACGTTGCAAGCAACATTTCTAGAGTCGTTGCGCTCGCCAATATGGCAGCAGCGGAAAGAGCTGCGGGTCCGGACAAAATACTTTGGCTCAAAAGAAATGCGCCAAGCCACACGCCTACGGCGCTGCGATATCCAATCGCCAGGCCGGCACTGAGCGCAATCGCCGAAGGCGGCCACAAGGGAGTTCCATTGCCTTGCGGCAAAAAAATGTGTGGCGTGAACTGACCGCCCAGAACATAGAGAGCGGCGACCGCAAGCCATTCAGCGAGCCACCGTCCCGGAACTTTCTCGAACAGAATTTTCACCTGATTAAATTGTTGCGAATAGAGCCTTGCTTACTGTGCAAGCGTAAGCGTGAGACCAAGAGTTTTTGGCGCCCACAGACAACACGATGAACACGCATCAACTCGTGAGCAAAAAAGACTTGAGATCCATTATGGGTGCTATTGAGAAGTTGTCAACGGAATTGGAATCCGGTGTTATACGCAAAGGGGCGAAACTTACCCTACGCATCAAGATGTCCTAAATTGGGTAGTCGATTTTACTGAAAAAACCCGGTCGAGTCGTGACTCTGTTCGCCGGTCAAAGGACATTCATGCAGTTTAACCGGGGAGAACACCTCTGTCGTACTTCTCGAGTCGGCCTTGACTCACGATGCCGTTCACGTGCTAGGAGATACTTTGGATCGCCGCAACACCGTTCAAAAAGTTGCGGCCTTCAGGAGAGTCATGACGGAGCTCATACCGCTCGATACCGGCTTTGCCACCATCGGTCAAGGCGCCGGACCGATGATGGTGACCTGGAAAGCCGGGCTGTTTCATAAGCATGGACTGGCCGTCGAGCGGCCGCGCATCATGGGGGGTGCCAAGGGTGTGGTACGTGGACTTATGTTGGGCGACATTCAGTTTGGCAATCTCGCAGCCCCTGCAGCCCTGAGGGCAAATCTCAAAGGCGAAGCTGACCTCGTCTTTTTGACCGGCGGTATCAATCAACAATTCCTGCTTGGCGGCCCGGGAATTACTAACCGGCAGCAATTGGCCGGGAGGAGAATCGGTTTTGTCGGTGATGGTGGTCTCAATGACGCGCTGGTGAAATTCATCATCGAGCAACTGACTGCCGCCGCCATTATGGATGTCCAAGAGACAACGGTTCCTGGCGGCGGCGATAAAGAGATCGAAGCGCTTTTGCGGGGTGAATGCGACGCCATTGTCAGCACGCCGCCGGAATGCATCAGCGCGCACAGGCAGGGCTGCCAATATCTAGTCGATTTCGCCGATTACGGCTTGAACTACGCTCTCGGCGGAATCGCGGCGCGGCGCAGTTATGTCGAGGAGAATCTCGAGATCACAAGAAAGTTCATCAAAGCCTACGTGGAAGGCATGCATCGCTATCGAACGGACCGCGATTTTACCATTGGCGTCCAGGCCGAATACAGCGGGATTGCCGATCGAACCATAGCCGAGGAGACCTATGATCTCACTCGTCCGGGCATGCCGGCTGTGCCCTATCCGGTGGTTTCGTCGTTGCAGACACTGCTAAATTTTATGTCGAGGGAAGTTCCGGAAGCGCAAAACGCCCATGCCGGAAGTTTCGTCGACGAGCGCTTCATCCGAGAGCTCGAGGAAAGCGGGTTCATTGCCGCGCTTGGCGATCCTCGAGTGCGTCAATAGACACACTGCACATGTTTGGAAAAGCTTATCTGTCCCTCTGGATCTATGCGGCGCTCTTTTGCATGCCAGCATCCGCTGCCGTAAGTGATAGCTTGATCGATTCGGCCAAACGGGAACGAGAAGTGGTCTACTACGCGTCCATGAACCTCAGCGAGGCCAATGCCCTGATCGGCGAATTTGAAAAACGTTATCCCTTCATCAAAATCAAACTCAATCGGGCCGCCAGCGAAAAGCTTCTGACCCGCGTTTTGGCAGAATTCCGTGCTCAGAGAAGTTTCGCCGATGTCATTCAGACAGTCGAATTCAGCATGCACATTTTCGCTCGCCGCGGCATTCTAGCGCGCTACACGCCACAGGCCGATTCGCTCTTTCCCAAGCAATTCAAGGAAGAGGGTTTTTGGACAACCGTCTACTACAATGCTTATGTGACGGGCTTTAACACGAAGCTCGTTGCGGGCGAGAATTTGCCAAGAACCTATGACGACCTTCTCGATCCAAAATGGAAAGGCAAACTTATGATGGAAGGCACCAAGGCCGATTGGTTTGCCGGGATGCTGCAAATTATGGGCGGAGAACGCGGCATCACTTACATGCGCGCGCTCGCGCAACAGCAACCCAGTTTGCGCGAAGGTCATGAGCTCTTGGCTCAGCTCGTCGCTGCCGGCGAAGGTCTCCTCGATGTCAATATCCCGGCGGCCTCCGTTGAACGCATGAAGGAGCGCGGCGCGCCCATCGATTGGATCGCGCTGGGCCCCGCACCCGCAATTATGGTGGGAATCGGTCAAGCCGCCCAAGCGACTCATCCTAATGCGGCAAAAATTTTTTTGGACTTCGTGCTTTCGCGTGATGGGCAAAAGCTGATGCAAACCCCTGGTCGGCTGGTGGCCCGAAGCGATCTCGCGAACGACCAGGCTCGCATGCTAAAAGGGCTGAAGATCGTGCCAGTGGATCCGGCTCTCGCAGAAAAACTGGACCAATACGCCAAACAGTTGCGCAGCATTTTTGCTGGATGAGGATTTGGCAGGGTCGCTCAGAAATTGATTGAGGAGGTGGAACGATGCGCTTCATGTTTTTGAACCATTCCTACGTACGCCATTCGGCAGAGCTCGAACGTCACATTCTTGAGTTGCTCAAGAGCTATGCTGCGCCAGACACGACGTTTGAGCTTGCCTATCCGGAAGATCTCGGCGGCGGCGAAGTGTTGAGCCTGCTCGAGAAGCGCAAGGCACTGTCGGGACTGCATCACATTCTCGAAACGCCAGCGCTGGTCAAAAAAGCCATCGATGCCGAGCGACGCGGATTCGACGCTGTGATTCAAAGCAACACCTTCGATCCCGGCGTTGAAGCAAGCCGCCTGGCGGTGCGCATTCCCGTGATCGGGCTATTGCGCGCATCGCTCCATTTTGCGGCGACGATTTGCGATCACGTCGGCCTCATCGTGCCGCTCGAAACCCATATGCCCCATACCATGCGCTTGGTCCGCGCCTATGGCATGGACGGCTTCGTTTCCGGCATCCGAACTGTGGGGCTTTATGACACCGGTGATCTTTCTGGCTACCATGATGTTGTCATCGAGCGCACGCTTGCAGTGGGTAAAGACCTTGTCTCGCAGGGCGCCGAGGCGATTATCCCGCTCGGAGGCAAAATCTATCCTTACGTCGTCACACCGGAGGAGCTGGAACCGGAGCTCGGCGTACCAATAATCAACACCAAGGCTGTCGGCGTCAGCTACGCCGAGTTGATGGCACGCAATAATATCAAGCACAGCATCAAAGCGTACCCCTGTCCGACAGGGCTCGATCCCGAAGCTGTCTCACAGCGCTCGAAAGATACTCGCTAGTGTCCTGGAACTAAAATGCATTCGATCGTTCACGACCCGGATTTGGAAATCCGTAGGGACGTAGGCATACGCCCATTCTGGATCGGGTGAAGGTTAAGCGGCGGTAACCGTTAATAGAGGATTAGCCGATGATTATCGATGGCGACGGGCATTTTTTCGAGACCGAAGAGATATTTGACAAATATATGGAGCCGGCGCTCCGAAACTATCGCCCGCGATTGTTGAAAGACGATCAAGGCCACAATTTCTGGGTCGTGGACGGGCAAACACCCTACAAACGACCATCGATCAAAGGCGCGGGAGCCCCCGGCACTGCGGCGCCGCCGGCCGAGGCGATTCAATCAGCGCGGCGCGCTTCCCCGGGCAGCCAAACCCTAACCGACCTCAAAGAGAGACTGGAAGATCTCGACAGAGAAGAAATCGATCTGCAGTTCATTTATCCGAGCTTTCTCTTGCACGTGAATGCCTGGCCCGACGGTGTTCTAGCGATGGGAGTTTGCCGCGCGTACAACACCTGGTTGGCTGAAACCTGCAACAAAGCGCCGGACCGACTGCGCGCGGTTGGCGTTGTTTCGCTGCAGGACGCCGCCGGAGCGGCCAAAGAGCTCGGGCGCTTGCGCGATCTGGGTGTCTCTGCGGTCATGATCAACGGGACCACCGGAGCGAAAAGGCTCGACCACCCTGATCACGAAGTCTTTTTTGCCGAAGCAAATCGCTTAAAGATGCCGATCGCCGTACATTTTAGCCTGCAGTTCCCGGTCGTCGACAAACTCTTCGAGCACCATTTCCCGAACCGTGTGCTTGCGGGCATCTTGCCGATTATGGCGGGGCTCACCAGCGTGCTTTGCTCCGGGCTGCTCGACCGCTATGAAAACCTCAAGTTTGCTTTTTTGGAAGGAGGCATCAGCTGGGTGCCCGCCCACGTCGAACGCATGGATGATCATTTCGAAAATCCGCGCTACGGCGCCAGAGACCTCATTAGCCATCCACCGAGCGATTATTTGAAGGGCGGTCGGATCTTTTTTGGTTGCGAAGGTAACGAGTCCTTTCTCGGCCGAGTCGTGGACGAAGTGGGCGAAGGTCTATTCATATTTTCTTCCGATTACCCCCACGCCGACCGTACCGAAGGAACTGCAAAGACTTTGCGCGATCGCACGGACATCCCTCTCGCCGTGAGAAACAAGCTGCTCGAACAAAACGCCCGCCAATTTTACGGCATTTAAAACTCGTCCATCGGGAATTCTTATATCGGGCGCTCCCGGCGCTTATGCAATCGCTCGCTCAAGTGATTTGAATACCAGCAACAAACCGGCGTCTAACCATCCGAAAGGAGGTGATTCTGTGAAAAACGCAATCAGAGCTTTTGTTTTGGTAGCAATGACGTTCGTGTTCAGCGCGGCCAGCTTCGCCCAGGCCACGCCGGCGACCCCGGCCAAACCAGCGACTCCGCCGGCAACTGAAAAGAAGAATGAAACAGCGACGGAAAAGTCTAGCTCTACGAGTGACGACACCGGCAAGACGAAGTCAAAGGGGGCGAAAGCCAAAACCAAGCGGACCAAGAAGGCGAGCGAGAAATCGACGGAAAAGATGGAAGAGAAAAAAACGGATACGATGGAAAAAAAGACCAAGTAATTTTCTCTTAATCTTTCGACCCAAAGAGGTAGCCGACGAATTCGGTTACCTCTTTTTTGTTTTACGCGAACAATCGCGTGCGCGACAAATGGCCCCGCCGCTGTGCCCAACCCTTGCTTGATTTAGCGTATTCCCTCAACTAAACTTTTTTAGTGGTGGGGAAAACGATGCTGAACGCATTACAAGGAGGAGCGGAGATGGACCTGCCGAAGTGTCAAAAATGCAACAACGGGTTACTGATTCCGCTATCGGATTACGGGCAGGAAGGGGCTTCGGTAGTGTATAAGGCTTGGGCGTGCACCAACCCGGACTGCGGGTTTTCCATACGGATAGATAAGGGCGAGGTCACGTACGGCAAAAGAATCGAGCCCAAGCACTAACCCAGTCAGGGTCGATCCGTACTTCCATCACTCCAAGTATTCCGATTCGCTGTTGCTTATGACGGCACGCTCCGATTGAAGCTCTGAATCGCCTTGCCGAACAACTCACATCCTTTCCGTAAAGCTTCCAAACAGCGCGATTGCAGCAAATCATCCGTGGCGTAGCGGGTGAGGATCTCTGGCGCGATCCATTCGTGACCGGCCTCATCCGCCAACAAAGTTTCTCGGTAAATCGCCGCCGTTTGGGCATCAATCGGCGCAACCCGCTCGATAAATGACTGTGACGTCCTGGGAAAAAATTCCTCATGACCAAATTGGACGCTGGCGATGAGCTCGCAAAGGGATCCCAAAGACGCATGAAAATCCCAAAGGTCTTTCAATTCTTTCAGCGGCTGGTTCCAGAGCGCGTCCGGGTCGCCGTCGAGCTCCCGGATCCGCTTGCGCAAGATCGCCGCATGTTTCAACTCATTGGCCACGTACTCCGACATGGGCTGCTGCAGGTCAATATCGGGTATGCGTCCGACCCACGGCGCGGTGACCTCGGCCGCTTTACGCTCCATGACGACGCCGAACTGAAGCCGCCGCAGCACCACCGATGGCGTCAGCGGCTTTTCGGCTCCGTAGCTCTTTCGCTCGGCATTCATTTGCTCCCAGAAAGTTTCCCGGGCGGCTGCCAATTGATTGATAAACTCGTCCGGTTTTAGAGCGGCCATGCCTCCTCCCTTGAAATTTCGCGCATTGACACTGGAATTAATTTAGGTATTAACAATACAGGAAATCCGCTCTGTGTAAAGATTCAACTGACCCGCGACTCCGAGTTGCCACGCCTGCATTGCTGATGCAAGTCACCGACGCCAAAGCCTTCGTCGACAATCTCTATAAGGATGTCTTTGCCCATTGGGATAAAAAGATCAATCATGGCGCCTTTATGACTCAACTGCGCGCCGGCACATTGCCACTGCCATCCCTGCGCCGCTTCTTTAAAGACTGGGGATTGTTTTCAATTGAAGTGGTTGCCCTGAACGCTGTTTCTTACCACGTGCATCTGCCGTTTTTCGTCGAAAACTATGACCTGCTGCCGGCGTTTTCCGATAAGATCGCCGAGGAATTGATTGCTCCAAAACCGCCGGGGCATATTTTGATCCTGCTTGAAACCGCGCAATCCCTACATCTCTCCAAAGAACAACTCTTCGAACAGCCGGCGTCGGCTGCCGGCCGGGCGATCAGCGATTATTGCCGGCGAGTATTCCAGGACGGATCGTTACTTGAGCTTTGGGCGACTCATGCCTATGAAGAAACCCTCGGTCATTGGGCGCAACAATGGGGCGACGCGCTGGTCACACACTATGGCATGAGCAAACGTCAGGCGATTTATTTCACGGCTCACGCCGAAGCGGACCTCGTGCAGCACGAGGACCGCATGGGTCACGGCCCGCTCAATCGGATGATTTTGCAGCGTATCGTCGAGCGCGGCTTGACGGCAAGAAAGCTCGGCTACGATCCAAAATATTGCGCCTACACCATGGTCGACCTGCATTCGCTCATGGAACAGAACGCCTTGGAAAATCCCTATCCGCTGTAAGATTGCACCGTTCAGAGGGAGACCGATAAATCTCCCAACAGCCCCTTCCTCAAAAGCGGGTGGGCCACAGGACCGGGGAATTTCGGCCCCTAAAGTTATGTTCATACGAGTCTGCCGCCCGCAATGACAACTCGGCCATTGATCTCTTTCCGTGCACGGAGGCCAATAACCTTGGGCAAAATTCTGTTGCTTGCATTGATGGCGTTGCCGACAATTCCATATCGGATCGCCTTGGCCGAACTACCAGGGCATTGGCAAAGGCATGCGCCCATGCCATCGGCTCGCACTGAAGTCGCTGCCGTTGAGCTTGGTGGAAAAATTTATGTCATCGGCGGCTACGAGAAGGGCGGCAACTTGATTGAAGAATACGATCCGGGCACCGATCGCTGGCGCGGCCGGGCTCCTTTGCCGAAGCCGTTGCATCACACCGGCGCCGCGGTCGTGAGCGGCAAGATCTATGTCATCGGCGGATATGTCTCCGGTACTGGTTCGGTGGACAGCGTGTACGAGTACGATGCCGTCGCAGACCGCTGGAATGCGAAAACACCTATGCCAACCGCGCGCGGCGCACTTGCGGTCGGCGTAATCGGTGGAAAAATTTACGCCATTGGCGGCGTGGGCAATAATGGAAAAAATGTCAATGCCAACGAAGAATATGATCCCGCTGAAGACCGGTGGACGAAGCGCGCGCCTATGCTTACGCCGCGTGATCACCTTGCCGCCGGAGTTGTCAACGGCAAGCTTTACGCCATCGGGGGGCGCATCAATGGCCGGCACGATCGCAGCATCACCGCAAATGAAGAGTATGATCCGGCGGCGAATCGATGGATCACTCGGTCACCGTTGCCGACGGTCCGTAGCGGCATCGCTGCGGCTGTTCTCGAGCAAAAAGTTTTTGTCTTCGGCGGCGAATCAACACGAGGGACGCACAAAGAAGTGGAGTCCTACGATCCGCTGCAAGACCGCTGGCAACGCTGGGCGCCGATGCCGACGGCGCGCCATGGTCTCGGCGTCGCCCTTCTCGGCAGGTCTATTTATGTTATCGCCGGCGGTCCCCAACCCGGCGCAACGTTTTCTTCCGTCAACGAAGTTTTCACGCCCTAGAAGCGATCGTCATTTTGGGCAAGCTGGCGATAGCTAGCGCGACCCCGAATCCACGATTTCGTAGAGGCGCATGGTATGCGCCCAGTCTGGATGCCGGCCCGGATCTCAGCCGGGAACAAGCTCTCACCGGCATGACGACGATACCCTCGTCTTATTCGACGATTTAAGTTGCATCGTGAAAAATCGCAGGATTCTTTGCGGCAGCCAGTCGAGGCGGCCGGGAAATTTACCGGTGACGAATCCGACATGGCCGCCGGAACGTGGAAATTCGAGCGTCACTGCACTGGAAACCTCGTCCGCCGTCGGTAATGCGGACGTGGGGAGGAACGGATCATTCTGTGCGTTCAGAACCAAGGTCGGCACGCCGATTTTGTCGAGCCAAGGCTTGCTGCTGCACCGCGTCCAGTAATCAGCCGCGTTTTGGAAACCGTGCACTGGCGCAGTAAACAAATCATCGAATTGCCGAAATGTGATGCTGGCGCGAATTGCGCGCGGGTCTATTGCGAGGTCATGAGCAACGACTTTCGCCAGCGCGCGCGGCCGCAAAGTCCGCAGAAAATAGCTTGCATAAAGAATTCTTTTGATGCCGAAATCGAGCTCAGTCGCCGCCGCCACTAGATCGAGCGGAGTGGATACGGCGACCGCCCGTTCAACAATCCGAGCGGCCGATGCGCCTTGTTCACCCAGCCATTTGAGGAGCATGTTACCGCCGATCGAGATTCCAACCGCGTAAATGTCACTGTGTGGATTTTCCGTTTTGATCCGGCGCAAAATCCAATCGATCTCCTGCGAATCGCCCGAATGGTACGAGCGCAGCAGCCGATTGGCTTCACCGCTGCAACCGCGAAAGTGCGGCACGACACCGCGCCAACCGAACTCAGTTGCCTTGGCCATGAGACTCCGCGCGTAATGACTTTGCGAGTAGCCTTCCAATCCATGGAACAGGACAATGAGTCTGCCGCCGTTCGAGGCATGATCGACCCAATCGAGATCGATAAAGTCGTGATCCGGCGTATCCCAGCGCTCGCGCCGATACGAAACCGCATAGCTTCGCGCCAGCCAGCGTGCATAAATCGTTTGCAGATGTCCGCCAGGCAGCCACCATGGCGCACGATAAGGTCCGGACGCAACCGAAGGTTCACAGTGTTTTGGATCCATCGGCTTGAACCGTTTGAACGGCTTGAACTGCTATTTTGGCCTCACGTTGTCCGGTGGAACGAATCCATGACGCAGCGTGTTTTCCGAAATCGTTCTCGGTTCGAGAAATTGCAGGAGATAGTCCGGCCCTCCCGCTTTGGAACCGATTCCGGAAAGCTTGAGCCCACCGAACGGTTGTCGCTCTACGACGGCGCCGGTAATGCTCCGATTGATATAAAGATTGCCGACACGAAATTCCTGGCGCGCTTTTTCGATGTGCGCCGGTGAACGCGAAAAGACACCGCCCGTAAGCGCGAACAAAGATTGATTGGCGATCGCCAGGGCATCGTCGAAATTGGCGGCTTTGATGACCGCGAGCACAGGTCCGAAGATTTCTTCCTGGGCGATTCGGCTTTGCGGATCGACGTCGCGGAAAATTACCGGACCGACGAAGAATCCCTCGCTGGGAGCGGTCATTTCCAAGGCACAGCTCGCTTCTATTTTTCCCACTTGAATATATTGCAAAACGCGCGCTTTGGCTTCGGCATCGATCAAAGGCCCGACGGTATTGCGCGGATCTTCCGGAGGACCGATTTGCAGGCTTTTCGTCGCTTCGATGAGACGCGCTAAAAATCGCTCATAGATTTCTTCGACTAAGATCAAACGCGACGCGGCAGAGCATTTTTGACCTTGGTAGCCAAAGGCCGAATCGATAACATGAATGATCGCTTCGTCCATATCGGCATCGCTGTCGACGATGACGGCGTTCTTACCGCCCATCTCGCACACCACCCGCTTCACGTGATCTTCCCCTGCACGATGCGTGTACGCTTGCTGCAAAATCTCCAAACCGACTTCGCGCGAGCCGGTGAAAGCGATCAGATGAATCCGCGGCGAGCGCACCAGAGACGCGCCAATTTCACCGCCGCCTTGAAGCAACTGGCAAGCGTTCGCCGGTAATCCGGCGTCACGCAAAATTTCCAGCAGGCGCACCGCCATGATCGGTGACTGTTCCGCCGGTTTCACCAGAGCGCAGTTGCCGGTCACCAGTGCGGCCGCCGTCATTCCGGTAAGGATCGCCAGAGGAAAATTCCACGGCGCGATAATCGCCGCGAGCCCGCGCGGCTCGTATAAGTAGATGTTGCTTTCGCTCTGCAGCTGTTGCGTTTCGCGGGGCAGCGCCAGATGCAACATTTCGCGCCCATAGTATTCGAGATAATCGATCGCCTCGGCAACATCCGCGTCCGCTTCACGCCAGCTCTTTCCTGCTTCGAAGACTTCCCATGCGGCGAGCTCCCAACCTCGCTGCCGCATAATCTCGGCGGCGGCGAAAAGAAACTGTGCGCGCTCCGATGCTGCCTGACGGCGCCAGTGTGGGAAAAAACGCGCCGCGCTTTCGATGGCACTTTCTACATCACTGCTCGTGGCGATGCGCACTCGGCCGATAATTTCGGCCGGATTAGAGGGATTGGGGGACGCAAGTGTTTGACCATCGATCCGTCGGCCCGCCTGACGGTCGAACTCTTCGCGCACTTTCTGCAGCGACTGACCGAAGCGCTCGCGGTTTTCACGCCGGGAAAAATCGATGAGCGGCTCATTGCGAAATTCTCGCCGGTCACCACCTTCGCTCCACCCGTGTGTTGGGTCCGGTCTGCTTGGCCGTTCGATCCCTGTCGGCGGCTGAATCAGACGGCTGATATCCTTCCGATCCGCGTAGGTTTGCCGCAGGAAAGAGGTATTCGAAGTATTCTCCATCAGTCGCCGAATTAGATATGAGATCCCCGGCAACAACTCGCCCACGGGAAGATAAACCCGCACGCGCTGGCCACTGGCGATAATGGCTCGGCGCACCGGCTCCGCCATCCCATAGAGCATTTGAATCTCGTATCCGTGCGCGGGAATGCCCAGCCGTTTCGCCGTCGTGATCGCATGCGCCAAGCTGCGGAGGTTGTGACTGCCGAAGGCGGCATCGATGACGTCTCGGGCCTCGAGTAGAATTCGGCTGAGCCGCTCATAGCTAGCGTCGGTTTCCGCCTTTTCCAGATAAACCGGAATCGGCCAGCCTTTTTGCTGGGCCCAGGCGATTTCGCTATCCCAATAGGCGCCCTTCACCAGTCGCACTCCGACTCTCCGCCCGTGCCCGCGCGCCCACGTGATCAGCTCGCGCACGTCTCTTTCGCTATCACGCAGATAAGCTTGGAGCGCGATTGCCGCATGCGGCCCATCGCGAAATTCGCTTTCCGCCAAGACGCTCTGGAAAATCTCCAGGGTCAATTCTTTGAAAGCGTTTTGTTCCATGTCGACGGTGATCGCCGCTTTCACCTTCGCGGCTTCGCGCAGCAATTCGCGCAATCGGTGACGCAGTCCGCTTATTGGAAGATCATCCTTACGGCGGCCGCGCACGCGACGAAGTACGCCCCGGACTACGTTCCGTCGTCGCGAACCCACATGTGATTTTCTATCGAGTCATCGCAGACGAGGTTGCGGAGATCGTTCGCGTGATCGACGGCCGGCGAGACATCGACGCTGTTTTTGACGGTCCTGTCTAGAAACCATCGGGCTCGCTCCGCCTCGCGCGAGACCGCGCGATCCTTGAGCAAGATCATTTCTAAACTTTTGTCCACGTGCTTGTCCGGAATGGAGCTCATAGCCTACATGGTTCCACATGCGCACCCGAGGGACAGGCTTGCTTCGCATCGCGCTCGCGACGGTGTTCGGATTCATGAGCCTGGTCCACGGTCCGGTGATGACCTTCGCCAAGGCGAGTCCGGCCGCTACGCATCACGACATGAATGCGCGCGGTCACCATCACGGGCTTCATCATCGGGATCACGCTATGCCTGCTGACAGCTCGTTGCCGGCAAAACCGGATCCCGCGCCGGTCTGCTACGCC
>Ga0207645_10000594_pt1 | contig 30011 bp, 27 predicted proteins | sample KBSM53metaG_FD_184331 | JGI IMG/M metagenome (GOLD analysis project Ga0207645, IMG submission 184331) | Miscanthus rhizosphere microbial communities from Kellogg Biological Station, Michigan, USA - KBS M5-3 metaG (SPAdes) (version 2) | ecosystem: Host-associated > Plants > Roots > Rhizosphere >...
GCACCAGGCGCGTCAGGCGCTGCACGTGCCGCTGGAAGGGCACCATCCGGGTCTTCATCAGCCCGTTCTGAAGCTCGGTGACGATGCGGCCCTGCTGCAACAGCAGGTTCTGTCCCTCGCGCGTCAGGTTGCCGAGCAAGCCCTCGATGCTCGCGACGTCGCTCACCGATTCCGCAAGGGCCCGGGAGAGCTGCTGGATCGTCGAATAGCGATCGAGCTCGAGCGGGTCGAAGTCCGTACGCTGCTGGGCGTCATCCTGGTGCCGGTGGAGGATCATCGCCTCGGTTTCGAGCTCGAGCTTGCGCAGCTGCTCACGGAGCCGAGTGACCGTGCGCTCGAGCTCCGCCAGGTTGAACTCGACCGAGGTCATCTGCTGCTCAACGCGCGCGCGGAAGATGCTCACCTCGCCTGAGTTGTTGAGCAACTCGTCCAGAAGCTCCGCGTCGACGCGTGCGAGCTCCTGCCGCTCGGCTGCGACGACCGGCTCGCGCCCCGGCAGGGCGGGTGCCATCGCGCGGATCCCACTGGTCTCGTCGAGCTCCGCAGCTTCCTCCCACACGGTCGGCTGGACGGGCGGCGCGGCTTCGAGCGGACGGGCCGGCGTCACCGAACGCTCGGCCTCCACGCGCGGTGGCACCATGGCAGGCGGCGATACGACCACGGGCGGCGTGACAGCGGCCGCGGGCTGTCCGGCGGGCGTCGGCATGGGCGGGACAAGGGGCGCAGGAGGCGCTGCCGGCGCTGCGGGACGCTGCCGCGCGCCGATCGCCCGGATGCGCTCGATCAGCGCGGCGGTCGGCGCCATCGCCTGGCCACCGCCTGCCGCATCGCGCATCTGATGCAGCGCATCGAGCGCGGCCTGCAGCGCGGCGATCGCCTGCGTGTCCGCCGGTGCCGCATCCGATTCGAACGATTCGAGCGCGGACTCCATCTCGTGACTCAGGTCGCCCATCGCGCGGAGCCCTGCCATCCTGGCGCCGCCCTTCAGGGTGTGGAGGATGCGCTTCAGCTCGATGACCGAGCCGGCGTCGGCGCGGTCGCGTCGCCAACGGCCGAGCACGGCGTCCGCCAGCTCGAGCAGCTCGCTGGCCTCCTCGCTGAAGATCCCGGCGATATCCGCGTCGAATTCCACGTCCACCGCCGGGAGCTCGACGTCGTATTGATTGTCTGTCGACCGGGCTTCGGCGGGCGGGGCCGCCGCGTCCGCCACGGCAAACTCCACGGAGCCGGGCGGTATCGACGGTGACTCGGCAGGCGCGCTGAGCCGGGCGAGTTCCCCATCGAGAGAACGCTCGAGCCCATGCCAGCCCACGAGCAGGCGTCGGTGATCCGGGAAGAAACCCGTGTCCTCATCGAAGTGATCGACGACGTTCTCGAGCGCCCGCAGCGTGTCCTTGAGCAGGCTCAAGCCTTCGGCCGGCAATCCGTGCCCGACGTCGTGGAGCTTCCGGATGTAATGCTCCATCGGTTCGGCGACCTTGATCCCCTGCCGCACGCCCGCGGTCTTGGCGATACCGCTCAGCGTGTGGCAGGCCCGGTACAGGTCCTCGGTCACCGGGTGCGGCGCCGGGTCCTGCGAGCGCCGCTGGATATAGTCGCGCACCGCGGCGACATGACCGACGGTCTCCTTGCGGAAGATGTCCTGCAACACGGGATCGACTTCGGTCGCCGGTGCCGGCGCGGGTTCGGTGGCCGCTACCGGCGCCATCTCGCCTGTCTCGACCGCCGCGAGCGGTGCTGGAGACGGCGCCGCGGTGGGCAGACCGCCGCCTTCGCGTCCCGAGATCGCGTCCGCGCGCGCGGCGATTGCGTCGGCCGTGCCGACCGGCGGCGAGCCGTACTCGAGCTCGTCGATGAGCACCGGCAGCATCGCAACGGCATCGCGCACCACGGCAAGGATCTCCGGCGAGCGCGCCAGGGTCTGGCTCAGCACGCGATTGAGCAGATTCTCGATGGTCCAGGCGAACTCTCCGAGCCGCAGCGCGCCAACCATGCGTCCGCTTCCCTTGAGCGTGTGGAAGGAGCGGCGCACGTCGCGCAGGGCCTCGATCTCGAGCGGGTTCTGCTCCCATTGCGGGAAGAGCGCGGCGATCTGCGCTACGTTCTCGCGGGCTTCCTCGATGAACAGGTGCACGAACTCGGAGTCGCCGCTGAACGCGCCGGCGGGCGGCGCGACCGGGGCGCGCACCGCCGCCGCCATCTCGCGCACGTTCTCGATCACCGACGGCAAGGGTTCCGGCGCCGGTGCCGCCTCGGCAGGACGACCGCGGAGCGCAACAACCTTGCCTGCCTGATCGAGCGACCCGAGGCAGTTCTCCGCGCTCTCGAGCATGTTGAAGTGATCCGGCCGGCCGGCCTGGAGCATCTCCATGTAGTACTCGACCGCGACGATCGCGTCGGCCATGCGCTCGAGCCGGTGCGGCGCAAGCGCGCCGGGCTCCGGTCGCATGATGCCGCCCAGCGCCTCGCCGATACCCTCCATGACCTCGACGGCGCGCTGCCGGCCAAGCATCAGCAGACCCGCGGTGATGCCGCGCACGAGCTGCGGCACCTGGTCGAGCCCCTGCGCCTCCGCCGGCGCGCCGAGCGCCTGAGTCACGGCCTCCTTGATCCGCGCCATGTTGACGATGCATTCGCGCAGCACCGCGTCCTGCACCTGTCGAAATTCCTCGTCCTGCGGCGCTACGTCGGCCCTGGGCCCTGCCTCCGGGAGGATCAGCCGCACGAGCTGTCCGTCGAGGCTGTCCTCGACCTCGATCAGCGCCGCGGCGATACCGAGCAGCGTGGCATCGTCTGGCGGCGACCGTCGATCGACGATCGCGCGCAGCGACTCGATCTCGCCCTGTACACGGTCGCGCAGCGCCCCGAGTCCCAGTACGCCGAGCGTGTCGCTGATCTTGCGCAGCATCTCGAGCTGCGGAACGAGATCCTCGACCTGGTTGGCGCCCTTGCGGACGAAGATATCCAGCACGTCCTTGACCCGCGTGAGGTCCTCGCGGATCGCGGCGGCGACCGTCCGCATCAGGCGCACCGAGGGCGCCGAGAGCGTTTCGCGCGCCTCGTCGATCCGCTCGTCGACCGGCAGCAGTTCGTCCAGCTGGAACGAGCGGCGCACGCCGGTGACCCGGGGTCCCTGCGTCGTCACGCGGGCGACGTAGAAGAGCAGGTTGTTGAGCAGCTCAAGTGGCGGCTGCTGCGAGTAGCGTTCCTCGCCTGTGTCCTGCAGTCGGCGCAGCTCGCGATCGACCTGCCCGAGCAGCCGCTTGATCGAGACGCTGCCATCGAGACCGCGCTGACGCAGTCCCTCCAGGATCGAGCCCACGACCCACCAGAGCTGGAACACCGGCTGGCTCGCCGACGCCGTTTCGAACTGCTCGGCGATCTCCGACATGGCCCCGAGCTGCTGCTCGACATTGTCGCCGCGGATCCAGCCAAGAAGCGCGCGCTGAAAGCGCGGTCGCAGCCGCTTCGCGAGCTCGCTCGTCTCACCCGCCGGCCCGGTCGCGATCGGTCGCGCGGGCTCGTCGGAGTGAAGGTTGAGCATCAGGAGCGTGCCCTCAGACAGCAAGGCCCCGCCGCGCACCGCCCGCAGGTCGTTCAGCAGCGGCAGCAGCGCGAGCGGCACGTCGCGGCCGCCGGAAGCCACGCGGTCGAGGTACGCGGGGAGCTGCTCCATCGCGCGCATCAGGGCATCGAGCCCGTCGGTGTCGATGCTGCCGTGGCTTGCGTGTGCGGAGATGTAGTGCGCGACGTGCTCCATTTCCTCCGCGAGCAGCGAGCCGCCGTATACCTCGGCGATGCGCAGCGCGCCGCGTCCGAGATGCAGATGCCCGGCAAACCGGTCGAGCAGCCCGCGTTCCTCGGGTCGCTCCGCGTACGCTTCGAGCGCCAGGCGCGCCTCGTTCAACTCCGCAGCGATCTCGCGGGCAACGAGCTGCAGCGAGGCATTGGTCTCGTCGGCCGGCCCGAGCTGCATCGGCATGCTGCTCATCGACGCGCGTCCCGCACGGTCAACCGACCAGCCCGCCGACGCGTCGCGGCCTGGATGCGACCCCGTTCTCGTCGGCGGGGAGCACCGGGTAGTCGTTGTCCGGAACGTTCACGACGCCGTCGGGCAGGCGGAAACCTGCGACCGACTGCCGGAGCTGCGCCGCGAGCTCGGCAAGCTTGCCGATCGATGCGGAGGTGGCGGTCGTGCTCTCGGCGGTCTGCGAGCTTATCTCGCGCAGCACCTGCATGTTGCGCGAGATGCTCTGCGACACACCCGCCTGCTGGCGCGAGCTCGCCGAGATGTTCTGCACGAGGCTCGCGATCTGGTTCGAGACCTGCTCGATCTCCTCGAGCGCAGCGCCGGCGTTTTCGGCCAGCAGCGCGCCACCGACGACGTCCGTGGTCGTACGTTCCATGGACACGACCGCCTCGTTGGTATCGGCCTGGATGGTGCGCACCAGGACCTCGATCTGCCGGGTGGAGTTCGCGGCGCGCTCGGCGAGCCGCTGCACCTCGTCCGCGACCACGGCGAAGCCGCGGCCGGCCTCGCCCGCCATCGACGCCTGGATCGAGGCGTTGAGCGCAAGAATGTTGGTCTGCTCGGCGATGTCGTTGATCAGCTCGACGATGTTGCCGATCTCCTGGGAGCTCTCGCCCAGGCGCTTGATGCGCTTGGAGGTCTCCTGGATGTTCTCGCGGATTGCATTCATGCCGTCGATCGTGCGGCGCACGGCGTCGCCGCCCTTGTGCGCGATGTCAACCGAGTGACGCGCGACGTCCGAGGACCGCTCGGCGTTGCCGGACACCTCCTCGGTCGAGGCCGCCATGGCGCTGATCGATTCCGAGGCCGCAGCGATCTGCTTGGACTGCGCGCCGGAGGCTTTCGCGAGATGGTTGGACAGCGCCTGCGTCTGGCGGGTCGCGCCGTCGAGCTTGATCGCCGAGCCGTGGATGGTGGTCACGAGCTCGCGCAGCGCCTCGACCGCGAAATTGATCGAATCGGCGATCGCCCCGGTGATGTCCTCGGTGACGGTCGCCTGCACGGTGAGGTCGCCGTCGGCCAGGCTCGACAGCTCGTCCAGCAGGCGCAGGATCGCCTGCTGATTGCGCTCGTTCTGGCGGGTCTGCTGGTCGGCGGCGCGCCGCAGGTTCGCGAGCGAGCGCTGCAGCAGCGCGGCGTAGGCGAGCGCGAGCAGGGTGACGGTGATGAAGAACAGCGGCAGCCAGGGGCGTGCGAGCCACCCCAGGATACCGGCACCGAACGGCTTGGAATCCGCGAGCCCGGCGTAGAGCGCGGAACCACTTTCGGCAAGCGCGTTGCGTGCCGCCTGCATCTGCTCGAGCTGGTCGCCGAGCGCGATCACGCCGCGCACCTGGCCCTGCTCGTTCTGGAAGACTGTCGAGAGCAGCCTGACGGCGCCCGATGCGGCGGGCGGCGCGGGCTCGATGTCGAGCTCATTGCGCTCGCCGGCAAGCGCTGCGGTGACGCGGCCCATGTAATCGAGACTGTCGGTCAGCCGGCGCGACGCGGCCTCGACCGGCGAGGTGCCATCGGCGAGCGCCGAGAGGTCCTGGTCCACGGCCCGGGCGCGAAGCTCGAAGCGCTCGAACTGCGGCGCCGACGCCGGGCGCGGCGGATCGAGGGCCTTGACGGTGTTCGCGAGCGCCGTGAGGAGCTGCGGCGTGAGCTCGCGCACCGCTGCAGCGGCCTGCTGCGCCTTGAGCGCGGCCTCCCGTCCGTCGAGCACCGATTGCGACTGCTCGAGCATGGCAGCCCAACCCGCGGCGGATTCGCCCGAGCCCTGTGCGAGATCGCTCTCCTCCAGCACACGGGTGAGGCGCAGCCGCGATTCTGCCAGCGCATCAAACGCCGGGGCCGAGCCGCGCACCGCGGCGCCGGCCTGCAGCGGCATGTTCTGCGACAGCGCTGCGAGCTCCGCCTGCTGCTCGCGCTTGCGGACCAGCTCGCCAGAGGTGCGACCGGACAGCAGCAGGGCCAGCGCCGCGAGCAGCGCGGACCCGAGCGCGACACCCATCACGATGGGCAGCAGCCGAGCGGCGTCAAGTCGATTGTTCATTATCCTTCACCCGATCCGGATCGGATCCAAGCGTGCGCCGTCAGGACGCCGCCGCCTGCAGGAACTGCTGACTCTCGAGCAGGCTCCGCAGACTGAAAACCGGCCACACTTCGGCGCCGCGCCGGAACGCCCCGGCGAGGTAGCGCTCGCAGCGCAACAGCGTCGGCGGCAGATCCGCGGTGAACTCCGTCTCCGCGAACCGCCGAAAGCCCATCACTTCGTCGACCAGCAGCCCCGCCGGGATCTCCCGGTGGTTGGCGATCAGCACTCGCGTCGATCGCGAGGCGGCAGTGCTCCCGGAACCCAGGAAGGCCCGCAGGTCGATTACCGGGAGCAGCTGCCCACGTACGTTCGAGAGCCCGCGGATCCAGCTTCGCGCGCCGGGCACGCGGGTCACGCTCGTCGGATAACTCATCACCTCGCGGGTCTCCTCCCGCGCGAGCAGGAAGGCCTCGCCGCCCAGACGGAACGCGATGCCCACCCATTCCGGACCGGTGACCGCGACTTCCTGAGCGCCCTGCGCGGCCCCGCGGGCGCGCGCGTCGAGCTCGCGCAGCAATTCGTACGGGCGATCGCGCAGGGACCGCAGCTCGCTCCGCTTCTCCATCTCAGCTCGCAATGGCCGCCTGGGCCTTCTGGACGAGCTTCTCCGCGATCACGGGCTTCACGATGTAATCGACCGCGCCCTGCCGCAACCCCCAGACACGGTCGGATTCCTGCGCTTTCGACGTGACCATGATGACAGGGATGGTGCGCGTCTGCGGATCGTTCGCGAGCTGACGCGTGGCCTGAAAGCCGTTGAGACCGGGCATCACGATGTCCATCAGGATCAGGTCCGGGTGCAGCTCGCGCGCCTTGCGTATCGCCTCGGTGCCGTCGGAGGCGGAGGCGGTGCGGAATCCGTGCTCCTCGAGAGCCTTCTGCATCACGTGAACCTCGGTCGGTGAGTCGTCCACGATCAGTACGAGTGCCACGGAAATCTCCTCCGTTCGGTGAGCATCAGCGGTGGACGTGCGACTCGATCGCACTCAAGAGCTCCTCTCTCGTGAACGGCTTGGTCAGGTAGTGCTCCGAGCCCACGATACGTCCGCGCGCGCGGTCGAACAGCCCGTCCTTGCTCGACAGCATGATCACCGGTATCGAGCGGAAGACCTTGTTGTGCTTGATCAGCGAACAGGTCTGATAGCCGTCGAGACGCGGCATCATGATGTCGACGAACACGATGTCGGGCTGATGATCCGCGATCTTCGACAACGCATCGAATCCGTCGACCGCCGTGTACACTTCGCACCCCTCACGGGCCAGCAGTGTTTCCGCCGTCCTGCGGATCGTCTTGCTGTCATCGATGACCAGCACCTTCAAACCGGCCAGCCGCGGTCGGCTGTTGCTGGCTGCCGTGGTTTCCATTCAATCAGACTCCCGGAACGAGCGTGGCGAGCACGGACGCTAAAGCGAGAGGATGCGCTCGCGAGGCGTTTTTAACATATTGGTTGCAGCCCCGCCATTGGCGGGTTCCGATAACATGACGAGTGTCACAACGCGGCGTGCAGCCGCGAGTCGACGGAGCAACGCATGCAGAGCGGTCAGGTTCGGTTGGCCGTCGTGATGGACCCGATCGGCGCGATCAAGCCGGCGAAGGATACGACGCTCGCGATGCTGCTGGCGGCGCAGCGGCGCGGCTGGTCGGTCGAGTATCTGGAGCTCAGGGACCTGTGGCTGCGCGATGGCGCGCCCCGGGGCCGCGCGCGTTCCGTCGAGGTGCGCGACGATGGCGCCGACTGGTACTCGCTCGGCGACACCGTCGAGCGGCGCCTGGACGACTACGACGTGATACTGATGCGCAAAGATCCGCCTTTCGACACGGAATATATCTACGCGACCTATATCCTCGAGCGTGCGGAAATCGGCGGTGCCCTGGTGGTGAACCGCCCGCAGGGTCTGCGCGACATGAATGAAAAGGTCTACACGGCATGGTTCCCGGAGTGCTGCGCGCCGACGCTGATCACACGCGACATGCCGGCGATGCATGCCTTCCTCGAGGAGCACCGGCGGATCGTCTGCAAGCCGCTGGACGGCATGGGCGGCAAGTCGATCTTCGTGATCGAGACCGGTGACAAGAACGCCGGGGTGATCTTCGAGACCCTGACCGCGTACGGCTCGCAGTTCGCGATCGTGCAGCGCTACCTCCCGGAGATCGCGCAGACTGGCGACGCTCGCGTCATCCTGGTCGACGGCGAACCCGTGCCATTCGCCCTGGCGCGCATCCCCTCAGCCTCGGATCACCGTGGCAACCTGGCCGCCGGCGCAAAGGGCGTCGGCCGGCCGCTCGACGATCGGGATCGCTGGCTTGCCTCGCAGATCGGTCCGAAGCTGCGCGAACGCGGCATGCTGTTCGTCGGGCTCGATGTCATCGGCGGGTTCGTCACCGAGATCAACGTGACCAGCCCGACCGGGGTGCGCGAGATCGACCGGCAGTTCGGCACCGACATCGCCGGGCTGCTGATGGATGCGATCGCGCGGCGGCTTCCGGTGGCGGCCTGAATGCGACTGGTCGAGCGCTTCACCTCGGATTCCGACCGGCTGGTCACGGCGCTCTTCATCGCCGCCCTCCTGCACGGCCTCGTGATCTTAGGCGTACGCTTCGCGAGCCCCTCCGCGGCGAATGCCCTGCCGACGCTCGAGGTCCTGCTGGTGGCCGAGGGACCCGAACAGGAGGCGAACCTCGACGCGAGCTACATCGCTCAGCGCAACCAGCGCGGCTCCGGCACGACGCCCGATCGGGCGCAGCCCTCGCTGCCGGAGCCTTCGCTCGGATTCGCCGCGGACTCGGGCGACTCCGCGGGGGAACTGCCCACGCCGGACGCTGTCGAGCAGACGCCGGGCAACGATTCCGCGCTCTCGGCACGCGCCGCGGGCGCCGAGCGGGCGCTGGCGGGCAATGACCAGGCGACCCATGCGGCGCGTCCGCCGCTCGCGTTGCAGTCACGGCCGCAGGTGGCGGTCAACGTCGGCGCCACCCTGCCGGAACTCGTGCTGCGCGGCGACACGATGGCCGGCGCTGAGCTGCTCGCCGACACCCGCGCCTCGCAGATCGCGCGCTACCTGCACGGCTGGAAGCTTCGCATCGAGCAGGTCGGCACACTCAATTTCCCGAACGAGGCCCGGCGTCGTTCGCTGTCGGGCAATCCGGTGCTCGAGGTAGCCATCGCCGCCAACGGGCAACTCGACCAGGTGATCGTGCGCCGCTCGAGCGGTCACCCGGAGCTCGACCAGGCCGCGGTCAACATCGTGCAGCTCGCCTCGCCCTTCGATCCGTTCCCCGCCGCCATGCGCAAGAGCTACCCCGTGTTGCGCTTCGCCTACGAATGGCAGTTCCTGGAGGGCCGCCTCGGCGGCGGTTTGGTCGCGAGCGGCCAGCCCTGACGGCGCAGCAATCGCGCTTGTTAGCGCCGCTGTTGCGGCCGGATACTAGAGACCTGTGATTCAACCCGCGCCCATGGACCTCACCGCGCGATGTCGGCGAGCTACTTCACGAACCAGTTCCTGATCGCCATGCCGGGCATGGCCGACCCGAATTTCGCCCAGTCGGTCACGCTGATCTGCGAGCACAATTCCGCCGGCGCCCTCGGGATCGTGATCAACAAGCCGTTGAAGATGGACCTCGGCGACGTATTCGAGCAGCTCGGGCTGGATTCCGCGGATGACCGGCTGGTGCGGCGGCCGGTGTTGCGCGGCGGGCCGGTGCAGACGGACCGCGGATTCGTATTGCACACGGCGGGCACGACCTGGGACTCGACGCTCCCCTTCTCCGAGCGCGTTCACCTGACGACCTCCCGCGACATCCTCGACGCAATGGCCGACGGGCGCGGTCCCGAGCAGGCGATCGTCGCGCTCGGCTACGCGGGCTGGGAAGCCGGCCAGCTCGAGGACGAGATGGCTCAGAACGCGTGGCTCTCGGTCCAGGCGGACGATCGCCTGATGTTCACGACGCCGCTCGAGGAGCGCTGGCACGAGGCAGGCCGGCTGCTCGGTGTGAATCTGCTGCATCTGAGCTTCGATGCCGGTCGCGCCTGACGCGCCCGTGACACGGCCCGCCGCACTCATACTCGCCTTCGATTTCGGGGAACGGCGCATCGGCGTCGCGGTCGGCAACACCGGCACGTGCACCGCAACGGCCGTGGGCGTGCTGCCGGCGCGCGGCACACCGGACTGGGAGGCTGTGACGCGCTGTGTCCGGCAATGGTCGCCCGATCGGGCGGTCGTCGGACTGCCCTATAATATGGACGGTTCCGAGACCGCCCTGACGGCCGCCTGCCGCGAGTTCGCGGCGCAGTTGTCGAGGCGGTACCAGCTGCCGGTAGACCTCGTGGATGAGCGCCTGACCTCGTCCGCCGCCCAGGCGGACCTGCGTGATGCGCGGCGCTCGGGCGCGCGCAAGCGACGCATTCGACGCGAGGACATCGACGCCAACGCGGCGCGGCTGATCCTCGAGACCTGGCTGCAAGATCTGACTCGACCCAGCGGGAGCGCACCTTGACCACGGACACCGGCCGCGATCAGCAACGCGACGCGGCCGGCCGGTTGCGTCACCTGCTGACGCTGGAGGGCCTGAGCCGTGACGAGATCCTCGGTCTCCTCGAGCTGTCGGAGACTTTCGTGCGCGCGCCCGGCGAGCCGCCGGCCCGCGGAACGACCCTCGCGGGTCGCACCGTTGCGAATCTTTTCTTCGAGCCCAGTACCCGCACGCGGGTTTCTTTCGAGCTGGCTGCCGCGCGGCTGGGCGCCGACGTCGTCAACCTGGAGATGCAGTCGTCATCACGGGTAAAGGGCGAGTCCGTGCTCGACACGATCTACACGCTGCAGGCGATGGCGGTCGACGTATTCGTGCTGCGCGACGCCGAACCGGGTCTCCCCGCCTGGATCGCGCGTCACACGGCACCGCACGTGCGCGTGTTGAACGCGGGCGAGGCGCATCTCTCGCATCCGACGCAGGGGCTGCTCGACGCATTGACGATCCGTCAGCGGTTCGCAGACAGCTCGCGGCTCGTGGTCACCGTGGTGGGCGACGTGCGGCATTCGCGCGTCGCGCGTTCGGCGTGGCAGGCGCTCCGGACGCTGGGTGTGGCCGAGTTCCGGCTGGTCGGCCCGCGCGAGCTGATGCCCGAGGCGACCGAGCTGCCCGGCGCGCGCCGCTGCGCCACGCTCGCCGAGGGTCTGGCCGGCGCGGACGTGGTGATGGCGCTGCGGATCCAGCGCGAGCGCATGGCCGAGGCGCGCATCCCGGACGCGGCTTCGTATCACAAGGAGTACGGCATCACGGCGCAGAGCCTCGCGCTGGCGCAACCCGGTGCGCTGGTCATGCATCCCGGCCCGATGAATCGCGGCGTCGAGATCAGCGAGGAGGTGGCCGACGGTCCGCAATCGGTCATCCAGCAGCAGGTCGCGAACGGCGTGGCCGTGCGCATGGCGGTGCTCGCCTACCTGCTGAACCGGGCCGATGACGCATCCGGAGCCCCGCGCGGGCGGAGAGCCGGATGACCGGCCGCGAGCACCGCGGCACGATCTTTGTCGAGGACGCCGAAGTACGCGGACACCAGGAGTTTCCGGGGCGGCAGTACGTGATCCGACTGCACGCACCGCGTTGCGCCGCAGCAGCCGTGCCGGGCAGCTTCGCGCATCTCTCCTGCGACGCGGAGCTCCCGATGCGCCGACCGCTCTCGATCATGCTTGCGGACGCGACCGCGGGCACGATCGACATCCTCTACAAGGTCGTCGGGGCGGGGCTCGACAAGCTCTCGCGGCAGCGGGTCGGCACCCGCCTGAGCCTGCTGGGACCGATCGGGCGCGGCTTCACTGCGTCCGCGGACCGGCCGCGATCGCTGCTCATCGGAGGCGGGGTGGGGATCCCGCCGATGATCTTCCTGGCGGATGTGCTGCGGCGCCGCACCGACGCACGCTGGCAGCCGCTGGTGCTCATGGGTTCCGAGATCCCGTTTCCGTTCCGTGCGCGGCCATCCACGCTGCTGATCCCGGCAATGCCCGCCGGGGTGATCGCCGGCATGCCGTTGCTCGAGGACTGGGGCGTGCCGAGCCGCCTCGCGAGCCTGGCCGGGTTTCCCGGCTGCTACGAGGGCTACGTGACGGCGCTCGCCGAGGTGTGGCTCGCGGCGCTCGAGCCGCAAGCGCTCGCCGAGACCGCAATCTATGCCTGCGGCCCGACGCCGATGCTAAAGGCGGTAGCAGGACTCGCGCGCCGCTACGGTGTCCCCGCCCAGGTATCGCTCGAGGAGTTCATGGCCTGCGCGGTCGGCGGCTGCGCTGGCTGCGCGGTGCCGGTCCTCATCGACGGCGCCCTCACGATGAAACGGGTCTGCGTCGACGGTCCGGTGTTCGACGCGAACAGCGTATTCCCGGAGAAGGGAACGGATCTACCTTCCGACTCGCGGGTGTAGCACCAAGCCGCGAGGGCTGCGCGTCGGCGCCCGGCCAGGGGTGGCTGCGCGAAACCCGGCTCAGCCGAAGTTGATCTTGGCCTCGAGGTTGGTGCGCGAGTCGGCGTTCAGCAGCGCATCCTCGAGCGTGACCTTGCCGTCGAGATAGAGCTGGTAGAGCGATACGTCGAAGCTCTGCATGCCCTTCTCGTTGCTGCGCACCAGCGCTTCCTTTACGCCCACCACGTCGCCCTTCTTGATCAGTTCCTGCACGTGCGGCGTGTTGAGCAGCACCTCGGTCGCCGGGTAGCGGCGGCCACCCTTGCCCATCACCAGGCGCTGCGACAGGATCCCCTTCAGGTACTGCGAAAGATCCAGGAAGATCTGCAAGTGCTGCTCGCGCGGGAACATGTTGATGATGCGGTCCATCGTCTCCGCCGCGTTGTTCGCATGGAGCGTGGCGAGACACAGGTGGCCGGTGCCTGCGAACGTGATCGCATACTCCATCGACTCGCGGTCGCGGATCTCACCGATCAGGATAACGTCAGGCGCCGCGCGCATTGCGCTGCGGAGCGCGCGATGGAACGACTTGGTGTCGAGCCCCACCTCGCGCTGGTTGATGATCGACTTCTTGTTGCTGTGCAGGAACTCGATCGGATCCTCGATCGTGAGCACGTGGTCGGAGGAGTTCTCGTTGCGATAGTTGACCATCGCGGCGAGCGAAGTCGACTTGCCTGAGCCGGTGGCGCCAACCATCAGCACCAGCCCGCGCTTGAGCATCACCAGGTCCTTGAGGATCTCCGGCAGGCCGAGGTCCTCGATCTTGGGCATCTCGGCGGTGATGTAGCGCAGCACCATGGCCGGGTTGCCACGCTGGTGAAACACGGCGACGCGGAACCGCCCCAGGCCCGGCTCCGAGACCGCGAAGTCGATCTCGAGCTCCTGGAGGAAGTAGTCGAGCTGCTCCTGGTTCATCAGGCCGTATGCGGCCTGCCGGACCTGCTCGGCGGTCAGCACCTGCCGGTTGATCGGCTTGATCTGCCCTTCGATCTTGATCTTGATCGGCGCGTTCGAGGTGAAGAACAGGTCCGATGCCTTCTTCTCCACCATCAGCTTGAACAGCGGCTTCGTATTGAGCACGAAGGCGCGCACGGCACCCGATTCCGCCATCGCCTGCTGGGTATCGGTCGTCGAGCCTTCTGTTTCGGTGCCTGTCATGATCCGAAATGCTTACCTTTGTCGTCTTCTTCGACTATCTGCAGCTTGCCTGTCTCGTCGAGATACGACTTGTCGGGCCGCTTGCTCTCGAGCTTGATCCGCAGGCGGATCTCGTTCTTGGAATCGGCGTTCCGCAGCGCCTCCTCGTACGAAATCGTGCCAGCCTCGAACAGATCGTACAACGCCTGGTCAAACGTCTTCATGCCGAGGCGGTTCGACTTCGCCATGATCTCCTTGATCGCGGACACTTCGCCGCGGAAGATCAGGTCGGCGATGAGCGGCGTGTTGAGCATGATCTCCATGGCCGCAATCCGCCCCTTTACGCCCTCTCGCGGCACCAGCCGCTGCGAGATCATGGACCGGATGTTGAGCGACAGGTCCATCAGGAGCTGCTCGCGACGGTCGTCGGGGAAGAAGTTGATGATGCGGTCGAGGGCCTGGTTCGCGCTGTTGGCGTGCAGGGTCGCGAGCACGAGGTGACCGGTCTCGGCGAACTGGATGCCGTATTCCATGGTGTCGCGGTCGCGGATTTCGCCGATCAGGATCACGTCGGGCGCCTGCCGCAGCGTGTTCTTGAGCGCCATGTGCCAGCTCTCGGTGTCGACACCCACCTCGCGCTGCGTCATCACGCAGTTGCGATGCGTGTGTACATACTCGATCGGGTCCTCGATCGTGACTATGTGACCGCGGGTCTTCTCGTTGCGGTAGTCGACCATCGCCGCGAGCGTAGTCGACTTGCCCGAGCCCGTGGCGCCGACGATGATGCAGAGACCGCGCTTCGACAGCACGATCTCCTTGAGGATCGGCGGCAGCTCGAGATCCTCGATCGTCGGCACCTTGATATTGATGGTGCGCAGCACCGCGCCGGTGAGTCCCATCTGCACGAAGGCACTGACGCGGAATCGGCCGATTCCCGGCGGCGCTATCGCGAAATTGCATTCCTTCGTAGAGTCGAATTCCTTCGTCTGGCGGTCGTTCATGATCGCCCGCACCAGCAGCGCAGCCTGCTCGGGTGAGAGCGGCTGGTTGGTCTGCGCGCGGATCTCGCCGTCGACCTTGATCGCGGGCGCGAAGCCCGCGGTGATGAAGAGGTCCGACCCGTTGCGCTCCACCATGCGGCGCAGCAGGTCCTGCATGAGCTTGATGCCCTGTTCGCGATCCATGTTACCCCCAGCGTCGCCCGGAATTCAGGCGGTGGCTAGAAATCCTCCTTGTTCTGCGCCTTGTGGCGCGCTTCTTCCTTCGCAATGACGCCCTTCTGCAGCAGCTCCTTCAGACACTGATCGAGGGTCTGCATGCCCGCTACCTGGCCGGTCTGAATCGCCGAGTACATCTGCGCGATCTTGCCTTCGCGGATCAGGTTCCGGATCGCCGGCGTGCCGATCATGATCTCGTGCGCCGCGAGGCGCCCGCCGCCGATGCGCTTGAGCAGCGACTGCGAAATCACGGCACGGAGCGACTCCGACAGCATCGCGCGGACCATCTCCTTCTCGGCCGCGGGGAACACGTCGACCACCCGGTCGATGGTCTTTGCGGCGGAGCTCGTGTGCAGGGTTCCGAACACCAGGTGACCGGTCTCGGCGCCAGTGAGCGCCAGGCGGATCGTCTCGAGGTCGCGCATCTCGCCCACCAGGATCACATCCGGATCCTCGCGCAGCGCCGAGCGCAGCGCCTCGCTGAACCCGAGCGTGTCCCGGTGTACTTCGCGCTGATTTATGAGGCACTTCTTGCTCTCGTGCACGAACTCGATCGGATCCTCGATCGTGATGATGTGGTCCGGCCGGTTGTCGTTGACGTAGTTGATCATCGCCGCGAGCGTCGTGGACTTGCCCGAGCCCGTGGGCCCCGTGACCAGCACCAGCCCGCGCGGATGCATCGAGATGTCCTTGAAAATCTTCGGCGCGTTCAGGTCGTCCAGGGACTGCACGACCGAGGGAATGTTGCGGAAGACGGCCGCCGCGCCGCGGTTCTGGTTGAAAGCGTTGACGCGGAACCGCGCGAGCTTCGGGATCTCGAAGGAAAAGTCGGTTTCGTAGAACTCTTCGTACGCCTTCCGTTGCTTGTCATTCATGATGTCGTACACCATGCTGTGCACTTCCTTGTGCGTCAGCGCCGGCATGTTGATCCGCTTCATGTCGCCATCGACACGGATCATGGGCGGAACTCCTGCCGAGAGGTGGAGATCGGAGGCGTTGTTCTTGACGGCAAACGCCAGCAGCTGGGCGATGTCGACAGCCATCTGTAATCCTCGTGCCCGCGCGTCGGGACCGGAGCGGCAAAGCCCGCGCGAGCGGCCGCAGTATAGATCAGCCCCTCGCACCCCAATATGTTAACCGCTCCGCAGTTCTCACCCGCGGGCCTCGATTCCGTGCGCAGAAGGATCATCGCGGCGGCCCGGGTCGCCGGACGAGACCCTGCGGGGATCCGCCTGGTCGCGGTGAGCAAGCAGCAGCCTGCAGACGCGATCCGCGCAGCACACAGCGCCGGCCAGCGCGATTTCGGCGAGAACTATCTGCAGGAAGCCGAGCCCAAGCTAGCGGCGCTGCGCGGCCTGGCGATCAGCTGGCACTTCATCGGTCGTCTGCAGGCGAACAAGACGCGCGAGATCGCGGTCTCGTTCGACTGGGTGCACAGCGTCGATCGCGAACGGATTGCGACACGACTGGCCGAGCAGCGACCGCTCGACCGTGCGCCGCTCAAGGTCCTGTTGCAGGTGCGGCTCGGCAACGAGCCGGGGAAGGCCGGCGTCGATCCGGACGCGCTGCCACCGCTTGCGGAAGCCGTGAGCGCTCTGCCGCGACTCGAGCTTCGCGGTCTGATGTGCATGCCCGAACCCGCGACCGTGGAGGCCGCGCAGCGCGCGCCGTTCCGGCGACTGCGCGAGCTGCTGCTCGATCTCAACCGGAGGGGCCATTCGCTCGATACGCTGTCGATGGGTATGAGCGGCGATCTCGAGGCGGCGATCGCCGAGGGCGCCACGATCGTGCGAGTCGGCACGGCGATATTCGGACCCAGGACCTGAGGGAACGCGTATGCGGATCGCTTTCATCGGCGGGGGAAACATGGCGACCAGCCTGATTGGCGCGCTGCGCGTGCGCGGCGTCGATGCCTCCTCCATCACCGTCGCTGAACCCGTCGGCGCGCGCAGCGCGGCGCTCGCCCGTGAATACGGCATCCGCTCGACCGCCGACAACGCGGCCGCCGCGGCCGGCGCCGACACGATCGTGATCGCAGTAAAACCGCAGGACGTCCGCCAGGTCGCAACCGGAATCGCCACGTCGATCGCCGATGGTCGGCGGCTGGTTGTATCCGTTGCGGCAGGCATCCGCCTTGCGGACCTCGGGCGCTGGCTGGGCGGCGACGTTGCGCTGGTTCGGGCCATGCCGAACCGGCCCGCTCTCATCGGCCGGGGGATCACCGCGCTCTGCGCGGCGCCGGGCGTGAAGCGAGACGAACGGGCGCGGGCGGAGCAGATCCTGGCAGCGACCGGCGAGACACTCTGGATCGAGTCCGAGCCGCTCCTCGACGTCGTGACCGCAGTGTCCGGCAGCGGCCCCGCCTATTTCTTCCTGTTGATGGAAGCGCTCGAAGATGCGGGCCGCGCGCACGGCCTGCCCGCCGACATCGCACGCCGCCTCGCGGTGGTCACGGCGGCGGGCGCCGGCGAGATGGCGGCGGGCGGGGATGTGTCGCCGACCATGCTCCGCGAGCAGGTCACTTCACAGGGGGGCACGACTGCGGCCGCCCTCGCGGTGCTCGACGCCGCCGACCTCCGTGGTATTTTCTCCGCCGCGGTCGGCGCGGCGACGCGGCGCGCCGCGGAACTGGCCGCGCAATCCGGCGATCAATGACCGGGACGCGGCGACCACCCGGGATCCGAGCATGCAGGCACTGATCTTCGTCCTCGACGCCCTGATCACCTTGATTGTGATCGCGTTTCTGTTGCGCGCGCTGTTCCCGCTGGTACGCGCCGACTTTCGCAACCCGATCGGGCAGGCTGTGCTGCGCGTGACGGATCCGCTGGTGCTGCCGCTGCGCAAGCTGCTGCGGCCGGCGGGTCGCGTCGATGTCGCGGCCATCGTCGCGCTGCTGATCGTGCAGATCACCGGCACGGCGCTCATCTTCGGCCTCGCGGGCGCGCCGATGGCCTCGCCGCTGTCGATCGTGGTGGTCGCGTTACGCGACCTGGTGCGCACGCTGCTGCAGTTCTACTTCTTCGCCGTGCTGCTGCACGTGGTGCTCTCCTGGGTCGCGCCCGGCGCCCGCAGCCCCGCCGCCGCGATTCTCGAGCGGCTCTGCAACCCGCTGCTCCGGCCACTGCGCCGCGTCATCCCGCCGATCGGCGGTCTCGATCTGTCGCCGATCTTCGTGCTGATCGGACTCCAGGCGCTGCAGATCCTGTTGCGCTGAAGGCGGCTTGCACTATAGTGGCGCACTCGTTGAGAGCGGGAAAATATGGGGGTTCCGCCGTTGTCAGTTCGCGAGGCGCCATTCGGCACCGTGCCGCTGCTCGTGCTGACGGCGCTCGCCCTCTGGGGCTGCGGGTCGCCTTCCGGCACCGAGACGGCGCCCCAGAGAGCTGCTCCCAGCGAGCCCACGCACCAGGCATTCGGCGATTTCGAGCTTCATTACAACGCCGTGCGCACCGACCTGCTCACGCCGGAAGTCGCGCGCGCCTACGCCATCGAGCGCAGCGCCAACCGCGTGCTGCTGAACGTATCGATCCTTCGAAAGGCCGCCGACGGCCGCACCACGCCAGTCGACGGCAAGGTGTCCGCCACCGCACACAATCTCAACGGCCAGGTGAAGAACCTGGAGCTGCGCCGCGTGACCGAGGGCGAGTCGGTGTACTTCATCGGCGAGGTCGGGATCAGCGGCAACGAGATTCTGGTTTTCAACATCACTGCGACGCCGGTCGATCAAACGGACGCGCTCACAGTGCAGTTCAAGCGGGAGTTTTTCGCCGACTGATCGTCCGGAGACTGGAAAAAAAGGCTCCGGAGCGCTTAAACACCCCGCGATCTTGTGTTATTTTTCCGCGCGCTTCGATTTTCCTCGGGGCCAGCGGCCCGCGATCCATCCATCAGGAGACGTTACAATGGCAGCAAAGAAGACTTCAGCGCCCACCAAGTCCGACATCCTCGCCGCGATTTCGAAGGACACGGGTCTTTCCAAGAAGCAGGTGGGCTCGGTGTTCGAGTCGCTCGGCACCGTGATCAAGCGCAGCCTGAAGGGCCATGGCCTCTTCACGCTGCCCGGCCTCGCAAAGATGAAGGTTGTCAGAAAGCCCGCCACCAAGGCGCGCGAGGGCGTGAATCCCTTCACGGGCGAGAAGATGGTGTTCAAGGCCAAGCCGGCGAGCAAGAAAGTCCGGATCATGCCGCTGAAGAACCTCAAGGGCATGGTGAACTGAGCAAAAGGAATTTCAGCCGGGGCGGCCTCGCGCCGCCCCGGCGATTGCCCTGCCTGCCCTCGGCACGCCGCGCTTCAGACCGGCCACACCGACCCGGCTTGCTCCGGTCCTTCAAGAAATCTCATCACGAGTTCGCGTAACTCGGTCAGGCGGCCGTGAAAAAAATGCTCCGCCCCAGCGAGCTCGATGAGCTGCGGGCGCGGATCGTACGCGGCGGCCCAGCGCGCAACCGCCGCCGCGTCTACGAGCTCGTCGGCGTCGCCCTGCACGATCAGCCAGTCTGCAGCGGGCCGCGGAGGCATCCTGTCGAGGCCGAGACGCGCGACCGGCGGCGCCACCGTAACGAGCCGCTCGGGCGATAGACGAGGCGCGGCCTGAAGCGCCACCGCCGCGCCGAAGGAAAAGCCGGCGAGCCACAGACGCTCGCAGCGCCAGCGCCGGCGTGCCCACTGGGCAACGGCGGCCACGTCGTCGATCTCTCCTTTGCCTTCATCGTGCGTGCCTGTGCTCGCGCCCACGCCGCGGAAGTTGAATCGGACCGTCGCCGCGCCGAGTTCCTGCATCGCGCGAGCAAGCGTGTGCACCACCTTGTTCTGCATGGTGCCGCCGTACAGCGGATGGGGATGACAGACGACCCCGACGACCGGGACGTTGGCGTCGGGAAGCGGATTCTCGGCACGCGCTTCGAGCCCCCCGGCGGGCCCGTCGATGACGACCGCTTCGGGGACCGGCGGACGAAACGCCTGCTGCACGCTCAGCCGGCGCCGGCCCGCACGTCCAGGAGCTCGACGTCGAACACGAGTGCCGCGCCCGGGGGTATGACACCACCCGCGCCGCGCTGACCGTAGCCCAGGGTGGAGGGGATGACGAGACGACGCTGCCCGCCAACGCGCATCCCGGCCACGCCCTGGTCCCAGCCGGCGATCACCTTCCCCGCGCCGAGCGCAAACTGAAACGGCTGGCCCGCATCGCGCGAGCTGTCGAACTTCTTGCCCTTGGTTTCGACGGCCTTCGGATCGTAGAGCCAGCCCGTGTAATGGACGGTGACCAGGTTGCCGGCCTGAGCCTCGGCACCTGTCCCGGGTCTGAGGTCGGACACGATGAGCTGAGCGACCTCGGGCTGCGCGGAAGCCACAGGCGCGGCAGGCGCCGTCGCAGCCGTCTCCGACGGGGCCGTGGATCCGCAGCCGGCCATGGCGCCTGCGAGCAAAAGGCATACGAGCCGGCCGGCCTGCCGGTGTGCGGTAAATCGATGTGTCATTTTTTCTCCTGGTCGCCGCGCTTGAGCGAGGCAGAATTGATGCAGTATCGCAGCCCGCCGGTGAAGGCGCGTTCCGGGCCCTTTTCCTGCGTGACGCGGTAGGTGAGACGCGCACGGAGCTCCGCCTCGTCCGGCTTGCGCGAGCCGGTCATGGCACCCTCTCAGGGCGCAGCGAGCAGATCGGGTGGTCCGAAGACGAAGACGATGCCGACGGATGCGACGAACGCAACCAGCAGCAGCACGGTCGTGACGACCTGCGGGGAGTTGTGCCAAGCAAGGGCACAGAGATCGTCGAGATCATCGAGCCACTTCAGCCAGCGTTCCATGGGACCAACTCTTCGCGGTTATGCCGGGGCACTGCCCGCGCGAGCCAGGCAATGATAGCTCGTGTTGCGGTCAACGGTCCTTGTCGAAGGCATCCTTGGCCTTGTCCGCCCAATTCTTGTAGCTTGAAACGCTGTAGAGGGACTTCGCGATGACAGCCTGGCGCGATGTCGGGGTCGCCTGCTGGCGAACGCGGTCGAGCCAGCTGTTGTAGGCTTCCCAGCCATCTGCCGCGGCACCGAATTTGGACCGGCGCCCGTTGTTATCCGGGGGGTTGTTGCCCGCGCCGTCCGGAGCCGGCCGCTTGGCCACGTTTTTGTGGTCGCTCATTGATGCACCGTTCGCCTGCAGCGGAAGCTACGGGGCAACCTCCGGGGCTGTCCGGAATTGCGTCACAGATAGCGGTGATCAGGCGACGAGCCGGTAGCAGGGACGGTATTCGCCCGCAATTTTCATGCGCCGATCGCGGATAAAGCCTTCGAGCAGGCCGTCGAGCGGGCGCAGCAGCTCGGGATCGCCATGTAGCTCAAACGGTCCATGCTGCTCGATGAGCCGCACGCCCTGATCCTTTACGTTACCCGCGACGATGCCTGAGAAGGCACGGCGCAGCTCCGCGGCGAGCAGGTGCGGCGGCGTGTCCCGTCGCAGCTCGAGCGCGGCCATGCGGGCGTGCGTCGGCTCGAAGGGTTGCTGGAGATCGAAGGGAATCCGCAGCAGCCAGTTGAAGTTGTAGGCGTCGGACTGCCGGCGACGAAAATCGCGCACCGCATCCATCCCGCGCAGCATCTCGCGTGCGACCTCGTCCGGATCGTCGAGGATGATGCGATAGCACTGACGCACGGTCGGCCCCAGCGTGGCGGAGAGGAAGGCGTCGATCTGCTCGAAATACGCCTCGGCGGACGCCGGACCTGTGAACACCACCGGGAACGGCTGGTCGGCATTCGCCGGGTCGAGCAGGATGCCGAGCAGATACAGGATCTCCTCCGCCGTCCCGACGCCGCCCGGGAAGACGACGATGCCGTGCCCGACGCGGACGAACGCCTCGAGCCGCTTCTCGATGTCCGGCAGGATCACGAGCTGGTTGACGATCGGGTTCGGCGGCTCCGCCGCGACGATACCCGGCTCGGTGAGCCCGAGATAACGGCCCTCGCGGATGCGCTGTTTCATGTGGCCGATCGTGGCGCCCTTCATCGGCCCCTTCATCGCGCCCGGACCGCAGCCCGTGCAGACATTGAGAGCGCGCAACCCGAGCTCGTAGCCCACCTTCTTCGTGTACTCGTACTCCTCGCGGCTGATCGAGTGCCCGCCCCAGCACACGACGAGATCCGGGCGCATGCGTGGCGGCAGGATGCCGGCGTTGCGCAGCAGGCGGTAGACGGCGTTGGTGATCTGCTCGGGCTCCTTGAGCTCGATCACCCCGTGCTCGAGCACCTCGCCATGCAGGTAGAGGATGTCGCGCAGCACCGCGAACAGGTGCTCCTGGATGCCGCGGATCATCCGGCCGTCGACGAACGCCGTCGCCGGCGCGTTGCGCAGCTGCAGCTTCACGCCCCAGGCCTGCCGAACGATGCTGATATCGAAGTCCGCGTAGCGCTCGAAAATCGCGCGCGCGTCGTCGGTCTCGCCGCCGCTGTTCAGGACCGCAAGCGAACAGCGCCGGTAGAGCGGGTAGAGCCCGCCACGCGAGGTATCGAGCAGCCGGTCGACCTCGTCCTGCGAGAGATTCTCCAGCGTGCCGGTCGGCGCGACCCGTGCATCGACCGAGTCGACCTCCTCGAAGGCCGGCACGACCGCTTCGGCCTTGCGCATCATGGACGGATTTCGATCGGCAGGCCGACCTTGGTGCGCAGCCAGATGTCGACCATGTCGGAGTTACTCACAGCGATGCAGCCGTCGGTCCAGTCGTTGTGCGCGTAGTAGTCAGCGGGTTTACGTGGCACGTTGGGCAGGCCGTGGATCATGATCGAGCCGCCCGGCGCCTTGCCGTTACCCCGCGCTCGGCGCCGGTCCGCGTCGTTGGGATAGGACACCCCGATCGAGAGAAAGAACTCACTGCGGGGATTGCGCCGCGAGAGATAGTACTGACCCTCGGGTGTGCGGAAGTCGCCTTCGTGCAGCTTGTGGCCCGCGGGGTTGAGGCCGAGACGGATCGGGTATTGGGCGATCACCGCACCGCCTTTCAGGAGTTCGAGCCGGCGCTGCGCCTTGTGCACGACCAGGCGGTCGGCCTCTGAAAACCCGCCTCCCGGTGCGGGCGCATCGGCTGTGCCGCTGGTGGCGACCGTCGCCGCCATCACGCCTGGCGCTGCGGCAACAATTGGCGGCGAGGTAGCCGATGCCGTAATCGCCGCTGGCCCGACCTCGGCCTGAGCGGCGGCTGAAGGCTCAGTCGCCAGAGGTTCCTCGGCCTGAGCGGTAGCTGCCGACTCCGTGGCCCTAGCGTCCTCGGCCAGAGCGGCTGCTACAGGCTCCGTCGCAGGAGCCTCCTGCGCTCTCACCGAGCCGGACCCGGCGAACGCCAGCGTGGCAATACTGGTGACTAAAAACCGTTCGAGCACGTGCATTCGAGCCGAGTATACCGGGGCGCGAGCGCCGGTTCGTGCGATGCGGCACAGAAGATGGCACCACGTCTGCAACAAGAAAGGGCCCTCGTGGGCCCTTTCTCAGTCACGGCATCGTGGGGATCGAGCCCCGACGCGCCGCTCGCGGCACTATGGGAAAAACTTGTTGAGCGTGAAGGTAAAGTTGTTGAAGCGCGACCTCAACTCCCCGTCGTTATTCTCGCCAGGGATGATCGTGAGCTTGGCTCCCGTCAGTGTCTTCGCAAAATTCTTCGCGTGCGCCCTTGCCTCCGTAGCGTTGCCGTTGGCGATATCGCCCTTGAGGACCTTCACCTGGCTGTCCAACGACGAGCAGACGCCGTTCGCATAAGCCTTCGGTCCGTCGTTGTCACACGCCTTACTGACGGCCAACGCCAGCACGTCGAGCTTGTATTTGAGCAGCGTGTAACGGAACGCTATGTTACCGCTTAGGTTGGTCACCGCATCGTTGAGGGCTCCGGGATAGATGCGCAGGCCCGCGAAATACCATGAGCGGGTGGGACCCGAGCCTCGTGAACTTCCGCAGGCATTGGTAAACTCGCCCACCGTGCCTACCAGTATGTCGTCTATCCCGGTCGTAAACTCCTTTTCCAGCGCGCGCACGCTGCTCTGGTAGCCAACGACCTCCGCCTCCGTGGGGTCGATGCCGGATGGCTGGCAATCATGCAGAGTGCCGGTCAGCACGTCGTTGCCGTTGAGGATGTCGACGACGCCCTGGTTGATGTCAAAGGCGTCGCCGATAGTTTCAACGTGGGCCACCAGCAAGTCGGGATCACCGCACAGGTATTTCGGTACGACCACCTCACCGTTGAACAGGATCAGCGTGCTAACCCCGCAGCGTGCTGCATCGTTCTTGTGCAGCTCGGTACTTATCAACAATTTCGAGGCGTCGGGGATTTGCGTCTGATTAAGTGGGACCTTAATGACCGTGCCGTTGACCGTGCCGGCGAACAAGCCTCCTCCCAGGTTGCAGCCCGGGCCACCGGATGCACAGGTATCCCACGTGAACGGCGAGAACTTGTCACCGTACTCGACGACGTAGCCATAGATATTGCTTGTCTTGTCGTTGTCGTTCCAGCCCGGGAGGCCGTCGCGACCGAACGTCAGGTGCTGTTCGGCTCCGCCGGGCCCGTTGCTCGGCTCCCCTGGCAGCCATCCGAAGCCCGAGCCCGTCGGGTTGGGCACTGGAATGGTTTCTCCATTTACCCACTTCCAGCCGCCTCCCGGTTCCGTGCTTCCACTCTGCTGAAGCCCGCCGATCCATAGCTCGGTGCGGTTTCCCGGGGGTTGGTTGAGTGTCTGGATGAAGTTGTTCTCGGCAAGTGTGTTGATCGTCGCGAGATGGCCCTGCAGGTTTCGCTGCGCCGCGGGACAAGTGAGTCCACATGTCCTGCTGTTGGCGTCAGCGTTGGCGGCATCCCAGGTGATTCCGCTGACAATGACCACCTCGTAGAAGCGGCCGTCGAACGGAGCCGGGGCGGCGTTCGCGAGGGCAGGTATCGCCGCCAGTACCAACACGGCGAGCGAGTGAGTGAGTGATCTGATTGCCATTTGAAATCCCCCGACCTAGTCCCAAGCTGCGTGAACTCTCGCCGAATGATCGGCCATGCCGATCCTCCCGGCGCTCCGGAACGTATCCTGGTCCGTAATTCGTGGACCGAACGCCCCGTCTTCTTTTTTCTGCGACTGCACGTCCGCACCGAGCGGTCGTCGTCCGGCCGCTAGGTTGCGCTCAAAGTTGTCTTGGCGCAAATTTTTTCCGATGCCGTCGTAAGCCGCGTTATGTCAAGCGACCGAACGTTCACTGTGCCCTGCGAAAAGGACCTCCCAGAGCCCTCCATCCAGCGGTTTGCTATTTCGCCGCGTATCTGGCCGCCTTCTCCGGCTTGCCCATCGCCTGATACAGGCGCGCAAGCCAGCGACTCGAGCTCGTTGCGTAGATCTTCAGGACGCCCCGTTCCTGGTGCAGCACGTCATAGCTCGTCAGCAGCAGCTTCTCGGCCTCGTCGAATCGCCCAAGCCCGGCAAGCGCCGCGCCCTGGACGGCGTCGGCGCTAGCGGCACGCCAGTGGTCCTTGGTCAGTGCCTTGGACCAGATGGGCTTGGCATCCGTCGCCTGCTTGAGCGCCTCATCGTAACGACCGCTCTCGACCAGGAGGCAGCCCAGCAGGGTCATGCTGACCGCGACGTCCGCGTGCTCGGGTCCGAGCAGCTTCCTGCGCATGTCGAGCGCTCCGCGGACCAGCGGCTCTGCCGACGCCAGCTTGCCCTGCTCGATCAGCCACATCGCCAGGGTGTTCATGGCCTGGGCCACCAGGGGATGTTCGGCACCCAGTGTGCGGCGATACATGTCGAGCGAGTCCTGCGACATCTTGACCGCCGTGACCAGGTCACCCTTGTCGTGGGCGAGAAAGGCGAGATTGTTGAGCGCCAGCGCGATATCCGGATGGTCGAGTCCCAGCAGCTTGCGCTGCATCGCAAGCGCATCGAGATACAGGGGCTCAGCCGCGTCGTACTTGCCCTGCGTGTAAAGCACGAATGCCACGTTGTTGATCCCGATGGCGATTTCCGGGTGGACGTCGCCCAGCAGGGCTTTCTTCATCTCGAGGGCTTCCCGGTACAGCTGCTCGGTTTCCCGGTACTCCCCCATCTCGGCGAGCATCCATCCTAAGTTGTTGATCGCTTCGGCGAGGTCCGGGTCCGGCCCGTCGTGCGCCTTGCGTTGCGTCGCCACCGCCTCACGCATGAGGGGCACGGAATCCTTGTAGTTGCCCTGGTCGAACAGGTTCAATGCGAGCCCTTCGAGGCTTTGCGCGACCTCCGGACTGTTCGCCCCGTTCACCTTCCGCCGCAATGTAAGCGCTTCCCGGAAGAGCGGTTCCGCCTCCGCGAAATTCCCCATGCGGCTTTCGAGGTCGGCAAGCTCGTAGACGCTGCGCGCCGTGTCGACGTGCTCGTTGCCGAGCATCTCGCGCCGCAGCGCCAGCGCCTGGCGGTACATCGGCAGCGCACGATCGTACTCGGCCTTGAGCTTCAGTACCTCGCCCAGCCGGTCCAGGGACTGGGCAACGGCGAGATGTTTCTCGCCGTAGAGAGCCTTGCGCTTGGCGAGCGCGCTCCGCAGTAGCGAGACCGCCTGGTCGTACAACCCGAGGCTCGTGTAGACCGTGCCCATCGTCTCCATCAGGGTCGCCTGGATGCTGGGCTGGGCCGCAAGCTCCTTCTGGATGCGCTCGGCGCCGCGATCCAGGATCTCGCGGGCCGTTATCTTGTTGCCGCGCGCCTCGGTGGGATCGGAGACCTCGAACAGCCGCGTCATGAAGTTCGTGGTCTGCTTGGCGGTCTCCGCCTCGATCTCGACCTTGGCCAGCGCCTCGTTGGCGCGGACCCGCTGCTGATTGGCAAGGAATGCGGCTACCGCCGCAAGCACGGTCAGCCCGGCCAGTGCGGCGAAGAAGCCCGCCTTGACGCGCTGCGCCTGCTTTTCGCGCGCGATCGATGCGGAGATGAACGCGGCCTCGACTCCGTGAAACTCCATGCCCTGCTCGAGCAACGCCTCGGCTTCGAGCAGCGGCTTGCCGGACGGCAACAGAAGGTCGGCCGTCCTGCGCTCGGCATGCCAGAGCTCGGCGGCGGCGGCGATGCGGCCACGGATGCGCAGGTTCTCGCGATTCTGCGCGACCCAGTCCTGCACACGGGGCCAGTGCCAGAGGAGCGCCTCGTGTGCGACCGACACAACCGCGCTGCCGTCGTCGGCCAGCTCGGTCACGAACAGCCGGTTCTCGACGAACGTATCGACCAGCTCCCGACTCCTGCCCGTGGACAGGTCGGAAAATGGTGCGCGCTTGCGGCCGATCGACGCCTGCCCATCCTGACCGATGCTGACGAGCGCGTTCAGCACCTTCGGCAGCTCGGCTTCGACGGTGTCGGGCAGGTCCTTGAAGACCGTCTCGGCGCGCCGCGCCAGCGAGCCTTCGACCCCGCCGAGCTCGCGATACGCGGCCAACGTCAACATGCCGTCCTCGGTACGGCGCTGGTAGAGCTCCTCGAGTGTGAACTGCAGCAGCGGAAGTATTTCGCGGTGCCCTGCCGCAGCGTCGCGCAGCATGTCGTCGAGCCGCTCGCTGCTCGCCGGGTCCTCCTCGAAGCGCAGACCCGCCGCGTTCGCCGGCAGACGGATCATCTGGCCGATCTCGCTGGCCGTGGGCGGCACGAGGTCGTACTGTCCGGCGCCTTCCTTCAGCGCGGCGAGCTTGGGCAGGTTCGCGAGCCGCGGGTAGAAGTCACTGCGCAGCGTGCAAATGACCCAAACGCGGCCGCTGCGGACGAACGAGTCGATGACGTCGAAGAACGCCTGGCGATGCTCGGGCAGGATCTCCTCCTGCGTGTACATCTCCTCCATCTGATCGATGACCAGAGCGAGCCTCGCGTTCTGCTTGCCCGTCTTCGCTTCCTCGCCGGCCAGCGCATTCCGGACGAGCGAAGTCGCGGCCTGCGGTGACTGGTTAAACGCCGCCGCGAGCTCGTCCGGCCCATTGCCATCCGGATCGAGCGAAGGCAGGGCATGCTCGCGTATGAGCGCGTTTCCGAGCCCTTCAAAGAGGTTGCCGCGGACGTCGGTCGGCCTGAACACCGCCCGTCGCCATAGCCCGACGCCCTCGATCACACCGGGCCTGATCAGCATCGGCAGCACGCCGGCCCGCACGACCGATGACTTGCCGCCGCCGCTCATGCCGAGGATCAGCGCGAAGGGGCGGCCTTCGGTTGCCTGTTTCCGCAGCGCGTTCAGGATGTCGGAGACCGCCCGGGTCCTGCCGAAGAACACCTCGGCATGCTCGAACTCGAACGCGGCCAGTCCGCGGAACGGCGAGCCCTTCTTCCAGACCGCCCTGGCTTCGGACGTCGCGGCGGCGCTCCGCGGAAGGCTTCGATCGATCAGCCTGCGGAGATGGTTCTCGATCAGGATCTCGAAATCGCTCGGCGACTCGAAGGGGTGGAATGCGGCGACCAGGGTTCCTTCCGCCTTGTCGTGAAACCACTTGTCGATGAACTGGTCGAGTTTCTTCTTCTGCCCCAGCCGCTCCATCAGGTCCTGTTCGTCGTCCAGCCGGACGGACGGTGGCGCGGTCTTGCGGTAGACGAGCAGGTCCGGCGTGCCGTTCCGGCGGAAGCCTTCGATCGCTTCCTCGAACTCGTACTCGGTGCCCGAGTCGTAGCGCGAACCGTCCGCACGCTTGAACTGCTCGGGCAGCTTCGTGCCGAGCCGCGACCAGAGAATCGAGATGACGACGTCCGTTTCCGACGGCTTGACGATCTGCGCCTGGAAGGTCGCCGTGGCGACGAGTGGCTCGTGCTCCCAAAGCACGGGCTCCAGCACGACGCGCCCGATGTACTCGCTCTGCAGCCGCTCGATGACGCGGCTGGCGATGGCGCGTTCCTCGAACACATCGCCGGGCGAGGAAATGAATAGTGTCAGGGTCTTCAACGTCCCTTCCCTTCGCGCTCAGGCCCCCAACCCCGCGCAAGATAGCAAAGTCCCCGGTTTCTCAAGCTCCGAGGCCTCCCGCTGCCGCGTCCGCTCGCTCAGCGTGCCGCACCGCGGCGCAACCGCTCGAGATAGCGGTCGCGCAGCTCGGTCTGCCGCGAACGCATCGGGATCGCCTGCCCCCCGATGAAGACGCGCTCGGCGAGCGTGGTGACCTCGAGAGGATCCCCGCTCCAGAGGACGAGATCCGCCGACCGACCGACTTCGAGCGTCCCCGTCCGATCCGCCACGCCGAAGATCGCCGCGGGGTTGCGCGTCATCGCCGCAAGCGCAGCTTCGTGCGGAAGCCCGTGCGCGACCGCATTGCCTGCCGCCTGGCGGATCTTGCGAATGTTGTACGCCTGCGGGTCGCGGAAGCTGAACGCGATCGTCACGCCCGCCTTCTGCAGGCGAGCGGCATTCTCGAGCGTCGCGCCGACCTTGTCGAAACTCGCCGGCAGATTGTCGAGCGGATCCAGGAGCACAGGCACGTCCGCTGACTTGAGCTCCCGTGCGACCAGCCACGCCTCCGCGCCGCCGGCTATGACGGCGCGGAGCTTCTCGCTACGCGCGAACGCGACGACCTGGCGGATATCCGAGGCGCGGTCGACGTCGAACACGAACGGCGAGCCACGCTCGATGAACTCGAGCAGCGTTTGCCGGCCGAGCGGCGTCAGCAGCCGCTCGTCGCTCGCCTGCAGCCGATCGGGCGCTCGGACCTCCAAGAGCGCCTGCCTGAGTAGCATGTACTGCGCGGCGCGGCTGCCGCCCGACAGCGCGTTGGCATCGCCGCCGAGATTGACGAACAGTGCGCGCCCGGCGGGCGAGACGTTGCCATCGAGCGTAACGACCGCGCCCTGGCCGGCGATGATCGTGCCCCCGGGCTGATCGCCCGAACCGGCCTCCGCCGTGGGCGCAAGCACCGCGAAGGTCACGCCGCCCACGCGGTTGACCGCGATCGAAGCGGAATTCGGATTGAAGGCGAGCGTCACGTCGAACTCCGGGCGCATCTCGCCGAGCGCAAGCGCGTAGTCGCCCTCGGTCGGCTCGATACCGATCTCCTCGACACCGAGGTGACTTACACCGCCGAAGAGCCCGGGCGTCACGACGCGGCCCGCCGCGTCGATGATCTCTGCGGCCGGTGGCGCGGCCAGGTTGCTGCCGATGGCCGC
>Ga0207645_10000602_pt1 | contig 29811 bp, 27 predicted proteins | sample KBSM53metaG_FD_184331 | JGI IMG/M metagenome (GOLD analysis project Ga0207645, IMG submission 184331) | Miscanthus rhizosphere microbial communities from Kellogg Biological Station, Michigan, USA - KBS M5-3 metaG (SPAdes) (version 2) | ecosystem: Host-associated > Plants > Roots > Rhizosphere >...
GGCAGTGATCAATCTGGGCGAACTGCTCGGGCGTGATTTCCATGCCCGGAGTCTGCCGGCGAGTACGTCACAACACAATAGTGTTAACACGCCCTAGTCGGTCGTGGTCCTTGGATGTCTCGTGGAGGGACTCGCCGAAGCCGGTAAGGGTGTGCAACGGACCTAAGAGGGCGCAGGGTGATGCCCGATAACGAAGGCATGGCACAAACGCTGCTCACCTCAACCGGAATGTCCCGCGCGAGCGGGTGTTTGTCCTTGGTGGCGCTTGCCGCTCTCGCCGCGTGCGGCGGAGGTCAGAGCGCGGACGACAGCGGCCAAGCTTCCGTCTCGGCACTCGGTGACAAGTTCGTTACGTTGGGCTACGGGCGCGGAGGCCGATGGTCGACGATGACCGCATCGTTCCCGTCGATCGACACGGCGCTAATTCCGGTCGGCTCGCAAGGCTTCGCCTCGGACATGCTTGCGCCCACCGATGAGCTGCCTTCAGCGTCGGGCGACGGCACCGGCGCCTTCCGCACGGTCTGCGAGTTCTCTCACATGGCGTTCGACGATCCGATCGTGTATCCCGGCCAGCCCGGAAAGTCGCATCTGCACGTCTTCTTCGGCAACACCGGAACGAACGCGAACTCGACGGCGGCGTCGATCGCCAACACCGGCAACTCGACCTGTCGAGGTGGAACGATCAACCGCAGCGGCTACTGGGCGCCGGCGATGATCGACACGCACGACGGCACGCCCGTCACGCCGCAGTCGATGATCATCTACTACAAGACCGGCTACAACGGCGTCAAGCCGGCCGACATCAAGTCCTTGCCTCAGGGACTGAGGATGATCGCCGGCGACTCCAAGAACATCGGCCCGTACCAATGGGGCGGCCCCGCCCACTACACCTGCATCGACCCGGTCAGCGGCACCGGCGGGAACACGCAGAACATTCCGACGAACTGCCCGACCGGCTTCACGATCTGGGCCGCCGTGATGTTCCCTCAGTGCTGGGACGGGGTCAACCTCGACTCGCCGGACCACAAGAGCCACATGTCGTATCCCGTCCAGGGGAGTTGCCCGTCGACTCACCCGGTCGCGGTTCCGGAGATCACCGTCAATGTCCTCTACCCGGTGGCGGACATGAAGGCGTTGTCGCGCTGGCGCTTGGCGTCGGACACCTACGACTCCAGCATCGCGGCCGGGTATTCGTCGCACGCGGACTGGTTCAACGGCTGGAAACCTCAGATCATGGACGCCTTCGTCCAGAACTGCGACCAGCCGCCGAAGGACTGCCACGCTCACCTTCTGGGGAACGGCCAGAAGATGCTCGGCGTCGGCGTCTAGCCCGAGCGCCCTGCCCTCGAACCTACCGTGGCGCCTCGAGGCGCCTCATCACCTGACCCCGACCGCGATCGGATAAGCGCGGCCGCCGACGCGATTGCGCCGACGGCTGTTCAGGCGTCACCCTCAGCCGCTGCCCGTAAAATTGCGCGGGCCCTCTCCCTCGCGATCTCGATAGCGTGTCAGCGTCTGACACCCCGCCAGGCAACATGACACGACACCCCGACGTCGAGCGTCCCCCAGCCCGCGCATGGCCGCGGTCGCGACTTCTCAACGTCTGGGTCGACGATCTGACGATGTCGGAGCTCATGGACAAGCTCGATCGCGGCATGGTCTTCACCCTCAATCCGGACCACCTCTATCACCTGCAGCGAAACGCCGCGTTCTTCTCGGCCTATCGCAAGGCCGACTTCATCACCTCGGACAGCAAGTACGTCTACTGGGCACTCGGCTGGATCGGCAGGCGCATCCAGGAAAAGGTCTCCGGATCCGACATCGTGCCGACGTTCTGCCACCACCACCGCAACGATCCTGCGACCAAAGTGTTTCTCCTGGGCGCTGCGCCGGGGATCGCGCAGCGCGCCCTGGAGCGAATCAACGCGCGCGAGGGTCGCGACATCGTCGTCGGCGCGCTCGGACCCTCGATGAACTTCGTCAACGACGAAGTCGAGATCGCCGATGCGCTGCGCCGCATCAACGAATCCGGCGCCACCGTCCTCATCGTCGGCCTGGGCGCCCCGAAGCAGGAGATCTGGATGGACCGCTACCGTAGCGCGATGCCGAATGTCAAGGTCTTCATGGGCGTCGGCGCGACGATCGACTACGAGGCCGACGCGGTGGTCCGGGCGCCGCGCTGGATGACGCGCAACGGCCTCGAGTGGCTGTATCGCATCACGACCGAGCCGAAGCGCTATTGGCGCCGCTACCTTCGCGACGTCGAGTTCTTCTGGCTCGTCCTGCTCGACGGCATCGGCCTCTACCGCCCGCCGCGCCTCGGCAGGACCGACCGATGATCAAGACCGCCATGGTGGGTCTGGGCAAGATGGGTTTGTCCCATCTGTCGATTCTGCGCGCTCATCCGGACCTCGACGTCGTCGCCGGCTGCGATGCGACCGCATACCTGACGGACATCCTGAGCAAGCATGCCGGATTGAAGTGCTACGCCGACTTCGACGACATGCTCAGGTCGGAGACGCTCGACGCGCTGGTGGTGGCGACGCCGTCGAAGCTTCATGCGCCGATGGTTCAGGCCGCGCTCGAGCGCGGACTCGACGTGTTCTGCGAGAAGCCGTTCGTGCTCGACGTCGCCGACGGCGAACGGCTGATCGAGCTCGCACGGAGCAGCTCGCGCGTCACCCAGGTCGGCTACCACTACCGCTTTGTCGGCGCGTTCAAGGAGGCGGCGCGGCTCGTCAAGTCGGGCGCGCTCGGCGACGTTCATCACGTTCGCGCCGAAGCCTACGGTCCCGTGGTGCTGCGCAAGAGGGGAAGCACCTGGCGCTCGGCGAAGAGCGAAGGCGGCGGCGCGCTCTACGACTACGCGTGCCACGCGATCGACCTCGTCAACTTCGTCTTCGCGACGCCGTCGGCCGTGAGCGGCGTCGTTCGCCACGCCGTCTTCTCGCGCGACGTCGACGACGAGATCTACAGCACGCTCCACTTCGACAACGGCGCGAGCGGCCAGCTGAGCGTGAACTGGAGCGACGAGAGCTTTCGCAAGATGTCGACCAAGATCAGCGTCTGGGGCACCAACGGCCGCGTCACCGCCGATCGCCAGGAGTGCCAGCTCTACCTGCGCGAGCCTCATCCGGCGCTGCCCGGTGTCGACAAGGGCTGGACGGTGCGCTACACGACCGACCTCTCCGACGAAGTCTGGTTCTACCTGCGCGGCGAGGAGTATTCGGCGCAGGTCGACTACTTCGCGCAAAGCGTCAAGGAGCGCCGGCTCGACGGCGAGAACAGCTTCGCCAGGGCGCTCGACGCCGACCGGGTCGTCGCGCAGCTGCTCGACGACGCTTCCGGCAACGCGGTCTTCGCTGGCCGGGAACCTCGCCAGGCTTCACGGCCGGGCCTGTGGTCGCGCCTTTTCGGATGAATCGATGAGCCAGCCTGCACTTCCCGGCGCCGCCCCGGCCGCGATGGATCGCGTCCTTTTCGGCGACAACCAGTTCTTCGGCGTCAACCACATGTCGGAGGAGAAGGCGCGCGCGCAATCGATGCGCTTCCAGGATCTCGGCGCCATCATCGAGGTGCTCGACGCGGCGTACCAGGAAGGCATCCGCACCTTCATGTGCACCTCGCACGACCGGGTGGCCGAGATCTGCGATCACTTCAGGAAGCACCGCGACAAGTACCCCGACTACCGCTTCTACCCCTGCATGCCGTACGCGCACAAGTACGCGAACGCGGTCACCGAGCACGGAATGATCGAGGCGCTGCGCATGTTCCTGCCTCAGGAGGGGGCCGTGGCGGCGATGCTGAAGGGCGGGATGGCGCTCGCCAACAAGGACATCGAGGCGATCATGCAGCTGCTGATCGACGCCGAGATGAAGATGTTCCACGACCTGAGAACGCCGGTCGTGTTCATGCAGAACGTCATCACCGATCTCCTCCTCGGCCTGCGGATGCACGAGTGCTTCCGCATCTTTCACGACCACGTCCGCGCGCGCTACGGAGCCGAGCCGGGCTACATCACGATGAACGTGCCGCGGCTGCTCGACGCGCTCGACGCGCTCGGCATCGAAAACCCCGTCGTCTGCGCCAACATCAACAAGATCGGCTTTCGCATGTGCGGCGGCGTCGTAGCCTACGAGGACGCTATTGCCCACCGTCGCTTCCGCCCGGTCGCCATGTCGGTCTTCGCTTCGGGCGCCATCCCGCCGCGCGAAGCGCTGGATTACGTTTGCCGACAGCCGCGGATCGAGGCCGTGGTGTTCGGCGCATCGGGACGCGCCAACATCCGCCAGACGAAGGCGTTGATCGACGAGCTCAGCGTTTCGCGATGAGCCCAGGAGGAAGCGCGACGCGCCGGCGTGGATTGCCCGCCGTCGTCGCGCTGCTCGTGGTCGTTGCGGCGCAGGCGGCGATGTTCTTCGCCGCGGCGACGCGCGGCCTGGACCTCACCGACGAAAGCTTTTACTTCCTGACGTTCCGGCACTGGACCGAATGGCCGTTGGTTTCGTTGTTCGGTGCCTATTTCTCGCTTCCCTATGCGCTCCTCGGCCAGAGCGTCTGGGCCATCAGGGCTCTCGGATTCATCCTCCTTCTCGCCGCGGGGATCTGGTTCAGCCGCGAGGTCTGCCGTTCGTTCGATGCACTCGCTCTCAAGGCGACCCCGGACGGAATCTTCGCGGCCTCTCTCGCCGGAGGAGCGTCGATCTGGAACTACTACGGCGCCTTCATCGTTCCGTATACGCCCAGCTACAACCTGCTGACGCTCGCGTGCGCCCTGGGCACGATGGCATTGGCGTTGCGCGTCGGCCGAGCCGTCTTCCAGGGTGATGGTCGGACGCTCAATATCGATTCGTTCGCGCTCGGATTCGTGGCCTCGGTGGGGATTGCGACCAAGTTCAGCGCCGGCATTCTCGTCCTCGGGTTCGGCGCCCTGGTCATCGCGGCGTTCGCCTGGCGCCGTCTCGATGCGCGCACCGCCGCGCGCATCGCCTTGTTGGTCACAGCAGGCGCAGGCGCGAACCTCGCAGCGCTTTTGTTTGCCGATCCTGAGCTGCCCACGAGATTCGAGCGCGGCATCGTCGCGACGTGGGCGCTGCTTCCGAGAGCCCCCGCAGGCGAGCTCGTGCGCTTCCTGTTCATCGAGGTCCCGGAGGCGATCGCCGTCTCGCTGAGGATCCTGTTATGGCCCCTGGTCATCGCGCTGGCGGCGTTCGTTGCAGGCGCGCGCCTGGCGCGGCGCTCGTTGTTCGATTCGATCGCAGTGGCCGCCTTCGTCGCTGGCGCCATGTGGGTCACCTACGTCAAGGACAACCGCGTCCATCGCATCGCCTTGCTGACCCTCGTCGCGGCTGCGCTGGCGCTGGCCAGGTGGTGGCTGGCGCGCCGGCGCATGGCAACCTCCTCTCCTGGCCGCGCCCTCCCAGCAGCGGCGGCGATCCTGGCGATTCCCTTCGCCTATTCGTTGGGCACCAACAACCCGCTCCTTCGACACATGGGGATGGCCGCGGCGTTTCCAGCCGTGCTGGCGATTTCACAGCTCAGGTCGATGTGGATCGAGCACTCCATCTCGCGCTGGGCCTTCGCGCTCTCTCTGGTTCTTCTCGCCGCCCTTCCCGCCGAGATCGTCGTCCGTCAGTGGCAATCGGGCGCATACACCTATCGCCTGGGTGCGCCGCTGGCCGAGCAGAGGGCACGGATTGCGCCGAACCCGGCGAGGATCGATGTCGGCGTGCATCCTGCCGTGGCGCGAGGCCTCGACGACTTTCTTCGTCTGACGCACGAGAGCGGCTTCCTGGCAGGCCAACCGATGATCGACTTCACGGGCCAGTCACCCGGGCTGGTCGCCGTCGCAGGCGGCGTTCCGCTGGGCGCCGCCTGGTTCGTGGGCGGCCCGATGTTCGACGGCGACCGCATGGCACGCCTGAGCCTTCGCTACGCGAACGAGAAGGACGTGCGGCGCGCCTGGCTGCTGACGAGCGCCGACAGCTTTGCGCGCATCGTCACGTGGTCGAGCATCGTCGAAGACAAGCTCGGTGGCCTGGCGCACGAGCAGGCCGGCCGCGTGACCGTGCCCGATCCCACGTCCGACGACAAGTCGAAGACGATCGAAGTCACCTTGTGGCGTCCGAAGCCGTGATGCCCAGTCCGTTGGGCATTCGTTGCGGCTGCGTCTGGGATCCAGTCACTCACGCCAACCCCAGATGTAGTGAGGCGCTTGCGGCCCGCAGTTGAAGAGCAGATCGAGGATGGAGACCTTGTGCTCGAAGGGCGGAAAGCGCTGCGGGTAAGGCGGGTAACCAGCGTAATCCTTCCAAACCAGGTCGATGCCGGCTTGGTTGAATCGCTCGGCCACGATGTACTCCTTCGCCGAGGGTCCGGAGACATAGGTCGTCGCGCCGCTTTGCACTACGAGGTCGAGCAGTCGATCGAGCTTTTGGCCGGTGGCCGCGTAGTCGCGAGAGTCCGCGAACTCGGTCCGCAGTCCCAGGAATTCGCGCGCGATGTGCCGGATGAGAGTCTGATTCAGCTCCGAGAGGTTGGTCCACCTCCGGCCGAGGTACACGTCGGCAAAATACTCTCGGTAGCGCGCGAAGTGCGGGCAGCGGCCGTAGTTCTGCTGCAACGTCCGCCAGTGCTTGGCCTGCCACGACTCGTTGGCAATGGCGACGTCGCAGATCAGGCGGTCGATGGCGTCGCCGACGGGAATGGTGAGCCACTCGGGGCCGCTCGCCGCCTTGATCTGGTTGCGATTGCGCCAATCGTTCTTGGTGAACTGCCGATCGTCGTAGAAGATGAAGAGATCGACGTCGCGAATGATGTCGAAGTAGCCCTTCCAGGGAACGTAGTTCGACTGCAGAACGGCGACGCGCTTCGGCTCCATGCCGTCCTACAGGAGCGAGCGCAGCCGGCGACTCGGTATTCCCGAATCTCTGGTTCCGGCTTCGACGTACGCACTTCCCGGCGCCACGTCGCGAACGATCAATGCACCCGCGCCGATCATGCAATTCGCGCCGATTTCAAGATGCTCGCGGATCGTCGAATTCGCGCCGATGAAGCAGTTCGATCGGACCTTGACACCACCGCAAAGCGTCGCCCCGGAGGCAACGAAACAGTTGTCGTCGAGCTCGACCTCGTGGCTGATGACGCTGCCACAAAAGAGGATGGCCGCGTTGCCGATCTTGGCAAACGGCTGAATGAGATTGCCTTCCATGATCATGCAGTTGTCGCCGAGCGCGAGGTCCGGCCAGACCGACGCTCGCGAACTGACGTAGCTTGCCAATTTGTAGCCCATCGATCTGGCGGCAGCGCATTTGGCCGCGCGCACGGCGTTCAGTTGGACGTAGCCGATCGCGACGAAGAGATCGAAATCCGCAGGCGGGTACTTGACGCCGATCTCCTCGAACGCCACGACCGGAAGGCCCATGAACGTGTCCGAGCTGAGAAATCGGGCGTCGACGGCGAAACCGGCGACCGGGCGGGCTGAATCGTTCGAGAAATAGTAGTGGGCGAGTCGCGCCAGTTCGCCCGCGCCGACGATGACAAGCGGACGCACGGTCAACGACCCCCTGCGGCCGCGCGCTTCTTCTCGATGGCCCGCGCCAGGTCGCCAACCGTCGCCAGACTCGAGACTTCGTCATCGTCGAATTCGATGCCGAACTCCTCTTCGAGCGCCAGGACGAGATGCATGTGCTTGAGCGAATCCCATTCCTCGAGCGCTTCTCGAGAGCCGTCGAGCGGCACACGGTCCAACGGCAGATTCAGCAGCGCCGAAAGAACTCCTCGAACCCTTTCATCTACCCCTTCTGTGTGCATTCGCTCATTCCTTCTCAACGGTCACGTGGGATGGTGGGGCCTCGAAGGCCGCGGTTGCTATGCGCCGGTACGACGTTCGCCCGTCGCTCGAAGCGATCGGCGAGAAGCCGAGGCGCGGCCAATAGTTGGCGACCTGTTCGTTTCGCTTCGTCGCAATGTATTCGGCCTCCCAGTGATCGACTGGATGCGAAGCGGCAAAGTCGCGCAGGCAATTTACGACCATCACGTCCTCGAGTCGGCGCCCCAGTGCCCGGCAGCTCAACAGCAAGGTGTCGACTCGGCCGACCCGCTCGGCGAGCGTCACGATCATCACTCCGACGAGGCCGAGCGTGCCGAAACGATCGCGCGCCGTGAGGCTATAGACGGCGCAATCGGGGCGCTCCGCGAAAGCGCGGATCTCCGGGTCCGCGTAGCGTCGGGTGGTCAGATTGAACTGATTGGTCTTCTGCGTCAGCTGGGCGACGCGCGAGATGTCCTGATGACGCACCTCCTGGATAAGCGCCACCGTTTCCAGAGAGCGCAGATACTCATCGATGTCGGCGAAGGCGGCACGGACACCCTTGCGCTGCGTCTCGCCCTGATAAAGCCGGGCACGGCTGCGATCCTCATCGGTAAGCTGCAGGGTATCGAACAGTCCGTCCCTGAAGAGCAGCTGCGGCAGCTCGTGGAGCTTCGCTGGAACCTCGAGCACGCTGACTTGCGGCAGAAGCTCTCGTATCAAGCCGCATTCGACCGGGTTGTCATCGACGAAGACGAACGAATCGAGACCGAGGTTGAGCTCTTCCGCGAGCGCCATCAGGTTGGAGACCTTGTCGTCCCAGTTGATGCGCCAGGCGACGAGATGCGACCGCTTGAGTCGGCTTCCTGCATGGCGATCGAGCACTTCGAAGACGTCGGCCTCGTTGTTCTTGCTGCAAAGCGCGATGAGCACACCGCGCTCGAACAAGTGCAGCACGGACGCCTGGAACGCGGAGAAGACCTTGCCCGGGTATTGCGCCGGATCGAGCTGGATGCCGTCGATACCGTCTTCGCCGATCACGCCTCCCCACAAGGTGTTGTCGCAGTCAAGGACCAGGCACTTCTTCGCCCGGCCCTTGAGCGCGCAGGCGACTCGGGACAGCTGTTGGGCATAGAGAGCGAGGAAGGGGCGCCGAAAAGGTGCACCCCAAAGATACCGGCCGCGCTGATCCATCGCGGCATCGACGCCCAGCATGCGGACGTAGCGGTCCCAGTCCAGCAGACAGAAGCGCGGCGCGTGCTGGCGGACGTAGTCGATCACGAACGAGTTCAACGCGGCGATCTGGGAGGTGAGATCACCGCCGTGCGGGTCGACGATCAGACCCAGCTCACGGTATGTCGGCGCGATGAACGTGTGGATCGCTACCGTCGCTCGCGTTCTCGTCGCGAGGAGTTCGAAAAGCGACTCCAGCTCCGCGCGCAAACGCTCGGACTTCCAGCCTGGCAGGCCGCAGGAAGGGTCCGCTTCATAGGGATCCAGGGCAAGAACGATCACGTCCGGATCACCACGCGCGAGCGGGCCGTCGGGCGAAAGCACGTCCTGGTTCATCGTGCCGTAGCCGCCGATCTCGATCCTCGGGCGGATCCCCGCATTGAAAAGGTGGTACTTGAGGTAGACGTCGATCCCTTCGATGGTGACGTTCCTCAGGAACAGGAAACTGATCTCATCCGCGAACTTCTCCGCGGCCTTCTCCATGCGCGCCACCGCAGCGAAGACGGTCGGGTAGCTCTCGGCTCCTGCCTCCGCACGATCGCGATTCGCCGTCGTGGCTCCTTGACTCGTCATTCGCACGTCTGGATGATTTCTATGAGACCGAAACCGCGCACCATGTGGAAGCTCACCTCTTGGTGGCCGAAGAGCACGGCCGGCTTGGGCTCCGAAACCCGCAGCACCCGGTGACCGGCCGCCTTGATGGCCGCAAGCGATGCGCTCACGTTCTCCGACCGGTAGCAAAGGTGGTAGATCGCCTGCGGCTGCGCGGCAAGGATCGAGATCAGCGGGTTCGCGGCGTCCGCGGAAGAGATGACTTCGACGGCAGGCATGGTCGAACTGCGGCAAAGGACGAGGTCGACGTGTTGCAACGGATCGTGGATCGGATCGTGCGTCTGGTAGCCGAGCGCGCGCAGGAAGGCGAGCGTCAACTCGGGCTCCCGCGTGGCGAGACCGAAGTGGTCGAACCGAAGCCCGAAACCGTCCATCCCGTCGCGCTGCCGATCAGGCCCCCGCGCCAGCGGGCTGCAGCTTCATCAACATGGCGTTGCAGAGCTGCGGATAGTCCACGCCCACGATCAACATCGCCTGCAGAATTTGGGGGCTCAAACCGAGCTGGGTGATCTGCTGCGTCGTGATCGGCTTCAGGAAGATCCCCTCGGCCTTCACGACCTCATAGCCGGCGCCTTCGACGAGGTCGGTGAGCGACGCCAGCGAAAAATAGCGCTGATGGCCGAACTCCTTGTCCACTGCCGAGAGCAGCGACATGTCCGGGAGCAGGCCCGCCGCATGACCGAAACGGCGATGCAGTGATTCTCGGTTCGGCACCGCGACGAACACCGCCCCGCCGGGCTTCAGGAAACGTCGATAGCGCTCGAGAATGAGCGCTGGATCGTCGACGTGCTCGAGCACGAATCCCATCGAGATGTTGTCGAAGCGCTCCTCGGTGACGAAGTTCTCGAAATAGGTTTCGACGATATCGACTTCATGCAACCCGAAGCGGCCGCGGAACCTCTCGATCATCTCGGGCGACCCGTCGAGCACCTTGTAGCGGGGGAAATGGCGGGCGAAGAATGCCGTGGTAAAGCCATGCCCGAGGCCGAGCTCCAGCATCGAATTGCCGCTGGCCATCGCGACGATGCGCTGCGGATACCACTCGAGCATCAGCTTGTTGTCGAGCACGAAATGCTCGTCGTATGCATCTTCGCTTTGCTGAAGGTTGATGCTCATGACGTCTCTCCGTCGCGAAATGCGGGCGTGCTCATCTCGACGGCAACCTGGCGGTGCACGTCCTTGACGATGTAGGTGGGGCGGTTTTGCACTTGATTGAAGACCTTCCCGAGGTAGATGCCAACCAGTCCGAGCGCAGTCGTCGTCACACCCAGGCTCATTGCCAGCATGGCCATGACCGCCGTGAACCCGAGCAGGGTGTCGTCGAAGAAGATCTTTCGCAGAACCAGGTAGGCAGCGTACGCGAAGCTGATCAAGGTGATGCTCAGTCCGACGTTGAAGAGCCAGACGAGAGGTTTGGACGAGAAGGAGCTGACCGCGTTGACGACCAGTTGCAGGCGCTTCAAGAGCGTGTACGTGCTGCGCCCTTCGCGCTGCTGCTTGTGGACCGGAATGCCGATCTGGGTGAAGCCGGTCCAGCTCATCATGCCCGCGAGAAACAGGTTGTAGTCGCCCAGTTGAACGAACGCATCGATGAAGCGGCGCGTCATGATGCGTTCCGTGACGATGTTCTGCGGCATGCCGATGTCGCTGAGAGCGTTGAACGCCTTCCAGAAGAATCCGCCGCTGAACTTTTCGAACCAGCCTCCCTTGCGTGCTTCCTGGTAACCGAACACGAGGTCGGCGTCGCTCTGGACGATCTTCTCGTGAAAATCGAAGAGCATTCCCGGACGAATCTCGAGGTCACAGTCGATGAGGAACACGAGGTCGCCGCGCGCCGCCCGCAGTCCAGCCTGAATGGCGCAGTGATGACCGAAATTGCGCGACAGATCGACCACCACGAGGCTGGGTATGTCCTTGGCGCGAGAAAGCGAATATTCCAGCGAGTCGTCAGGCGAGCCATCGTTGACGAGCACGATCTCATAGTCCGCGAATCCGAGGCGCTGCAAGGCAGCCAAACTCTCCGCGAGGAAAGTCTCCAGAAACTGGCGCGACCGATACATCGTGGAGACGATGCTGATCGCTGGAGGCACAGGCCGAGCTGCTGTTTGCATGACGATTTCTATGAGTCCCTCAACGAGGTCAGCGCGTCGGCTCACTCCGGTCTTCAGGCCCGCGACGCTTGCCCCCGAAGGGTCTCCGAAGGAACAGCCACGCCACGAGATGGCAAATGCCGAACCCGATGACGATCAGGAGGTAGACCCGAAGTATCAAGGCTCCCGCTTGTGCTGCGGCGGGCGAGGCGCCCATGGCGATCAACGCCTGGATCGTCAGGACGTCGGCCAGCCCGATGCCTCCGGGCATCAAAGAGATCAATGCTCCGAACGTGACAAGCGATACGAGCCAGCAGACCGCCGCGAGCGACACGTCGATGCCGACCGTCCGAAGCGAAATCTGCCATGCGAAGCCAACGAGGCACCATGACACCACGGTGAGGACGAGCATCTTGGCCATGATGGCCGGCGTCCCCGTGCCGGAACGAAGCAGCGCGAGCCAGCCCTGCGGCGACCCCGACGGGGTGGACCGTGCGAGCCAGAAGAGGACCGCGAGCCCGACGAACAAGAGCATTGCCGCGACCACCGGAAGTTGGGGGAAACGGGCCGAGAGACCGCTGCCGAACCCCAGCCCGACCAGACCGAAACCTGCGAGCACGAGGATGTCGAGAACACGCTCCACCGCGAAAGCGCCGAGACCTGGCAGGCGGCTGCCGAAACCGCTTCTCTTCAGCATCTCGACCTTTGCGGTCTCGCCGACCTGGCCCGGCGTCAGTGTGCCGAGGCTGACGACGATCGCCGTGATCCAGTAGAGGCTGACGAACGGGACACCGCGATTGAGGTCACGGACGATAAGTTGCCAGCGGAGCGTGCGGACACAGATGTAGGCGATGTGCACGCAAACGATCGCGCTGGCCAAACCGACCAGGTCGACGCCGCGAAGCACCTTGAGAGCCTCGCTCCACTCCAGTCGCGTGATGAGATAGAGCAGGCAGGCGAAGACCAGCGCGATCGCGAGCGCGAGCGCGGCGAACCTGGCGACCTTCCGATACGGCATCGATCCGCTGCGAGTCTGGTGGGAGTCCGCGACCTACTTGCCCGCGGACTCGCCGATCGCCTCGATGACACGCCCGATCACCTCGCGCTGTTGCTCCTCGAGACCGAGCCACAGCGGCAGCCGCACGAGGCGCTCGGCTACATCGTCGGTGACCGGAAGCTCCCCCGCTGCTCTGCCCGCGGATCGGCCGAACGGAGATGAGTGGAGCGGGACGTAGTGGAAGACCGCGTACACGCCACGCGACTTGAGGCGGTCGATGAACACCGTCCGGGCGCTCAGATTGGGCAGCAAGACGTAGTACATGTGCGCGTTGTGCCCGCATTCCGGTGGAACCACCGGCAGTCTGATCGCGCCCGCTCTGCCGCACGCCGCCAGGTGCTCGTGATAGGTGTCCCAGATGGCGAGGCGCCGACGGGTGATATCGACCCCCTTTCCGATCTGCGCCCACAGAAAAGCCGCGACGATCTCGCTGGGCAGGTAGGACGATCCCATGTCGACCCAGGTGTACTTGTCGACCTGGCCGCGGAAGAACTGGCTGCGGTTCGTTCCCTTCTCGCGGATGATCTCGGCCCGGTCGCAGAACCGGGCATCGTTGACGAGAAGCGCACCGCCTTCACCCGAAATGATGTTCTTCGTCTCATGGAACGACAGCGTTGCCATGTGCCCGATACCGCCGAGCGGCCGTCCCTTGTACGTGGACATCATGCCCTGCGCGGCGTCCTCGATGACGATCAGGCCATGCCGCTCGGCGATGTCCATGATCGAATCCATCTCGCAGCCCACTCCCGCATAGTGCACCGGGACGATCACCTTCGTGCGCGGCGTGACGGCGGCCTCGATCTTGGACTCGTCGATGTTGAGCGTATCCGGGCGGACATCGACGAAAACGGGCGTCGCCCCGCGCAGGACGAACGCATTGGCGGTGGAGACGAAGGTGTACGAAGGCATGATGACCTCGTCACCGGGGCCGACGTCGGCCAGGATCGCGGCCATCTCGAGCGCCGCCGTGCAGGAGTGGGTGAGCAGCGCCTTCCTGCAGCCGATCTGGCGCTCCAGCCACTCGCTGCACTGACGAGTGAATTGACCGTCCCCGGCCAGGTGCCCGTCAGCATGAGCCTGCGCGATGTAGCGCAGCTCGTCGCCTGTCATGTAGGGTCTGTTGAAAGGGATGTGCACGATGCCCCCTGGGCCCGCCACGTGCGTCGGCCACGACGCGGAAGCGGGATTCTAGGGGGGCAACCTTGCTTCGAAAGTCGACTTGCCGGCAGACCTTTTCATACCCCCGCGAATGGGGCGTCCGAGGCAGCTGCCGGCCAGATGCCGGGCGAGGCACGATTCGCCCTCGTGCGCCAGCGCCCGCTGCGCGCCTCAGGGAACGATCCGCGCCGGCACGCCGACGGCCGTCGCACCGGCGGGCACGTCGTGCAGCACGACGGCGTTGGCGCCGATAAGCGCATCGTCACCGATGACGACGCCGCCGAGGATCTTGGCGCCGGCGCCGACGTCGACATGGCCGCCCAGGCGCGGAGCCGCACCGTCCACTTGGCCCAGCGTCACCTGCTGAAAGATCAGGCAGTTCGGGCCGACTTCGGCATCGGGATGGATGACGACGCCGTTGGGGTGCGGTACCAAAAGCCCGCCCCCGAGTCTGCACCCGAGCGGAATGTCCGCGCCGGTGACGATGCTCCAGAAGCGATGACGCAGCGCGGCCAGCTTGCGCGACACCGCCGCGCCGACGCTGCGTCCGCCTGCCGCGCGTTCATAGGCACGCAGGCTCGCCAGCAACGAGCGCGACGGGTGCCAGGACCAGAATGACTTGCCCTCGCGCGACCAATCGGGGACGTGCGCCGAGACCAGCGGCATGGAAACGGCCGGGGCAACGGCGGGCGATGAGGCGCGCAGGCTCCCGGGAATCGAGGGCAGGCTCGAGGAATTCGGGGAATCGTGCGGCATCGGGCCGCGGGGATTTTGCTTCAGCGGTCACCGTTGCGGCGCGTTCGAATCCACCGTCGCTGGCGGTTCGTGAAAACTCTGACATAGATCGGGATCTTTGCAAACGCATAGGCCGGTGCAGACAGCAGCTCAGGCAGCGAGACGATCGACCGCCCGACCTGGCGCCAAGCGAGCCCCGTGGCGACGACGCTCAGCGCCAAGCCGACGACCGCCACGGCGAGCGATGCCGGCCCTCCTCCCAGTCCCGCGAGCACCGCGCCGGCGATCGCCACCGCCAACAGCATCAGCACGAGGGAGGCCAGCGGCGGCACGCAAAGATCGAGCGCCATGGCAACGAGGTCGAGACGGCGCCGCAGCAAGCCGCGCCAGAGCAGCGGCAGCCCGTGGGCCGCGATCATCGAGAGATGGCCGTGCTCCCAGCGGGTCCGCTGTGCGAGCGTGCCTTCGCTGCTCTCGGGAAAGGTGCTCGTCACCCGCGCCGACGGACAGAACGTCGGCGGTGCACCGGCCAGGGCGAGATCGATCCCCAACTGCATGTCCTCGACGATGCTGCCCGACGCGAGCGAAGCCCCGGCGATCAACGACCACGGCAGGGCCATGCCCGTTCCCATGAGTTGACATGGCAGTCCGAGCCGGTGCCATCCCCCCGGACGAACCTCGTTGCGGACGCGCCAGGCGAACGCCGCCATCCGCTGACCGAGACCCGCACCGGGCGGCGCCTGCATCAGATAAAGCGCCTGCGCCGGGCGATTCGTCGATTCGCACGTCCGGGCAAGGGCATCGAGCGCCCCATCGGCGACGACGCAGTCGGCATCGACGATCACCACCACCTCCGGGGGCGACGCGGCGAGGCGGCGCACCCCGTGATCGAGCGCGTAGCCTTTGCCGCGCCGCGTCGCGTCGCTTCGTACCGTGACTTCTGCGCCGCAGCTCGCCGCCACCGCGGCGGTGTCGTCGCTGCAGTTGTCGGCCACGACGAGCAAACGGTCGCCCGACGACAGTTGCGGCATGAGCGCCCGAATGGCAGCGGCAATGCCGGCGGCCTCGTCGTGCGCGGGCATCAGGACGGCGAGGCCGGGCCGACGGCCATCCGCGTCTTCTCGCACGCGTTCTCCGCCACCGGCGGCCAGGATCTGGGCGACGTACACGATGGCCGGCACCAGCAGCAACAGCGCCGCCGCCGTCAATATCCCGGTCAGTATGGCGACCGTCACGGCCGGTCTCGTGCGCGCTCGGCCGCGATCGCCAATTCGAACAGACGGGCGAGCTTGCCAGCTTCCGCATCGGCCGAATGGCGCGCAAGCACGCGATCGCGCCCTGCCTCGCCCATGCGCGCGAGGATGTCCTGGGGTGCCGCCAGGCAGGATTCGATCGCCCTCTGCAACGCTTCGACGTCGCCTGCCGGCACCAGCCAGCCGTCCTCACCCTGCCGGACGAGCTCCGGAATGCCCGCCACGAAGGTGCTGATCACGGGGCGCCGGAGCGCCATCGCTTCCATGATGACGACGGGCAGGCCTTCCGCGAAGCTCGGCAGCACCAGCGCGCGCGCCGCCAGGATCTCCTCGCGGACGCGACTGCCGTCGACCCAGCCCGTGATCTGGACCGCGTCGCGAAGGCCGAGCGACTCGATCAAGGCCTCGACTGCGGGCCGCATCTCGCCGTCACCCGCGAACACCAGCTGCATCCGACGACCCGTGGCGACGATGCGCGCCATCGCCTCCAGCAGCATGAGCTGCCCCTTCTGCTCGCACAAGCGCCCGACGCAGACCAGCCGGGTCGGCGCAGGCGCCGCGCCGAGGGTGGCGGCGGCAAAGGACTGGTCGAGGCCGCAGTGGACGACCTGGATCTTCGACCACTGATCGTGGTCGGTCCAGCGGCACAGCTGGCTGCGACCGTACGAGCTGATCGCAACCACGAACTCCGAACGACGGATCTTGTCCGCGAGGCCGAGCGATTCGGGCGCGTCGAACTCCTCGGGGCCGTGAACGGTGAAGCTGTACGGCGGGCCGCCAAGGGCACGTGCGAGCATGGCCACTTCGGCAGAGTTGGTTCCGAAGTGGGCATGGAGATGCGACGTCTTCGATCGGCGCAACCACGCCGCGAGTCGGGCCGCCTCGGCGAGGTAGACGAGGTGATAAGGCCACGGTCGGTGCGAGCGTCGCGCCATGTGCAAGGCGAGCCGTGCAGCGCGAATAAAGACAACCGGTCCGCGCAGAAACGATGCGCCGGCCGCGATCGCGAGCGCCGGCAGCCCGCCGGCGAGCACATAACGAGTCCGCGACTGCTCGGTCCGATCTTCGGCGTCGGCGATCTCGGCGTCCCAGCCGCGCAACGCGTAGCGATCGACCGACACGCCTTGCTTCTCGAGAGCGAGGATCTCGCGCCGGATGAAGGTGTGGCTGACCTTCGGATACTGATTGACGAGGTACGCCACGCCCGTGCCGCTGGCACCGGACTGGCTTGCGCCGTCCTTCCCCATCGCTCGCTGTGCCTGTGCCAACGCGATCAGCCGAAGTAGTGGCGAACGGCCGCCACCACGCCGTGCTCGACCAGCGCGCCGCGCGTGCCGGCCGGTTGCCAGCCGAGCACCCGTCGGGTCTCGCTGTTGTCGTAGCGGGCGCGATGCGCGCGGCAATTCCAGTCGCGGTAGCTCGGGATGCGCCGGTTGGGATGGCGGATGAGATGCTTGACGGCCTCCTTTGCGACGTCGAGCGCGAAGAAACGCCAGATCGGCGTCGCGGGCGCGAAGATCCGCGTCGCGCTCGCGGCGGCGACTTCCTCCACGTACTCTCGTGCGGTGAGCAGCGGCGCATCGGTGAGGAGGAAGCTGCGTCCTTCGATTCCGGGCACCTCCATGCCGAGCGCAAGGCCCTCGGCGACGTCGTCGACGAGGACGAGGGGCAGCTTCGTCGTGCCACTGCCCCACAGTTGCGCACGCGTGTCGGAATGGAACATGCCGACGCCCCAGTGCGCGGGCGGGCTGCCTTCGCCGATGACGACGCCGGGGCGAAAGATCACCAGCGGCAGGCCGCGCTCGGCGTGCATCCGCTGCAGGACGGCCTCGCATGCGGCCTTCGAGCGCGCATACAGATTGCGATGCGCCATGCGCGAATCGACGGGGGTGCTCGAGTCGATCACGGCGGCCGCGTCGGCGGAATCGTAGGAATCGATGGTTCCCGTGTAGATGAAACGAGCGACCTTGCGGGCGAGCGCCGCTTCGGCGAGCACCCGGGTCGGCTCGACATCGTTCTTCACGTAGTCGTCCCATCGTTGACCGGTTGCCTTGGCGAGGTGATACACGACCTTGATGCCGTCTAGGGCCCGGTCGAGCGCTTCGCGGTCATCGTGACTGCCTTGGACGACGTCGACCGGCAGCCCCGAAAGCGCCAGCCGCGCCGATGCGACGCTGCGCGAGAGAACGCGGACGCCGAGACCCCGCCGGACCAGTGAATGGACGAGGCGCTTGCCGATGAATCCGGTGCCGCCGACCACGAGCACGATCGGTTTCTGCAGGGGCGCGACGTCGTGGGTGCGGATGGTTTTCGGCGGCGACGCGGGCTCGGCGTTCGCGGCCCTAACGATCCGCTCGCAGAGGCGGATCACTTCGGCGCCAAAACGGCCGTCCAACCGCGGCTCCAACTCGCCATGGAAGGTCCGGTAGAAGGCTGCCACGCTGTTCGAGATGCTGTCCTGGAACGCGGTGGCATGCGGCGTTCGCATGAACACCGCCGCGAGCTGCCGACGCATGTTTCGCCAGCCTTGCGCGGCAATCTGGCTTGCGGTGGAACGCGTCGTATGAAGCGGATCGAAGAGCGCGCTGTTGCTGCGCGCCCGCTCGCGCCAATAGACGTCGCGCTCGAAGTCGAGGCGGGCGACCGCCGCCGAGCCGCGCACATGAACGCTGCGATCGGGTTGTCCCGGCGCCACCGACAGGTTCAGGCTGACCGACGTCGCACCGTGACGACCGATCGCGTTCCAGTGACGATAGACGCGCTGGTCGCCCGGCAGCACGATGCCATGCGAGGCGACCGCCGCGAGGTCGTCGAGCGGGCCGAGCAGGTCGGTGACGAAGGCGGCGAGGTGGGCGCCGAGCTCGAACAGCAGGTTGCCCTCGGCGCCGACGATCCAGTTGTTGTACGGGCCGAACTGGATGAGGCCGAGCGCATAGAGCCAATTGACGGCGACGTGATCGAGCGAACCCAGCGTTCCGTCGCGCGCGTCGCGGCGCAACGCCTCGTAGCTCGGCAGGAACAGGAAGTTGTGGTTGACGCCGAGCTGGAGCTTCTTTGCCGCGGCGAGCGCCACCAGCGAGTCGCATTCGCGCGAGCTCAGGCCCATGGGCTTCTCGACCAGGACGCTCTTGCCGCCCTCGAGGAGTCGGCGGCTGACGGCCTCGTGCGAGTACGGCGGCACCAGGACATGGACCACGTCACAGTCGGATTCGAGCAGCCGGTCGAGAGAGTCGTAGACCTCCGGAATTCCGAAATCCGCCGCTGCCTGGGCGGCCCGCTGCATCGACACGTCGCACACGGCGCGAAGCTCGACAGCGTCGATCGCTGCCAACGCCTTGGCGTGCGCCTGCACGATGTAACCCGCGCCCAGCAGCCCGACCTTCAAGCGCGTCACGGGCGACGTCTCCCGATCGTTGCGCGCGGTAACGAAAGTGCAGTCACTTGTACTCGATGAGGCGGAACTTGCCGATCCGGTTGTTGAGATGGAACTTGAGCAGGCCGATGGCCTCGGCGAACTTGCCGATGACGACGAATCGCGCGTAGAGCCTGGCATCAGCGCGCGCGTCGCCCTGGCCGAGGCGGTATCGAACGATTCGCTGCCCGAGTACCAGGTAGCCCGCGGCCAGCACGAACGACAAGCCGTGCGTCGGGATGGCCAGGAGAAGGATTGTCGCCGGCAAGGCAGCGCCCCAGAAGAGGACGCTGCGGCGTTCCCGGGCGCAATCTCGCGCCGATCCTCGCCCGTGCAAGCTGAAGCGCTGGCCGATCGCGTGTCCTGCCCGAACTGCGCGCTTCCACCATTGGCCGAAGCGGTGGATGTCGGCGTCGTGGGTGGCCATCGGCTCGGCGATCTTCGTGACCTTGAAGCCGGCAGCTGCCACCCGAACGCCGAGCTCCGAGTCCTCGCCCGCGATCACCTGCTCGTTGAACCCGCCGAGCCGCGCGAAGACCTCGGCGCGAACGAGCATGATTCCGCCCAGCGCGCCGAAGTTCGTGAGATCGCCGGCCGGTGACTTCCACTCGAGCGCGCACATCCGGTTGTAGCGCGAAGCGTCGGGATGGCGCTCCTGGAGCGCGCCGATGACGATGCCGCGGCGCGGATCGGCTTCGATCGCCGCAAGGGCGGCATCGAGCCAGCCCGGCAGCAGCGTGCAGTCGCCGTCGATAAACTGGACGAAGGCGACGCCGGGGAGCTCGCGAACGAGCGCCGCGAAGCCTTCGTTGCGCGCCCGCGCCGCCGAAAACGGCCGCGCCGGGTCGAGCTCGATGACGTTCGCGCACAGTGCTCGGGCGATCGCGACACTGTCGTCGCTGGACCCGGAATCGACGTAGACGAGGGGATGGCCCGACGCTTTGGCGGAGGCCAGGCACGCTGCGAGGCGCGCGCCTTCGTTGCGGCCAATCGCGACGACGCCGACGCGCGCGCTCATGACGGTGCGGCGTGCCGCTCGCGCACGATTCGCCACCATTCGCCGGCCAAGAGCGCGCTCAGGTCGCTCGCGACGAGGTCGCGCGTCACTCGCAGCGGCTCGCTTGCGACGCTTGCCCTGCCGCCGAGGCCGAACGCACGCCGCACGACGAGGCTGGCCCGCCCCAGGCAACGCAGCACGTCGGCGGCGAGCAGCCCGAAGGCGCCATAGGACTTCAGGAAGAACCTGCGCCGCGAAGCGAACCAGTACGGCGGCAGGCGGCGTCTCGCCTGGCTGATGCCGGTGGCAGCGCCTTCGAAGTGGACGACCATCGCCTCGGCCACGAACCAGCAGGACCAGCCAGCCAGCGCGGCGCGACGACAGAAGTCGACCTCCTCGTAGTAGAGGAAGAAGCGCTCGTCGAACGGCCCGATCGCGTCGAGCACCTGACGCCTGATCGCCATGCAGGCGCCGGACACCCAATCGCAAGGATGGGAGGTGTCGCGGGCGGGCGGCGAAATCGCGTGGCGCCGGAGCATGCGGGTCAGGACGCCAAGTTGGGCGGCGCCTTCGAGTTCGCCGAGCGCCGTCGGCATGGCATGCGCGGAAACGACCCGCTCCCCCGCTTCGCTCTCGATGGCGGCACCGGCGATTCCCGCGCCGGGATGGTCGTCGAGGTGGCCGATCAGTCGCGCCACGACACCGTCGCGCGCGAGGGTGTCGGGGTTCAGCAAGATCACGGCGTGGAAGTCGGGGGCGATGGCGCGGGCGCGCGCGATCGCCGCGTTGTTGCCGTAGGCGAAGCCGCCGTTGCGCGGCAACGCAAGCACCTCGACCCAGGTCCACTGGTGGGCCGCGATCGCGGCGCCGAGCACCTCGAGCGAGTCGTCTCCCGACTGGTTGTCGGCGACGATGACACGGCCGCCGCGCAGCGCATCGACCTGGGCGGACAGCGACGCCAGGCATTCGACCGCCAGGCGGCCGGTGCGGTAGTTGACGATGACGACGAAGACCGGTCCCATCGCCGCTCGGTTCGGAGCGGGACGATCATCGGGCATGACGGCCTCCCAGCTCGATCGCGCGGCGATAGACGTCGAGGGTTTGCCGCACGACGGCGCTGGCCGAGTGCTGCGCCGTGACGTAGGCGCGCGCGGCGTCTCCCAGGCGTTCGCCGAGCGTCGGCGACTCGACGATCCTCCTGATCTGAGCCGCGAGCGCCGCGGGAGACTCGGGCGATGCCTTCAGCCCCGTGACGTCGTGCTCGACGATTTCGCTCAGCCCGGATGTGTCCGTGCAGACGATCGGACATCCCTGCAGCATGGCCTCCAGCGCGGCGTACGGCTGGTTCTCGCGCCGCGAGGCGATGACCGTGACCAACGCCGAAGCGCGCAGTTCGCTGATTTCCGGCCGGTCGAGTCGGCCGCGATACGACAACGCCTGACCTAAGCCACCGCCGAGCTGCGCGACGAAGTCGTCGAAATGGATGGGAGGGAGCCCGTCGCGGGTGAGGCCGTTGTCGGGCCCCACGAAGACGAGCCGGAGATCCGGGTGCGCGGCAAGCAGCTCGCGAAAAGCGAGCAGGAGCGTGTCCGCTCCCTTGATTCTGTCGAATCGTCCGACGAACAGGACCATCTTGCGGTCGCAGCGCGCGACGCTCCACATCGGCAGGCGCTCGTCTGCGTCGATCGGATTGGGAACCCGCTCGGCGATTCGCGGCCGCAGCCCATAGCGGGCGATGGTCTGGTCGAGGGTCCACCGCGATGGCGACGTGATCACGCGTTGCGATGCGAGGGCTTCGCCTTCGCGGCGCACCTTTTCGATGCCGAACTCGGTCTTCAGCTCGTCGTCGACGAGCGTCAGGAAGGCAGGGCCGTGCAAGCGCACAACCACCGGCACCCCGACGTCGGACGCGACCGGAAGGGCGAACCCGAACGACTCCTCCATCTCGAACACGTCGATGGGGTCGGTGGCGTGAAGACGGCGCACCGCGCGTGCGATTGTCGCCCCGTGGTCGAACACGGTGACCGGGCGTCGAAGGATCCTCGTCTTGGCGACCGACGCGGCGCGCTCGCGCCAACCCCGCTCGATCGCGTGCACGGACTCGTCCGCGTGCTGCGGGTCGATCGTCACGGCCAGGACGGAGACACGATGACCTTGCCGGAGCAGCTCCTCGCGAACGTAATGCACGTACGTCACGATGCCGTTGGGATAAGCCGAGGACGGCCAAGCGGGCGACAGCAGGCCGATGTGCATCTCAGGCGGAGGCCTTACCTCTCAAGGCGCGATAGGAGCGAACGACGCCATAGGGAATGAGCATTCGCATCAGCCCCCGTCCCAGGTTCGACCATGTCCAGCAGATCGGCTCGTCGCGCAGGAGACGCCAGGCGTCGCGCTTCCTGCCTTCCTTGACGAGATACCAGAACGCGAGCGGAAAGTTGCGTCGGTAGAACGCGGCGTATTCGGGGGCGCCGCGGTAGCGCTGGCCGATGGCCCACAGGTCGGCGTCGATCGATCCGGCGGTCCAGTTGTTGCCGTGCCTCCGGTAGAGCGTGAGGACATCCGGCATGGCGACGACCCGCATGCCCTCGTGGGTGAGCTTGAGTGCCAGCGAGTAGTCCTCGATGCGCAGCGATTCGTCGTAGCCGCCGATGCTGCGCAGCGTCTCGACCCGGCACATCGTCGTCGGCCCGTAGACGAAGCAGCCGTAGGTCATCAAGTCGGCGAACGAAACATCTCCTGGGCGAACGACCACCTTGAGATCGAGCGGCCGGCCGGCGGCGTCGACGCAGGCGATCTGCCCGCTCGCGACGTGCACGTCCGGATTCGCCTCGAGCAGTGCGACCTGGCGCGCCGTCTTTTCCGGAAGCCAGACGTCGTCGGTGGCGAGGCACGCGATGTATTTGCCTCGCGCGATCTCCAGCGCCTGGTTCAAGGCCCGGACCAGCCCGACGTTGTCCTGGAGGATCAGCGTGAAGCCGTGCTCATCCCTCAACGCGCGCAGCTCGTCCTGGCTGCCGTCGATGGAACCGTTGTCGATGACGATCAGCTCGACGTCCGGATAGGTCTGCTCGAGCGCCGACAGCACTGCCTGGCGAACGAAGCGCCGGTGATTCCAGCAGACCAGGGTCGCGGTGACGAGCGGCCCGGTCGAGGCGGTCGCCGTGCTCATGTCGTCGCTTCCGCGCTGGGCGCTTCGAGCCGACGCAGGACGAGCGTCACGCCGACGAAGGTCGCGACAGCGTAGAGCGCGTAGGTGATCGCGAACGCTTCCGGAGCTCCGAGCACGCCGTCGCGGGCAATCGTGAATCGCGACAGCAACCACCACACGACCAGCGTCACGGTCTCGAGCAGCGCCATCGCGATGGGATTGGCCTTGGCCAGCAAGACGTAGCCGAGCAGCCAGCCGACCATCTTCAGCGTGTTTCCAGCCATCTGCCACCCGAACAGCTCGCTCATCGGCAGGAACTCCGACGTGAATACGACGCGAACGATCAGCTCTCGGAGAAGATAGATCACCAGGCTGACCACCGCGACCGCCGGCACGATCAGCAGCAGGCCGCGGCGGATTTCGGCCGACAGCTCCGCGCGGCCTCGAATCTCGCTGAAGCGCGGGAAGAAATACATCGCGAACACGCCGCTGGCGATGCCGAGGTACATGTCCGAGAGGCGCATCACGCCTTGAAGCAAGCCGACCGCCGCCATCCCCGAATGGGCGATGACCTGGTCGCGAACCGCGAGCTGCAGCAACGGCATGCCGACGGCCGTGATGATCGCGATCGGAACGAACGCCACCACGCCGCGCGCCTCGCCTCTCGAAAATCCCGCAGCGAACGGTCGGCTCGGCCACCACGCCTTGTGCCTCGAGACTGCGAAGGCGATGGCCCAGGTGATCAACGGTAACGTCGCCGTCGCGATCAATCCGCCCTCAAGGCCGATCTGCGGGCAAAGCGCCGCCACCATGGCGAAGCTGGAGACGCCGGTGCCGATGTTGATCAGGGCCACGGAGCGAAAGTCCTTGGCTCCGCTCGCGCACGACACGATGGCGGTGGCGACCAGGCCGAAGACGCAAACCGCCGCATACAGCTGCAGCGAATGGGACAGACTCACGTCGTGCAGGATGTCCCGCGCGAGCACCGTCGCGCCACCCGCGACCAGGACGGTGGTGACGGCCCCGGCGGCGACGAGCATTCGCAGTGCAGTCGAGATGGCGAGCTCTCTCTGCGCCGGCGCTTCGTTCAGTTCGGCAGTGCGCCGGACCAGGCCGGTTCCGACCCCCGCGGCCAGGATGGCCTGGGTCATCACCATGAACAGGCCGAGCTGGCCCATCGTCCCCAGTCCTGCAGGCCCGAGGTAGACCGAGGTGATCTTGATGCTGACGAAGCTGAGCACCATCGACACCAGCGTCTGCACGGCGCCCATCGAGGCTGCGAGGCGCAGCGTCAAGGCAGACCTCGCCTGGTGGCTGGACCGATCACGCCGCGCCTGCAGATGCCGGCCCGGTCACGCACAAGCGCGAACCGCGTCGATGACCTCCTGGACCGACTCGTCGCTCATGCCTGGCCATATCGGCAAGCTGAGCACTTCGGAATGAATGGCCTCGGAAATCGGAAAGGTATCCCGGCCCCAGCCCAACTCGGCGTAAGCAGGCTGCAGGTGCGGCGGCACCGGGTAATGGACCAGCGTCTCGATGCCGCGGTCCTGAAGCCGGCGCTGGAAACTGTCGCGATCGGCGTGCCTGACGACGAACAGATGCCAGACGGGTTCGGCGAAAGGCGGCACGACGGGAAGGATCAGCGGAAGGTCACGCATTCCGGCGAGATACCGCGAGGCGATCGAGCGACGCCTTTCGATCGCTCCGTTCAGGCCGCGCAGCTTGACTCCGAGAACCGCCGCTTGCAGCTCGTCGAGCCTCGAGTTGAAGCCCTTGGACTCGTTGTGATACTTCACCCGCGAGCCGTAGTTGCCGAGCATCCGGACCTGATCGATCCAATCCTTGTTGCCGCTCGTCAAGGCACCGGCATCGCCGAACGCTCCGAGGTTCTTGCCGGGATAGAAGCTCCACGCGGACAGGTCGGCGACGCCGCCGACGCGGCGCCCTTTGTAGCGAGCGCCGTGTGCCTGCGCGCAATCGTCCAGCACCTGGACGCCGTGCCGACGCGCAATGGCTGCGATCGGATCCATGTCGGCCGGCTGACCGTACAAGTGCACGGGAATGATCGCCTTCGTGCGTGACGTGATGGCGTCGGCCAGTCGAGTCGGATCGATGTTGTAGGTGGCCTCGACCGGCTCGACCGGAACGAGCTTCGCGCCGCACTGCGACACGGCCAGCCACGTCGCGATGTAGGTGTTGGACGGGACGATGACTTCGTCGCCGGAGCCGACGCCCAGGACGCGCAGCCCGAGATGCAACGCGTCGAGGCCGTTGGCGACGCCGACGCAATGCGCCGTCTGGCAGAACCCTGCGAAATCTGCCTCGAAGGCAGCCGCCTCCGGGCCATGCAGATAGCGGCCGCTGGCGGCGACGCGCAGCAAAGCGGCGTCGATCAGCGCGCGGTCGGTTTCGTAGGCGCTGGCGAGATCGAGGAAACGAACCATCGCCGGATCGTCAGGTACTGCGGGCGGCATTCGAGCGCGCCCGCGCGTTCACCCAGGGCACCGGACGGACGACGGGCTGGTAGTCGACGCTCTCGCTGCTCGACTGCATGGCCGCATACGCGGACACGAGCCCGAGCAATGGCCACTGCCACCACGAGAAGCCGGCGGTCGCCATCACGAGCAAGGTCGCCAGCATGCAGGCGATCACGCTCGCCCCCAGCGTGATCGCCTGATGGTCGTCGCTGCGGCGCTCGACCAGCAGCCGTCGATAGGCATGGATGACGCCGACGACGAATGCGCCGACGAACAGCGCCAGCCCGGTCAGTCCGTAGAAGAGCGCAACGTTGGCGAAGGCGTTGACGATATCGATGATGCCGCCCGCCCGCAGCTCCTCCATCTGCAAGAGGACGAAAGGATTGCCGAACCAGGGGTTCTCTTTGATCAGGCGCCACGACGTCTCGGCGAGCTGTTGTCGATATTCGACGCTGCCCTGGTTGGCCGTGCCAATGAACGGCAGGTTTTCGATGATGCTCGGGCCGAGCGGCGTCATCAAGGTGAGCCCGGCAGCGGCAGCGAAGGCCAGCAGGCCCTTGGCGAGGCTCGATGCGTTCCTGGACCCCAAGGCCAGGAAGACGAGCGGCACGAACGCCGCGGCCAACCAGGGCCCCCGCGCGTACGTGACGAACACACCCACCGTGAGGAGCGCGAACACGAAGACAGTCGCGCCTTTCCGGTCCTGGTAGGCCTTCAGGTACATCCAGCAGCCGATGCCCATCGAGAGAACGTAACCCAGGGGAATCGAGTGACCGGTGGACGCTTGCGCTCTGAGCGACTCGCCTCTCATCAAGTAGGCGTCGCTGTTCGGCGAGCCCCATTGATCATTGATTCCGGTGAAAAGCAGCCAGTGCCTGACCGTCTCGAACACCGCGAGAGGCGTGAGAACGCAGGCCACCAGGCAGATGGTCGCGAGCGAATCGGTCAACGCCTCGCGGCGAGCACCCAGGCGCGAGAACGCGAAGTAAACGAGATACGCGTCGAGGAAGTAGAGGAATGCCCTCCGAGCCGTGTTCGTGAACGACTCGTACGGCACCAGCAGGACGAGCTGCAGCAAGCCGTAGGCGATCATGAACCCGTCCACACCCGTCAGCTGGAACTTCTGGCCGTCTCGAATGCGAACCCAGAGCGCGGGGATGAGGATGGCGAACGCCATCAATCGCACCTGGTTGATGTCGAACAGCTGCTTGATCCCGATCGTCGGGATGCCGATGTCGATTGGGGGAACGACGAAGAACACCATCATGTACAGAGCGATGGGGTTCGAGTCCTTCGCCCCCGCCCACGCCATCACGGGCAGTGCCACCAGCACGTACAGCCACACGTTGGGACTCAGGAAGCCGGCGATCGTAAGGACGAACCAGACGTTCCTTCTTCGCTCGAAGTCCTCGGCGGACATGAAGCGCACGCACGTTCCTTTGGCGATGGCGAAGATCACCACCGACAGAGACAGAACGACGATCAGCGCTTTGAGATTGAGAAGCAATTGTCTGCAACCGCGATAGAGAGAAGCTGCCGCGGCGGTCGCCGGGCGTGCGTCGGCGCCGCCTGCCTAGCCCAAGCGGCGATAGATGGCGTGCCAGTAACGCAGCAGGGCGGGCGGCACCCATTGACGAACATGCTGGTCGAAGCGCAGGCGCCTCGCCTCCCGGCGCACCGCCGCGTCGTCGCCGGGCCGGGCGTGGTACATCGTCGAGGTGCTAGGCACCTCGTTGTAGATCTCTTTCGACGCGGTGTAGTAGTAGAGCGCGATCGAACGCCGCATGACTCCCTCCGGCGTGCGGAGCGGATCGGGATGCCCGTGGAATGAATCCGCATCGGTATTGAAGACGACGCACCGGTTGAACACCGGCATCACCTCGCGCACCTTCACCTTCATCTCTCGGTCCCAGAGCTCGAGCGCACCGCCCCACTCCGGCTTCCAATCGTCGTTGAGGTAGATGATGACGTTCAGGCGCCGGTGCAGATGCAGTTGCTCGTTGATGCGAAAGTCGGCATGGATGCCGAGCTTTCCGCCACGGCCCGTCTCGTGGAAGCCGCCGCCGACGAAATACGGGTCCGGGATCAGGCCGCGGATCGTCGTGAGCCCTTCGAGGAACTCGAGCATCGGCTGCGAGTTGAAGAAGTGGAACAGCTGGCGAACCGGAGCGCTGCACTCCTCGGGCAGGATCTGCCGCTTGTGAAGGCCGGCGTAGCCCATGTCGAAAACGCGATCCGAGCTGAGCGCATTCGCGGGGAAGTTGTCGAGGGCCTGGCGCGCGACGGCATGGGGCAGGAAGTCGTCGAAGACGCCGTGCGGGAACGGCTCTGCAAAACAATATTCGGCCGACTTCGCCTCGCCCGCCTTGCGCGCTTCCTTGCTGTCGAGAAAAAGGCCGTGCGAGCAGTCGATCGGCAAAACGGGGGCAACCGGATGCGATCCGGCGGTGTTTCGAACAGGGAATTCGACAGCGGATTCCATGGGATTTCGAGCAGCGATTTGCACTCGGCAATTGTCGCGCATCCGCCCGGGCCGACGCAGGCGCCCCGAGTAACCGCGCCGGATTATCCCGAACTCCCGCGGAATTTGACGGCACGCTCGCGGTCCCGAAGGGGATAGGGATAGGATGGCATTGCCCGGGGTCGAGCGGACCCGCGGGCTGCGAGGTAGAGGCCATGAAGCTCGATTCGACCGCCCTTGTCCTGGCCGCGCTGATGTGCGGCGCGGCCGTTGCCGGGATCGCCGCGCGCCCGAGCGCGAAGGCCGCCGATCGGGGCAACGCCATCGTTCTCGAAACGGCGGTCCCGCGATCGTTCGCCGACTGGACCGAATTGCCCGACCAGAAGGCGCAGGTCGTCAATCCGCAGACCCAGGAGCTGCTCGACAAGCTCTACAGCCAGGTCCTGTCGCGCACCTACGTCAACAAGGACGGCTACCGCATCATGCTGTCGATGGCCTACGGCGACGACCAGCGCGGCGGCTTGCAGGCGCACCGGCCCGAGGTCTGCTATCCGGCGCAAGGCTTCAAGCTCGGGCGCACCGAGGACGGAACGCTGCCGACCAGCTTCGGCACGATCGAGGTACGCCGGTTGACGACGACCCTCGGTCCGCGTGACGAGCCGGTGACCTATTGGCTCACCGTCGGCGACCAGGTGATCAAGAACAAGTTCGACAAGCGAATCGCCGAGATCCGGCTCGGGCTGACCGGGCAGATCCCCGACGGCCTGTTGTTCCGCGTGTCGTCCATCGATCGCGACTCGCAGCGCGCGTTCGCGCTCCAGCAGAAGTTCGCCGCCGACTTGCTGGCGGCCGTTCCAGCGGAAACGCGGCGGCAGCTCAGCGGGCTCACGGCCGCAGGCGCTGCCGGCTGACGGGCCGGGATCGGCTAAGGCGCCGGCGGCTCGCTCGGCTCGCTCGGCTCGCTCGGCTTGACCGGCTTTGCGGCGTTGCGCCGGAGGATGCGCGCCAGCAGCGCGTCGAGGGCGAAGAAACAAGCGAGCGCGACCAGCATCAGCACGATCCCGGCGGTGCCGTGCAGGAAGCCTTGCCCGGCTTCGTCCCCGAAGTGATAGGTGATCAGCACCAGGACCATCACGCGGACGATATTGGCGGTGAAGGCGATCGGCAAGATGCTTGCCACCATGACGGCGTTATGAAGCCGGCTCGTGCGAGCCATGATGTACATGAACAGCGTGCCCAGCGCCGAGAGGCTGTACATCGAGTGCAGGCCCGAGCAGGCGTCCGCCACGAGCATCTGGTACTGGCCGATGGTGAGCACGACACCGCTGCGCGAGATCGGGTAGCCGACCCGGTACAGGATCTCGA
>Ga0207645_10000603_pt1 | contig 29766 bp, 23 predicted proteins | sample KBSM53metaG_FD_184331 | JGI IMG/M metagenome (GOLD analysis project Ga0207645, IMG submission 184331) | Miscanthus rhizosphere microbial communities from Kellogg Biological Station, Michigan, USA - KBS M5-3 metaG (SPAdes) (version 2) | ecosystem: Host-associated > Plants > Roots > Rhizosphere >...
GTATACCCCTACGTATATATCTCATAATGGATTATCGGATGGGGTATATGTATATATATTGTTCATCTATATATATATATATAACTAATCCAGCATCACCCTTCTCTTTTTTCTCTTTTCCTCTTTTAACTCTTTTCTTTTCCTATCTAAGACCTCATATTAACTCTTCTCTTTTCCTATCTAAGATCTCATAACGGAGTCTTGAGGCCCTCCGCCTTCATTTTCTCCCCAGAGAAAAGGCGGGGGGCCGAGGACGGAGTGCGGGCGCGAAAAGTTTTTTGGACAAAAGAAAATTTTGGAAAAGAAGTGATATGTGGCAAAAAAAGCGCAATGCGCCCAAGCTCCGTCCTCACCGATGAATGAATTATCCGACGCATATAATAAAACAAGCGGCAACAAAAAAATTGTTGCCGCTTAAAAAATATATTTCTAAAAAGCTAAACTATTGAATAGAGCACTTTTGATTTTCTTGATCACAACGCTCTCTGTCCATAACCTGATAAGACAATATACTATCTTCATGTGATCTTTCATATTCTGTTTTGTCATTATGCCAAGTTCTTAGACCAGATTTATCCGTTAGCCCTCTTTCAAAACCAATCTTAAGTGCTGCAGTAGGAGTCGGCTCAAGCCTAATTCCATAATTGCATCGCCTTATATAATGCGCCAAAGGTGGATTATCAAGCAACATACGCTCACGACAACTCATGCAAGTACTACTAACGCTTAATTGTAAGCCCAACCAATTACCTTCTCTACATAAATCTAAATACCTAGTGCTAAATGGTATATCTCTATTGGGCTTATTATAAGGAACACAGAGGATTCGTACCTCTTTTGGAAGTCCCGTAAAAAAGTTGGGCTCCACAGGAGGTCGTTGCGCAGGCAAAGCTAAAGGAGCTTCTTTAGCTTCTGCAATAATCGCCCTAACCACTTCTGCTGCCTTCTTGGTAGCTTTTTTATCAAATTTTGTCTTAGCTGATTGCAACATACACACTGATGCACTATGCATCACACCAATAACACCTAATAAAGCTACTTTAACATATAATGTTTTCATAATTGCCTTCCCCTAAAATACAATTATCTATAATATTACATACATTGCCTTAACTATGAGTATAAGTATTAGATGGAAAATTTCAAATTGGCCGCCAAAAACCAACAAGATCCATTAAAACCCCAAGCTCAACCCAAAGACCCGTGGTAAATCCAAGACTCAAACCTGAGCGCAACCCACTAAGATTTTTTGAGTTGTCAGTTGACAAGCACACTTTTTTTGCTATCCTATAAAAAGAGCCTTTTAAAGGGCAAAAACCATGGGGGCATGAGTAATCCAATGAAGATAATGCACAAAAACCCCATCAAATAGTAGATATCTTAACATTAACACACAACCCAAAAGGATAGACGATGGCAAAAATAATCGGTATCGATTTAGGTACAACTAACTCGGTAGTAGCGTTTATGGAAGGTGGCCAGGCTAAAGTTATACCTAACAAAGAAGGTTCAAATACAACCCCTTCTATCGTTGCGTATACCAAAGATGGCAGCCGCTTAGTTGGTGTTTTGGCAAAACGTCAAGCAGTAACTAACCCAACAAACACGCTTGCTTCCGTAAAACGTTTTATTGGCGCAAGATACGAAACAGCTTCTAAACAAGCTAAACACGTTTCTTACACAATATCTCGCAGCGAAAATGGCGAAGTAACTATTGAAGCTCAAGGCAAAAAATTTGCGCCACAAGAAATTTCAGCAGCGGTATTAACATACCTCAAACAAACAGCTGAAGATTACCTTGGACAAAAAGTAACAGAAGCAGTAATTACTGTTCCTGCATACTTTAACGATGCGCAACGCCAAGCAACTAAAGATGCTGGACGTATTGCAGGTCTTGACGTGAAACGTATTATCAACGAACCAACAGCTGCTGCATTAGCGTATGGCGCTGATAAAAAAGGCAACTCAACTATTGCAGTGTTTGACTTTGGTGGTGGTACATTTGACGTTTCAATTCTTGAAATTTGCAATGGCGTGATTGAAGTTAAATCAACAAATGGCGACACAATGCTTGGTGGTGACGACGTTGACCACAAACTTATTGAGTTCCTTGTTGAAGAATTCAAACGCGAACAAGGCATCGATTTAAGCGCAGACAAAATGGCATTACAACGCCTTAAAGAAGCTGCAGAAAAAGCAAAAATCGAACTTTCTTCAATGTTAGAAACAGAAATCAACTTGCCGTATATTACTGCAGATGCTTCTGGGCCTAAACATTTCAACACAAAAATATCACGCGCTAAGCTTGAAGCATTGTGCGCAGATGTATTCGCTCGCTTAGTAAAACCATGCACACAAGCATTGGCTGATGCTAAGTTATCAACAAGTGAAATCAATGAAGTTATTCTTGTTGGTGGTTCAACACGTATCCCTAAAGTACAGCAAATTGTTAAAGAAACATTTAATAGAGAACCAAACAAATCAGTAAACCCTGATGAAGTTGTTGCTCTTGGTGCCGCTTTACAAGGTGGTATTTTAGCTGGTGACGTGACTGACGTATTGCTTTTAGACGTAACTCCGCTTTCTCTTGGTATTGAAACTCTTGGCGGAATTGCAACAAAAATCATCACTCGTAACACAACAATCCCTACTCGCAAATCTCAAGTTTTCTCAACAGCGGAAGACGGACAAACTGCAGTAGATATTCGTGTGGTACAAGGTGAACGTGAATTTGCAAAAGATAACAAAATGCTTGGCCAATTCATGCTTGATGGTATTCCTTCAGCTCCACGTGGCACACCGCAAGTTGAAGTAACATTTGCTATTGATGCGAATGGTATCGTGAGTGTTTCTGCTAAAGATAAAGCAACAAACAAAGAACAAAACATTACTATCAGCAACAGCAGCGGTTTATCTAAAGAAGAAATCGAGCGCATGGTACAAGAAGCTCAAGCGCACGAAGATGAAGATAAAAAAGCTCGTGAAGCAGTTGAAAAACGTAATCAATTAGATAGCACAATTCTATCAGTTGAAAAAACGTTAAACGAAAACAAAGCAAAACTTTCTCAAGAAGAAATCACAGCTACAGAACAAGCTCTTGAAAAAGCAAAAGCAGCTTTAGTTGAACACGCTGATCACGCAGCTGGATTACAGCGCGCTCATGATGAGTTAACGCAAGCTTCATACAAGATTGCTGAAACTCTTTATAAGAACCAATCAACTGGCAATGCTGATGCATCTGCTCAAGAAGCAGCTCCACAGCAAGATCAACCAATTGATGCTGAAATTCAACAGTAAGCAAAACACACAGCCCCCGGCCTAAAACCGGGGGTTAATTTTTTGTAGAACTGAACAAAACACATAATATTTTAATTTCTATTGAAAAATACTTTGAAATTTGTATAAGCTCAACTATGTATTGTTACATAACCAACCCAAGGGAGCTTTATATGAAAAAAACCATCAACTTACTATCTTTGATTATCCTTTCTTCATGTATTGGCATACAAAGCGCCGAGCAGCAAAACATTGCCAATCTCAGATTTGACCTTGCCATCAAATACAAACTCTATTTTGATAATGCTGTTGAGAATAAGGATATTGATACAATAACCGCCCTTCTTACCTCTGAGGTAGATCAGCACGAAGACTTCAGAAATAGCTATCCTTTAGCAATGAAGCTCTATAGAATTTTAACAGACGATAGCCCTGGAGAAGATTTTACTATGGAAGCTCGGTATATCCCCTTTGAAAGCATTATTAATGTAGCAAGAGCATTGGCAGAAGAAGGAGGCAATTATCGATTTTTAAAAAATATGCCTCGATCGCAATAATCGATTACTCATTCACATCAAGAAATTGCATGATTGTGCCAAGCGATTGCCAACTCAACAAATCACCATAGTCAATAATGATATTTTTTGAGTTACTTTAATAAAAATTTTTGTCTAAAAACGAAAAAGTCCTCTGCCAATTGCATTATCAATGATGTCCATGTCGAGATTTCCTGACCCCAAATGTCGGATTTTACCGAGCTTAATGCCTAATTAAATTAAAGCAAACTTAAGCATGTTTGGCTTTTCTACATTTACACCAATATTTTGCTTTGGTTTTTCTACATAAATAGGGTAAACTATGTTTGGTTTTTCTACATTTTAATAAAAAACGGCGAGGCCCCATGAAAAGAATCATCGACTACTTTCTTCTTGAATGGAAAAATGAATCATATAATCGCAAACCCCTTTTACTCAGAGGAGCTCGCCAAGTTGGCAAAACTCACGCAGCTCGCCAGCTAGGCAAAACATTTAGAAACTGTGTTGAAATCAATTTAGAATCAAGCGAAATTCTGCGTACTATTTTTACCCAAGATCATGATCCCAAAAGAATAGTCTTTCAACTTTCTGAGTATCTTCAAGTAGATATTACTCCAGGATCAACCTTGCTCTTTATTGACGAAATCCAAATAGTTCCTAATGCAATTACTACTCTCCGTTATTTTTATGAATTAATGCCCGATTTGCATGTCATTGCAGCAGGATCATTGTTAGATTTTGCTATAGAAAAAGTAGGAATTCCAGTTGGACGCGTTTCGAGTTTATATATGTATCCAATGTCATTTTTAGAATTTCTCGTTGCCCTTGGTTACTCGCAATGGGCTCAAGCCATCTTGCAAAATTCGGAAAGAGAACCTTTATTTGACGCATTACACAACAAAATTCTTAATATTGTAGGAACCTATCTTGCGATAGGAGGAATGCCCGCTGCCATCAATGCATGGATACAAACACAACAATCACGACAAGTCAAAAGAGTTCATTCGGATTTATTGACATCGTATCAACAGGATTTTAATAAATACGCATCAAAACACCAGATTAAATATCTTGACGCTCTTTTTAATCATGCACTATCACAATTAAGCAGAAAATTCATGTATAGCCGAGTAGAAGGATATCAAAAACGTGAACTTGAACCTGCCTTAGAACTCCTTCAAAAAGCTGGACTGGTACATCCCATCACCAAAACAAGTGGCCAAGGCATACCTCTTGGAGCAGAAGCAGAACTGAATGATTTTAAAATTATTTTCCTTGATGTAGGCCTGAGCCAAGCATCGCTTAATCTTGATATCACGCAATGGTTTATTGAACCATTAAAAGCGTTTGTTAATAAAGGAGAAATCATGGAAGCCTTCATAGGACAAGAAATGTTAGCCTATGAAGACCCTATCGCAAAAAAAAATCTTTATTATTGGCGTCGATCAGAACGCAACAGCCAGGCAGAAATTGATTATTTAATTCAGATACAAGAAAATGTTATTCCCATAGAGGTCAAAAGCGGGGAAGGTTCAACGCTCAGAAGCATGCATCTCTTTCTAGAAACCCATAAAAATTCTCCCTATGGCTTACGCTTCTCAACACAAAATTATTCAACATATGAAAAAATAAAATCATATCCACTTTACAGTGTAGCAAAAGTATTTCTTGATAAAAACGAGAGAGTCCGTGATGCATTAACGAAATTAGTTACTCCCTAAAAAATTCCAATAAATCGGCATTAACTCTTTCTTTTAAAGTAGAACACAAACCATGGGGAGCTCCTGAATACACCTTCAGCAAAGCTCCCTCGATCATACGCGATGAAAGTTTACCTGAAATATCAAAAGGTACAATTTGATCATCATCTCCCTGAATAATTTTTGCCTACCACAATATAACCCATAACAACTCCTTAAAAACAACAATCCCTGCTTTATTTTCTGTTCATTTTCACATAATCAAAATGCGTAAGTAAATTAACCATTTTATTATCTTAATAATATAATCTTGACAATGAAAAATGAGCCATACAATACTAAATCAATACTCACAAAACAAGTCCCAATACATTATAAAAACACACCCCCTGAAATATTTTTAATGTCACAAAAGGAGTTCGTATGAAACAAAAAAGTTTTTTGTGTGCTGCATTAGTTGCATTATTTGCAAGCTCTCTAATTATTGGTATGGATAACTTGGATGAAATAAATAAAAGCAAAAAACACCATAAAAAGATATATAGTAAAAACTTTCTCAAACTTCATGATAAAATGAGAAAGATATGGGAAGATCATATTCAGTGGACACGTAATTATATCATTAGCGCAATCGCAAATCTTGGAGATCAAGGTCCGGTAGCTCAAAGATTACTTCAAAATCAAGATGATCTTGGTGATGCCATAAAACCTTATTTTGGTAGAAAAATTGGTAACAGACTTACTAAGCTTTTCATAGATCATATTCTTATTGCAGTAGATATTATAGCGGATGCTATAGCGAACAACATACCACAATTCGAAGCAGATTATGCAAAATGGCAAAAAAACGCGAGAAGAATTGCTGAATTTTTACATAAACACAATTCACATTGGTCTAAAGAAGAATTTAAAAAAATGCTGTATGAACACCTTGATTTAACTGCATGTGAAGTTGCTTCACGATTACAAGCAGATTGGCAAGCCGATATTAACTGCTATGATGAAGGTCATACTCATGCACTCAAGATTGCAGATATGTTCACAAAGGGCATCGTAAAAGAGTTTCCGTGCAGATTTTAATGCATTGTAATATTTTTATATAATCAGCAACAAACCTTCGGATTATATCCGAAGGTTTGTTCGTTAGTCTATAGCAACTCTCGTTTATGAAAAAGCTATTGTATTGTTTTCTTTCTTTTTGTTAAAAAAGGCATGAATTATTTCCTTTCATCTGCAACCATTAATTTATATATTACCAATTAACATTTACAATTAAGCAAGTTGTACTTTTTTATAAATACCTAATACAATAGGTTTTTTACAGCGCAGCATTCAAAAATCTACAATCATTGAAAAGGCTTATTTTTTCTTTCTATGCTCAAGCACAAATAAAATCACATCATAAAGGAGAGAAAATATGCATATATCTCGGTTATTTATCACCATCTTTACGACTTGTTTGTTTTATATAAATTGTTTAAGCATGGATCCTATCGTCGAAGAATTAAAAAAAGATATTCACCATGCACGGCACGATATCGGAGCAATTGTAGGCATAATAGCTCCAGAAATAGGAGAAGCAATACGAGGAGAACTACCTGAAGCCATAACAAAAAATCCCTATAAAAATACAGATGCATACGTCAGAATAGGAGATGATATTAGTGAAGGAGAAAAAAAATATTTAAGTAAACGCTTTGCAATTAACAAAGCAAGTATAGAAACATTGCTCAAACGGAATATAGAAGATCACCAAGTACCAAAAGTTGCCATAGCCTGCAGTGGTGGCGGATATCGCGCTATGCTTGCAACAACAGGATTTTTAGCTGGAATAGAAAAAATAGGAACCGAAAAAACAAATCTTTTAGGCGCAACGAGGGATGTGGCAGGATTATCGGGATCCACAGGAGCCATTCTGCCATGGATTGCTACTAAACAATCATTAACAGAATTTAAAGACTATATAAAAAACTGTGCTAAACAATCATTCATTGATCCTACTGACGATGAAGAACTTCTTATTTATGATGCCGCCGCGGTAACATCACACTTTAAACAAACCAGAACACCTGTTGACCTATATGGCAAATTGATTGGCAATAGAGTTTTGGAAAAATTTGGCAAAGACAGACATATGGTCTATCTTTCAGATCTGGCAGCTATTATAGAAGACGGTAGTTATCCGTATCCTATTTGCACAGCGATTGATGCAACAGAAACGCAAGAAGCTATGCTCAATCCAACATGGTATGGCTTTACTCCTCATGAAATAAAAAATTATCGTGACAATATACACATTCCCACATGGGCCTTCGGAAGAAAATTCAAAAATGGGAAATCACACAAAGGAAAGTTTGATATATACCCGCCTGAAAAAAATATGAGCTATATACTCGGCACCTGCTGGTCTGCATTTGGGGCACCTCTACATCTGGTAAAAAAAGAAATTGGTAAAGCATTAGAAATAGAACATTTCTTAGAAAATACGTTAACAAGCTTAGATGCGCAACGGCTTGATTTTTATGCAAAAGTGCCAAATTATACCTATAAATTGGATGGGCACAAACATCATGAATCTAAAATAAAATCTTTTGTTGATGCAGGAACAAATTTTAATATACCAATTCCAGTTATTCACGATGCAAATATCATGATTATTTGTGATGCCTCGGCAGGCACGATTGGAGATCATTTACAAGAAGCTGCTGAATTCATGCATAAAAACAATTTTCCCTTTCCAAAAATTAATTTTGAAAATATAGATAAAAAAACAATCAGTATATTTAAAGAAGAAGACCCCAATGTTCCTGTGGTAATTTATGTACCTCGCATCAGCGATAAAGCATTATGGGAAAAACATAAATTCAATCCAGAATATGCGCACTATAACCTTGATGGATTTGATTTTGAATATGAAACTAATCATGGTTTTGCAACAACCATTCATTTTCAATATGATCCTGAAAATGCACAAAAAATTATGGATCAAATGGAATTCAATATACGCGTAAATGAAGCAAAAATTATCAAAGCTATTGAATTTGCGGTGAATAGGAAAAAACTGGTTCAATAAACAAAAAAGAGATGGCGCTCAGATTAATTGAGTGCCATCTCTTTTTATAACGATTCAAAAAAAATTATTTTGGCAATTCTGTTCCGCCTTTATCTCCAGTTGGTGCTGGTAGCATCAACTGTATTTTTTTCTTATCAATTTTTTTATTGGGTATAAAGGCGCGGTGTAGCATTTCTTCATTTTGAACAATAAATTCAAAGGTACCAGGAAATACGTTTTTTCCACCTATAAAACTCACCGTTGCTGGGATGGTGTATTCGATTTTAGCAGAGTCCCTTTTTGTTGCTGGTTTCAGAACTTTTGGTTGCGCCAAATAACCAAGTTCTTCTTCTACTTTGTGCGAAAAATTATGAAAGGGATCATTTGGATCATTTCTTTTTTCTTCTACATGCGCAGAATATGTGGTAATTTTTGCAAGAGAATTTTCTTGATACCCCGCATGCATTAATTGTTTTTGCGGATCAATAGGTACTGCAATCTTTAAATTGCTATCAGTTATCGTCTTTTCTGTTGGCTTATTCGATTGCGCAGCAAGAACATCTGCAAATGATTTTTTGGTCTGAGGAGTTATGAATGTATCAACAACTTTTTCTTGAACACGCTGAGTCAAAGATTTTTTCGGTTTTTTTATTTTCGGCAACTGAGGAGCTTGTACTTGCTCAGCAAGTTGCTCAACCGGCGCAGGCTCTGTTTCGATCGGCGCAATTTCTGATTGTTTCACCTTTTCTTGAGCCTCGATGCGCTGACGGTTTTCCTCCTGCACATCAAGCAAAATTTTCTTATACTTTTCGGTTTGCGCCTCCGACTCTGCTGCTATACGCAACCATGGATCTTCTTCATCATTTGTTTCATCTTTTTGGATTAAATTAACCGGCTCTTTCTTTTTTTTCTTTTTCTTGTTTTGCTTTTTTTTCTTTGGGCTTTTGGTAGGTTGTTCCTCAGTAACTTTTTCTGTAACCTTTTTTTGAGATGGTGCAGGTTGATCTATTACTTGAATCTTTTTTTGAGCCCTGACAGGTTTACGGCTTTCCTTCTGTAAATAAGTTAAACTTGCTTTATGAGGATTGGTTTTAGCAAGCATTAAAGGAGTCTTGCCGTTTTTATCAACAACATTAATAAGAGCACCGGCATCAAGCAATATTTTTATTACCTCTACACCTGCTTGTTCTGCTGCATAATGCAACGGCGTTTGCCCATCATTATCAAGAAGATTTACATCTAATCCTCTTTTAATAAGTTCTTTAAGAATAGGAACATTATTCTTAATAGCAGCAGCATGCACCAAAGAAACACCTTCGATATCACTTATTGGTTTAACACCAGCATCAAATAGTAGCGGTACTAAACCGCCTAAATCCTTAGAAATGGCCTCATACAATGCATTATGTCCACTTTTATCAACAACATTAACGTCAATACCTTTATTCAAGAGTAACTTAACACATCGAACGCTGTTGCTGGCAACTGCAGCCGCTAAAATACCATGATGCCCCGGTCCTGTTAAGTTCAAATGAGCACCATACTCTAATAAAAGCTTTGTAAGTTCAAATCGTTTAGATTCGTTTGCTCCGCCCACCATGCTGGAAAAAATTACATATAATGGGAAAATTCCTACAGCCGATTTTTGATTAACATCTGCACCTTTGGATAATAAAAACTTTGTCTTTTCGACTTCACCATCCATACAAGCATACAGTAATGGGGTAAAACCTCTCATTACATCATAAGACTCTAGGATATCATCTGCCTGTGCATTAACGTTGGATCCTCGCTGCAAAAGCGATATCGCTGTAGACTGAAAGTAAGGCCCTGAGAAATTTTTACACAGATAAATGAATTGAGCATCAAACAAGTATCGTACTATTTCAAGGTGCCCATATTCTATCGCTACATTAATAGGATCGGCACCATTCTTTGAAATGATATTTAAGAGATTCCAATCCTTTTTTAAAAACCACTTCACCCTATCAAGGTTATTATTCATACAAGCATAATGCAATCCTGTGTAGCCATTTTCAGGATCAACAATCCCGAGGTTAGCACCTTTTTCAAGAGCAAACTCAGGAGAAGTGTTTTTTTTGTATGCATTCAACAACACTCGATCTATTGGTTTAAGGACAGTACCCGGTGCATCCATCCCAAAGGCCAACCCCATATAATTCAAAAATAATAAAATGAAAAACCGGAACAGATATTTTTTTAGATCCATAAAAATTCCACCCACATGTTTAAATACTCAATTAATTATTTCTTAGCATACAGTCAGCACCAATATAATCAAACAAAAAAAACCCTGCAGAACACAGGGTTTTACTAAATAATCACAAAATGCATTTACATTCTATGCATATTGTTGTTCGCAGGAGAATTGCATGTGCACGGACATGAACCACATCCAGGGCAACACATTACAACCGATTTAACAAAAGAAACGAGGCTAATTATACCCGAAATACCAATAATCCATACAATGGGCCATTCCATTGCTGGCATCATATTCACTAACCAAGCGTATCCATCATAACCATAAGCCGCAGTCAAAACATTAATTGAAACAAGTGCTGTAATTGGCCATGTAATCATACAAACAATTCTCATTACTGGATGATGCATCATGATACTCCATCTCCCTCTTAATAATAATTTTAATAATAAAAACCACCCTCCCATTATTATCACACGTCATTTTTTTGTGCAATAAAAAATATAAAGGCTTAAAAAATGATTGATAATAAGCCCTTTTTAACGCACACTTATAGAGATGAATTGTATAATAGTACATGCATAAGAATTACCTGATAAGACAATTGAAAAAGCTCTTAATTGGGGTCCCCATTCGGCAATGCAATAGAGAATGGGGTTTATAAGAAAGTTGTTTTATGAGTATCAAAGCAGGCCTTGTTGGCCTTCCTAATGTTGGCAAATCGACCCTTTTTAATGCGTTAACTAAATCGAGTGCACCCATGGAAAATTATCCATTCTGCACCATCGATCCACACGAAGCTATCACTCAAGTTCCTGATTCTCGCATTCATGAGTTGCAAAAAATATACAATTCGGGAAAAACAATTCCTGCCACCGTTACGTTTGTTGATATTGCAGGACTAGTCAAAGGTGCTTCAACTGGCGAAGGTCTCGGTAATCAATTTTTGGCTAATATCAGAGAAGTAGATTTAATTTTGCATGTATTGCGCTGTTTTGAAGATCCCAATATCATTCGATCAACAGAAGTTGATCCGATCGGCGATTTTGACATTATTATGGCAGAGCTCATGCTCAAAGATATCGAAGCAATCGATAATCGTATTCCAAAGGTTGAAAAATCACTCAAAGGCAAACTGACTGGCGCTGAACAAAAAACATTCAACGAAGAACTTGAATTGCTGCGCGCACTACGCGTTGCTCTTGAACACGGTGATGCTCTCAAAGCAAAAACATTGGTCATGCATGCAAATACCAAAACAATCTCTCTTTTGAGCACTAAAAACTTCTTAGTTATTGCAAATATTGCCGAAGGCGAACTTGAAAACAAAGAATATCTAAGCAACAAGCATTATAAGGCACTTGTTGACCACTTTGGAGAAAACAGTGTTATACCAATCAGCGCACGCGTTGAATATGAGTTAACACAAATGGAACCTGCAGAAGCTGATGAATTTATGGAAATAATGGGCATTACTCAGACGGGCCTGGATGCAATTATTAAAAAAACATACGACAATCTTGGACTTATTACATTCTTTACCTGTGGACCCAAAGAAATTCACGCATGGCCAATTCGCAAAGGCATAACTATTCGCGCGGCAGCCGGAGAAATCCATTCTGATCTTGAACGAGGATTCATTTGCTCGGAAACATTTGGCTATCATGATGTGGTAGCATTAAAAACAGAATCCGCTATTAAAACTGCAGGAAAAATGCGTATTGAAGGTCAGGGTTATTTGGTTCAAGATGGTGATATTGTGCATATTCGATTTAATGTATAAAAATATTTAAATATAAAAAGGCTCCTTTAAAAGGAGCCTTTTTATATTTATTAATAAGATTTTGGCATATTATGATACTCTTGGTAAGTTGACAATACCTCCGGATAATCATTATCATGGTATGCTTCCACCATAAAACCAAAAGCTTTTCTGCGAAGACCTAAGTCATTACGAGCCATTCTGTCTAAAGACAACATCTGCTCCATCCCATCAGGTCGCTTGCGTAGTTTCTCAGTTTGCCGAACATACAATTCCGATTTTTTCATGGCGTCTCGTCGAAAAGAATCTATAAGGTCCTTACATTCTTTACGATAATGAGCATGATATGCGAATACAAACCTTCTTGAATCCACAGGAGCATCTTGGATCATAAGAGCTATAGGAGATGCAATACTACCAGGTAAATCCATATAATTCGAAGAAAAAAAATTATTCTGAAAATTCAGGCTTTCTCCTGGAAAACAAGGATGTTCCAAAAGCTTAGTTTTGTTTGAATCTTCGGCTAAACGATCAAAGTGGCAACGTGCCCTTTCTGTAGCCAATGCTCTATTCATCCCTTGACCTCTTGAAGCTCCAGAAGTCATACGAAAAATATCCCTTGGTTGAATAGGCAATTTATTAGCCCTATTCATCCCCAAATTAGGAAGATGACCCATTGAAACAAGCACTAATACGCAAACTTTAAACATCTTATACATGAACAACCCCTAAAGATCACAATTGGAAACATATGCCTAACATTATATATTTTACAACATTTTAAAAACATTCCAATTGACCATTAAAATAGATGCTTTTGACAGATAAGTAGGCTTCTGATATCTTAAATACAGATAGAAAAATGAAAAATTCAATCAAAAAGAGGACCCTCGCAATGACTCACAAAAAGACCATTATATCGATTAAATCACTCTTTTTAATGGGCGCAATCGCCCTTTCACCTGCCCTCCAGGCTTTTGCACTACCGGCATCAGTCAAAAACGCCAAAATATATGCTCAGCAACGAGCTAAGTTTGCAAAAGTTATGGCAAGCGCTATTGTGCGTCATATGTGGCAAAATGGCCAGTTAGAGCATACAAAAATTGAAGAAATGTTAGGCCAAATATATGGCCCAGGCCTTCTTGCAACTGCAGACAACATTCAAGCGGATATAAAAGCTTTATATGATGCAATACTCCATAATCATTCTATTGATATAGAACCCGAAGACTTTTTACTGGGTGCATCATCTTCCGCGTATCAAATTGAAGGCGGACTTGATGAAACATCTGCCGCTGCACGCTTTTATCAAGATAAAGCAGAATTGCCAACGGCTGAAGATGCCATTGATTTTTATCATCGATATGAAACTGATATTGAACAACTTGAACAAGAATTACATATTAATGCATACCGTATATCAATTGCATGGAACAGAATTCAGCCGCAATTCGGCATTTTTGATATGGATGCCATAGAATTTTATAAAAATGTAATCCGAGCTCTTATTGCACGTGGCATTAAGCCAATGGTAGTATTCCATCATTATGATGTACCACAATGGTTTGAAGATCTTGGCGGATTTGAATTACAAGAAAATGGTAAATATTTCCAAGAATTCTGCTTAAAAGTGTATACCGAACTTGCAACAGAATTGGGTTATTGTCTTATCTCTATGTGTAACGCACCTGAAGGCCCTGCATTTAAGGGATATTTCACCGGTGATGGAACACCCGGAGAAAAAGATAATATTCAAAAAACACATACCGTTATTGCAAACATGTATTATGAATTGGTAGATACAGCACGCGCAATTCAGCGACGCTATAAAAAGCTTCATCAGGAAAATCCATTATTGCAACGTCCATCAATTGGTACGCAAATCAATATAGTTTTAATCGATCCGTATAATAATAGCCTCAAAACAACACTTGGATGCGCAATGGGATCGTATATTCAATCAGGCGGCACCTTTGATTTCTTGGTGAATGGTGTTTATTCCATGTACACTCCTGATGCAGACTTCATGAAAACGGCAAAAGGATTGAATGTATACCGCGAACACAAATATGCACACAAAGCATTTGATTGGATTGGTGTTAACGTTTACTCAAATAGATTTATCGATGGATTTGCACCAGTAACCACCGTAATCGAAACTGATGAAGAACGGTATACCGATAATAAAAATTATCGTAACTATCCCGAGGGCATTTATCGCGCGGTACAAATAATTACGGAAAAAGTTGCTACACCATTAGGTAAAATACGTAATAAAAATGGCAAACCACTTCCAATTATTGTGACTGAAAATGGTATCGCAACCAAGGATGATGGGAAACGCACTCGTTACTTCCAACGCGCAATCTGGACTATCACACAACTCATTAAAGAAGGATATCCAGTAGTCGGTTATTTACCGTGGACTTCGCATGATAATTTTGAATGGCCAACACAAGATAATCCACAAGGATTTGATTCAAAAAATTACGGATTCTTTGCCGTGAATTTTGATAAAAACTCACCCGATTATATGAAGCGAACGCTCAAAGATGGTTCTCAGTATTATGCTAACTTTGCACAAGGATTTTTTGCTCAGGCATAAAATCAATATAATTTTACGCTCATTTAAAAAGGCTCCGATATTTTAATCGGAGCCTTTTTGGTAATTTTCGCTATATCATTGCGATATAAAAAATCCAAACTGTATAATTACAATAAGATTGTTTTTATACAGGGGGCTCTTATGCCATCGAAAAAAAATATTCTTTTAGCGAGCTTATTCATTTCTATTATATATTCAACCTTTGCGTCTCAACCAGAACCATCTGGATGGAAATGGCTACAAGAATGGTTTAAAAGCTGGTTTACAACACCACAACAACCAACTTCTTTTAAAAAAGCCGTAGCAGCATCAGGAAAATCACTGGATTTATTTAACTTTTACGAACATAAAGAAAAGAAACAATTAGCAGCACCAGATAAAAAAAATTCTTTTATGGATGCCATATCTGCTGCTGATACATTTAAAAAAGCAGTACGAAAGAACAAGAGTATTATGGAACGGTTGAAAAACAATCCCAATAAATTCCTTTTTGGCGCCTCTTCATCTTCATATCAGTATGAAGGCGGCCTTGATAGCAATAATGCTAACGCTATTTTTTATCAAAGCAAAGGATTAAAACCGGCAGGCATAGCTATAGATTTTTGGAATAGGTATGAAAAAGATATTGAACTTATGGACTCAAAATTAGGTATTAATTGTTTTCGCCTTTCTATTGCATGGGATCGTGTACAACTTACGCGAGAGTCATGGAATCAAAACGCAATCAATACGTATGTAAAAATGATCAAGCTCTTGAGAGCATATGATATTGAACCAATTGTAGTATTGCATCATTATACTATTCCACAATGGTTTGCAGAAATCGGTGGTTTTGAAAAACGTGAAAACATCAAATACTTTGTTGAGTTTGCAAAAAAAATGTATGAAGCATTGCATGAAGATGTTACGTATTGGTCAACATTCAATGCTATTGAAGGTTATGCATTTAAGGGATATTGGACTCAAGATGGCCCACCAGGTTTACATAATATGCAATTAACTCAAACAGTAATGGCACATATGATTGATGCGCACGTAGAAACATATCAAGCAATCAAAGGCCCCAATGGTATGTATCACATATTTGATACAAAAAATATTCCAAAACCACAAATAGGTCTTCAAAAAAATATCGTTCCTCTTGATCCTTCTGAAAAATCAAATATTTGCGTAAGAACAATATCTGGCCCCTTTTGTATAATGGGAGCCACTATGCAAAACAAATGTTTTTTTGATCTTTTTAACACCGGAATATTTGAAATGAAGATACCTAAATGGATCAATATCCTCCACATAAATACATTTGCTAAAGATTCAATAGATTGGATTGGCGTTAATATTTATTCTAAAATGGAAATGCGCTTTGCAAAAACTATTCCCGAAAGCCGACCAAAATTTAAAACAGCTAATATAAATTATCGTGATTATCCGGAAGGTATCTATCGCGCGGTAAAAACGATATATGATAATATCGCAAGACCATTAGGTATCCCCATCATCATCACAGAAAATGGTATTGCTCCAGTAGATGATAACGACGAACAACGCACTCGTTTTTTTCGCCGAGCATTGTATACCATTCGTAAACTTATAGAAGAAGGTTATCCAATTATTGGTTATACACCATGGGCATCACATGATAACTATGAGTGGCCGTCGCAAACTCAGCCAGATCCTTATGATAGGCCCTATGGAATGTTTAAAGTAAATTTTGATAAAATATCCCCAGATTATATGAAACGCACACTCAAAAAAGGTGCTGAATATTATCGAGATTTCATTAAAGAATATTTTAAACAGCAAGCCTCATTTTAAATTATAAAAAAAAAATTATACTATATAATGTATCGATAGATTCATAATTTAAAGGCATCACATGAGAAACAATACATTATTATATAGTATAGTGCTTGCTCTTTTTCATTTCACTCTACTACCCACCACCTATTGGAAATGGCAAGATATTAACGTTAACGTTCCTTCATTTCCCGCATCATTTGAGTGGGGAGTAACTTCTCTTTGGCATGAAGTAGAAGGCTACTCAAAAACAAGCACGTGGTATGCATGGGACAATCAAACAAACATGCAAGGCAAACCATTTACCAGATCTCGCTCTCATGAGAGCTCAGCACATCTTGAAAATTATAAAGAAGATATTCAGCTGATGAAAGAAATGGGAATTTCTACCTACTGCTTTTCCCTTGATTGGAGCAGAATAGAGCCAGAACAAGGACATTTTGATGAAGAATACATTCAAAAAATTATAGAGTTATGTGATGAACTTCTACGAAATAATATTTCTATAACAGCCATTTTAAAAGATTATTGTGATCCATTATGGTGGGGTTATTTGGCTGGATTTGAACACGAAAAAAACATCCCTCTTTTTGAACGTTATTGCTTAAAAATGTATGAATTATTAGGAACCAAAGTAGCTCACTGGATCACGTTCTGGGCACCAGAAAATTATGCCGTACTCGGCTATCTCACGGGAACCATTCCACCAGGGGTGCGCAGTCTTAATCGAGCTGCAACCGTTCTGAAAAACGAACTTGAAGCACATGTTCGTGTATACAAAGCAATTAAATCAGCTCCACACGGCAACACAAGTCGTATTGGCATCATTAAGCACGTGCATATTCTTGAGCCATGGCATTTCTGGGATCGTGCAAGTTGTTATGTTGCCAATATTCTCACCAATTATTCATTCTATAATTTTTTCACTACCGGTACGTTTGCACTCAAAATACCCTTTCCTGGCAAAATTGGTGCATGGATTAATCATACAAATGCATTTGCACCAAAATCCCTTGATTTTATTGGCATCAATTATCATAGTCATGGATATATAAAAAATATCTTTAACCATATAGGCAACCCGAGCGAAATGCCAACTGATGTCCCAGGAATGACGGTATATCCTGAAGGATTATATTTAGCCATTAAGGAAATATCAGATAAAATTGCAAAAAAATTGAATATTCCCATAATTATTACGCAAAATGGTATCGCTACTCGCGATGAAAGCATGAGAGATTTATTTATTAAACGGCATATCTATGCTTTATATAAAGCAAAAACAGAAGGACATAACGTAGAAGGATATTATTATTATAGTTTTTTGGATGGATTTGCATGGGGCAGTTACGATACACAATTTGGTCTTTTTTCTATTGATCGGGCTACCAAAAAACGTACCTTAAAAAGTGGCGCATGGCCATATCTATCTACAATAAAAAAAAGATAATGTAATTATTAAAGGCCCTTTAAAAAGGGCCTTTTTTTTAACCCCATGTTCTTACCCCCATATACATTTATACCCATTACTTTGCCCCCCCCCATATTCATTCTTTTATACCCATTTCTCCGCTTTGCTCCGTAACGAGTACCCGGTTGAAATGAAATGGAGACTGGGCTATTGAGGGCCCCAATTAAGATTCAGAGCAATTGGGGATAGATACTGGGTTATTGAGGACCCCAAATAAAGAAATACTTGAGCGCTACATAACAAATCTAAAAATAAAGAGGAAAAATGAATGTACAAATTTGTTAGTCTTTTACTGTGCTGCACAATACTATCGTGTAATGCAACTGAATCACCAATAATATCCAAAAATATTACTGAGAGATTAAGACCGGCGCTCTCTGGAGCCATTAGCGGAGCAGCATCAGCATTCGTTTATGCCCCATTCCATTACGCCCAAAACCAATCGGCACAGGGATTAAAAATAGATTGGAAAAAGATTCATTATTGCTGGAGAGGCTATACGATTGTTGCCTGCAACAACATTCCTCCATTTGCTGCGCAAGCGCTTGTATACGCACTCATAAACAACCGCTCTCATGGTGATAGCGATAGTAAAAATCCCAATACAAAAACAACTATCGCTGCCTTCATTGCTGGCGCTTGCACCGCACCATTTACTAACGCTTGCCAATTACTGACAGTGCACAAACAAAACACTGGTTTGCCTGTGCACACCATTATTAATGGCTTTCCTCATTCCTATAAAAGTCTCCGCCGTGGCATGTTGCCTACTACATTGCAAGGAATGTTATTTGTTACAACATACACCAATGGCTTACCATTCATTAAAAATAAAATTCATCATTATTATGGTAATGGTCCAGTTGCTTTAGTATCCAGCGCTTGTCTTTCTTCAATTTTGTTGACTATCACCACGCAACCATTACGAGTGATGGCAACAAAATTACATGCCGATATTGAAAAAAAACAGTATAAAGGATTGATGGATGTGATTAAAAAAACTATTCAAGTTCATGGTATTAAAGGCCCTTATGCCGGAGCTACGTATCGAACAGCAGGAAATATATTCGCTCTTCCTGTTATTAACTCAACGCAACAGGTGCTTAACAATATAAAAATATGAATCTTGTACCTTTTGGCAATTTCCGTGCTAATCTGGTAGCCAGCTACCTAAATAGCACAAAACAACCTATAAGGAGTTTAAATATGAATATGCGGCTTTTTTTGATGATATATTGCAGTTCTTTCTCTCTTCTCTTTGGTCACTCATCATTTAATATCAACGATCTCACGCTAGAACAAAAAATTGGTCAACTATTTATGGTTGCAGCTGTTGCAGATGAAGAAATAGCACATGAAATTATGGAAAAAAAACCATATCGTCTGGATAAAGAATATATTGAAGAACTTATCGCTGAATACCATATTGGTGGAATTATTTTTTTGGGGAAAAGTGATTATCATAAACAAATAGCACGCACCAAGCATTTCCAACAATTATCTACTATTCCGTTACTCATTGGACAAGATTTGGAACCAGGCAGAGTGGGAGCTGCACGTTTTGCTGACTTTGCCCATTTTCATAACAACAAACAGTTGGGTTTAATAAATGATAAAGAATATACCTATCAGATGGGTAAAGTAATTGGCGGCATAGCCAAAACAGTTGGGGTAGATATTGTGTTTGCACCTGTAGCTGATGTTAATAACAATCCTGATAACCCAGTGATTAATGACCGTGCTTTTGGAGATAATCCAGAACTTGTTGCACAACATGCCATTGCTTTCGCACAAGGATTACATGATATGGGCATTATTGCATGCGCAAAACATTTTCCAGGCCATGGTGATACCAACGTTGATTCGCATTATGATTTACCGTTGATTACCCACGATACCAAAAGATTACATGCTATTGAATTAGCCCCCTTTAAAAAATTAATTGCTGCCGGTATTCCCGCAATTATGATAGCACATCTTGAAGTACCTGCATTTGAAGATCAAAAAAAACTACCTTCTAGTTTGTCAAAAAAAATTGTTACCGATCTTTTGCAAAATGAACTTGGATTCGATGGTTTAAAAATTACCGACAGTCTTCATATGTATGGAGTCACTAAATATTTTAATCCTGGTGAATATGAACTTTATGGCTTGCTTGCAGGTAACGATATTTTATTATGCCCGTTTGATGTACCTGCCGGAGTCGCTGCAATAAAACAAGCTCTTGCTGAGGGACGTATTACTGAAGAAGAAATTGATACGCATGTTGAGAAGGTTTTAGCAATTAAAAATTCTCTAAAATATTAACGGGGGTCCCTAGCTAAAGTAATACGCAAGCTGGGGTTTTTTAATACACAAACCCACCCTTAAACCAAATAGCCCACTGAGAACATGCAGCATTGCTACACGGATTGGTGTGTGCAAACTCTCCCGATAATCCCATACCAAAATAAGGATCATAATCATCCCTATTATCCCAAACATTGCCCATATACATAAATATTTTTTGTGAGAATGCACGGGGTAAAATACCTGAATCTTCATTAATATCACGATCGCTCAATAATATGGCCGGATCAGAACCACGCACCTGAATCAGCGGAATGTTAAGGGTATTCGCATCTGCTAAAGTAAGTTGATTAATAACAGCTGGTGATATTGTATTTGTTGTAGCCAATGCTGGTTGATTATCAGCATTTATATTATCAAAATTACTATTTCCATTTCCCTGACCACCTAAAATTGTCGCCATGCTTTGCGTAGCATTTAAAGCTATTGCATTATCTGCCGAGGTAAAACCGTATATCTGCGCATCACCTTTTAATGCAAACCTGTTTGCAATAAACCTATCGCGGCAATGCAATTTTTCTTTGCTATTTGCCCAAAAATTATACCCAAAATCAACTTCAAATCCATCATGCTGATATGCAAGCTTTACTACCACATCTGCTTGTGCACCAATACTTATTTTTGTATCAAACGTTGTATAGTTAATAGCAGGAACTAAATTACCAATATATTGATTTACTGGTTCAGAACCATTAATCAGCAATTCACCATCAGAGGGGCTTTCTATCTGTTCTAGCAACATATACCTGCTGCCATTACCATTGATAAAATCAAATGATCGTTTTTGCTGTGATGTGCATAAATGGGAAACATGTGCATCAAAATATAATCCCACTCTTCTTCCTGTTTCTTTATTGTGCCACATAATGGTATGTGCAGAAAGGCCAAAGCCAACATCCCAATGATGACGATTTCCTACAATTGTTTCGAATAAAAATTCTGCATCTGTTGCATTTCCTGTTGGCGCACCAACTCGAAAACTAATACCAACATGATACAAAGGTTGATTATAATTCCATCCCAATGTTGCAGTAAGTTCGGCTATCCTACTACGTGTTTGACGTCCCCAAATTTTGCCATACTGCAATGGTTCTTCCATATCACCAAACACGGTATTTCCGTGCAATGCTTGCGTAACACTCTGCGGCAACACGAAAGCAGGAATATTACTATCACTCATATACCCTGCAGGATAAAATGCTGTTCCTGGATTGATATTCACTTCCTGCATATACAAATTCCATTTAGTATGCACAACAGGTAAATGAACCATAATAAATAAACCAGGCAGATATGCATCAAATGCCTGAAACCAATTGAAATCTATAACCGTGTTACTGATGTGTGGAGAAAAATGTACAGAACTGGAAAAACTCGCAGGAAGACCAAAATAATCTGCTAAAATATCGCCTTGTTGACGTTCTGCCCTGCTTCCTGAAAAATTCAAACAACTGCCACCAAATAAAAATTCTGCTATTTCTTGCGGCCTAAAAGTTCTATCATATTCTGCAACCATGGCGAGCGTACCATAATTACTATCTTGATCGTATTTATAGATAATTTGTTGCCATCCAGTAAGTTCTCGAACACTGTTTAAACCTTGGGAACGAATGCCAAAAATGGTTTTTTGACCAAAAGAGTGAATATGTGTTGCGTAACAAAACAATATACTTACTGCACAATATAATAATTTTTTTTTCATGATGCTCCTTTATGCTCATGCAAAGAAAGGCTTCATTTTTGCATCAGCATAAAATATGCACTCATCAAGACGCAATATTATTTCTTTACTATAGTATTTAGCTCATTAACATAATCAAAGGCTGTCTTTCTTTTACCTTGAATCAAATCACGTGTTGCTTGGATAATATGATCAGCCCAATAACCATTAAATGTTCTGCCACGAGCAAATCTTCTTTTACTACAGCTAGTCGTTAGATTTTTTACAAAATCATAGTCAAAACATCTTCTATAATTACGTGAGTTATTGATAGCAACGCTGCCAAAACATCCAAAGCTAGCGAGTGTACGATTTCTTCTTTCTACCGTTGTTACCATTTCCTTTTCTTCACCGCACGCAATGCTTACATCGGTAGTTCCATAATTATTTTCCCAAAAATAGCTCTCCACTGGCCAGGTAAACTCAGTTTTGTCTCGATATATTTGAGTAAATAGCACAAGTCGCTTATTTTTGCTGCGCATCCATCCCAAGGTTGGCCATTCACTTTTTTCTTGTGCAGCATTCCAATCAGATGGTTTAAAAATAGGATCATAGTTATTTTTGAGTATAATTTCTTTAATATCGCCGAGTAATTTACCCATATCACAACGATCATCGAATAAAATGGTAATCACTGCTTGCGGATGTGATTTTAAAAAATTAAAAATTCGATTCATTTCATAATGCAATGTCTGATATAATTTCCTACCATCTTTGGTGAATGTGGTAGTTTCTAAGGTCGGCCGCGAACAGACAATACTTCTGCCATCACGAACAATTGATGACCAATTTAAAGACCAATTATACACACTGAGCATTAAGCCTCGCACCCCAGTCGATAACATTCCTGGCAATGGCTGCTCTTGTAATACATATTCACTAAAAAAACGAGAATATTTTTCCGCTGCATGTGCTCCAACGTAATGATATTGCGCATAATTGAGCGCATCTTCTGGTTCTTTAAAATAGTTTTTATTGGCATTTGCTTGCTTAAGATCATCTGCATACCAATCATCGTACGATGGAATATATGGTTTTTGCGAACCAATTAACATGTGACCAAAAAACAACGCGATCAGCAGCTTATTTTTCATATCAATTCCTTATTTACACCCCAATATTTCCTATTTGAAATCATACAAAATTGCGGATATAAAAAGCTATATTCAGCAAGATTTGCAAAAAAATATGTGTTATACTAAAGTAACTGCTGATAAAGGTCTTAATGCAGCTTTCCCAATTAATCCTTATTTGCGAGTATTTCTTCACCCGGGGGTCCCCGTGTGAAATGAAATGAAACACGGGGTTAAATACTTACTGGATATTTATAATGAAAATTAGAAGAAAAAAAGGCTTTTTTTCCATTTCCGCGGTAGCAAAAATGTTTTCTGTTCATCAGCAAACCGTACGTTTGTATGAAAAACAAGGCCTTATTAGCCCTAAGCGCTCATCAGGTAATACCAGACTTTTCTCAGAAGAAGATATAGATCAACTGGAAGAAGTAATTTATCTCACTCATGAGATGGGTATTAACTTAGCTGGTGTAGAAATGATTCTGCGTCTTAAAAAGCAAATTAAAAAGATGCAAAGTGAGATGAATAAAATCTTTGATACAACACAACAGGAACTTGAACAGGAAAATGAAAAATCAAAAGAAGTGCTACAAAACAGCTATCAACGGCTTTTACAGCTTAAAAATAAAGAAAATAAAACTACTGCTACCAGTACAGCAACAACTCAATCGCACGATGATGAAAAAGAAGATGAAGCAGTTGATGTAGACAACTGGGAAATTGAATACGAAGACTAGGAGAACATTATGATCTTTAATATATTCAAAACTACAATCCTATTAATTGTATTAAGTGGGTTACTTGCTCTTATTGGAGGCCTTATTGGTGGGCCTTCAGGAATACAAGTAGCTCTTTTTATATCACTTCTTATGAATGGAATAATGTTTTTCTTTTCCGATCGCATTGTATTGAGCTTATATGGCGCTCAACCACTTGATAAACAACAATATGATTGGATTTATGATATAGTGGAAGAACTTTCACGCAAAATGAACCTTCCCATGCCAAAATTGTGGCTGGTACACAACTCTATGGCAAATGCTTTTGCTACAGGAAGATCACCTAAGCATGCTTCAATTGCTGTGACTACTGGAATTTTAAGTATATTAGATACAGAAGAACTGCGTGGCGTTCTTGCACATGAACTTGCGCATGTAAAAAATAGAGATACACTCATCACCACCATAGCAGCAACTTTTGCCTCTGCTATTGGCCATCTTGCATATATGATGCGTCATGTAGCACTTTGGGGATCAATTAATAATGATCGCCGTAAAGAAAATCCTTTTGTTCTTGTTATAGTGAGCATTCTTGTGCCTTTTGCGGCAACGTTGGTACAGCTTGCCATTTCACGATCTCGTGAATATGCTGCCGATGATACCGGTGCACGTTGTTCCCATAGCCCACTTGCTCTTGCCTCAGCTCTGCAAAAGCTTGAAAACAATGTTAAACATGCCCATATGAATGCTGAAAATATGCAACACACGGCTTCTCTTTTTATTGTACACCCATTTGCAGCCAATTCACTGAGCTCGCTCTTTGCAACTCATCCTCCGATAAGCAAGAGAATAGCTCGTTTGCAGCAGCTTTCTAGAAAAATGTTTTCATGATGATAAACAATTGTGCACCTTAAAAACAGGTATGGTGTATAAAATTTTCTCAATAGCGAAAGGCATACTATGAATAATGATTCATTTGCACACGATAACAATACACAATTCGCGCTTTCGTATGAACTACTCCATTTGTTGAGATGGCTGGAACAACATGATATCGAGAAATTGAAAAAAATAATAAACAAGGCAGTGGCTCATGGGTTACATGATGAAATTCAAAAAACGACTGCGCACGTTAACCACAATATTGTAGAAGACATGCATCACGGTGTTGTCGATTTCTTTGAACTTATGGATACACTTTTAAATGATGCAATTAATGAACATATCGAAAAACGAGCGCGCGAAAAAAACCTATTGCCCACACTGGATCATTTCGATGGATCATTGCTTGATCACGAGACGGTAAGAACAAGCATTGAAAATACTACAAAAAAACTGGATGCTCATCCGCATATCAATGCAAAAGATCAGCTTTGCAAAGAATTATTGAAGCAATGGAATCCTTTGAGTAGTGATTGCATGAATTAAGCGAAACTGACTGTAAAATAAAAACCCCCTCAGCGAAATATATTGCTGGGGGGGTTAGTTTTATCTTATCAACATATGTATTAACAAGTTACGCATATCTTTATTAAGAGAAAATTGCATCAATACATAATGAAGCAATGCAAAGTTTTCTCGCCATTGCCACGTTCTAATAATAAAAGGCATTTCATACACCATACAATGTGTTCCTGAAATAATGGCAAACGCATCCCCTTCCGGAGCAATAGAAATTCTATCTCCTACTCTAGAAACATCATTATCTGCTTCTGCATAAAAAATACATGCTTTTTTTCTCATATCCCAAAATTTTATATATGAACGGTTAACGCTCAGCACAAAATCTTTATAGGGTACAATTGCTATGCCTAAAACTTTAGAATATATATCCTCTTTCATACTGCCGCTATGATATGGCTCAACTAATTCTTGCCAATAAATGTTCTTATAACTGTATAATGCTAGAAGTTTTCCATCATTACTCAGATGATATTCGTAAGGCTCGTTTACGTTTTTTTCTAAATCAGGTTTTTTTACATCGCAAAAATATACTTCTTCGTCAAAAAAATTTTTACTTCCTTGATATATAACTTGATGAGTTGCCAAGGAAAAACATTTAAGATTAGAATTTGGTTTAAGCACGAAAAAGGAAGTTAATAATTCGTGATTTTTTTCTTCTCCAGTTATAAGATTACAAATTTTAACTGTCTTGCCTTGACGAGCTTGTATCATATAACAATTCAGTTCTTCAGCAGACATCCCTGCGTAAACAGCTTTACAAAATTGTGATCTTATTATTGCTTTTTTTTCTTGACTATAAAAAATAGCAGTTTTATTGTCGGTTTGATAACATATGTCAGAATTTAAATACACATTATTTCCCCATCTATTTCTTTCTGCCACAAATGGTATCGATGATCCCATGTCAATATAAGTATCAAAACATTCCTGATTTTTATTATTTAAATCAAATATATGAATACCACGTTCATGTTTTTTAAAAGCCAATAACTGATTATTGGATAAATAAGCTACACTTTTTCCATCAGCAAAAGGTATTGATGCAATACAATTTAAAGATATTTTTTCCCCAATTCTCCTTTTTTCTGGATCCATACCAAAAAAAAACGAACTGGCAATAAAAGAAGCAAAAACAAAAGCACAAACAATATTTTTCATGCGTATTTCTCTTAAGCAAATTTAAATGAATGTAGTAATAATCTTACAATATCTTTAGGAAGTAAATTCCCATCATGTTGATGATTTCTCAGCCACCACAACATCCAAATCAATCTATCTTTTGTAATGCCACATTGCGCCTCAAATGGAACATCACAAACAACTATTTTGTCAGATAATCCATCTTCAGTTGGAAATGCTGCTGCAAGCAATGTTCCATTGGCTGAAAAAGAAAGATATTTATAAAGCCTTCCCACTTCATTAATAAATTTCCCTGCATAGTAAATAGGCAACTGCTGCCGCGCAAGTAATTGTCCCGTTGCTGCTTGCCAATATTCAATAATTCTACTACCGGCAGACATGGTTACTAAAACTTCATTATTTGGATGAAATTCTATTGAACATGGCGCAATCCTAACTCCTTTGTCATGATTGAGATATGTATTGTCGCCTGTTTTAATATTTGTAATGCAGCAACCACTAGTAGGAATTAATGCTTTGCGATACATCTCTTCATTTACAGCATATGGCGATACTATAACATCTTGTGCCATATCAGAATAATGGGCAATAAAAGATATATCTGAACTACAAACATAATTTTTACATGAACTAGATGACTCGATCGGATAATTTTTATGAGGATGAGATTCTGACTCGTAATCAATTCTAAATCCACCATAAAATGCAGAAATAATTGCTGTGCTTTGCGACAATGAATCAAATACGTATTGATGAGATTTGAACTCGTCATTATTATATAATTGTGATATAAAAATTTCAGAATTTATTTTTTCACTCATATAATCACCCGAAATTATACGGTTCATTATACCGGAGCATAATATGGATGTTGGTTTACTCTCATCAAAGCAAGTATTCCATTTATTATCACGTAGTAGAGTAAGCGGGAAATCCTTTGATTTAATTTTTTTTGATAACGAATCATATACTACTACTCCAGACAGATCTTCAGACGAAAACATAGCTCTTGTTTTAGATTGATCGGAACAAAGACGCCATCTAGAATTTTTTACATAATGATTCAAAGCGCCAGAAATTTCATTGTGAAAAAGATCAATAATAAAAGCAGCTCCTGTTGCCTGATAAGCAATAATTTCACTATTACCAAGAAAAATAACCTCTTTAATATTAGGAATATTTATATCTGTGCCAAATTTCTCTTTTTTAATAACGAATTGTTTGCTATCCATGGCTTGAATCATTGATGATATACATAAAACAACAGTAAAAATTGAAGCAAAAAAATTAATCATACAAGTCCTTTATGTGTTGTTGATATTTAATGATAAAAACCCAATTTTTCTAATGCCTGCCGAATTTCAAAAAGCGGCAATCCAATAATTGTTGAATATGACCCATTGACCGTTTTTAAAAATTGATTGCCAAAATTTTCAACAGCAATGCCACCAGAAACATCTAAATAGGGCGTGTGTTCTAAATAATAATCAATCCATTCATCGGCAACATAATAGATAAATTGAGCAGAAACAATATCGGCCACACGTTCTTGCGTCACCCATTTTCCCGAGTTCCATACCTTTCTATCCAAGCAAAAGGCTGTACACAAAAACGATCCTTCGCGCGCAGCCTTTATTTTTGCAATCGCATCATCTCTATCAACTGGTTTGCCATGAATTTTTCCCGTTTTATCATGCGACATGGTATCAGCAGTCAGCACAAAACAGATTTCACCTTCATATTTACCATCAGGTAACACCACATGCTGCATTTTATAAAGCGCAATACTGAGCACTAACTGCGGCAAAGGAAGGCCCCAATCACACTGCGCTTCATCTGCATCCTGATCAATTACAATAAAAGGAATTTGTGCTTCTTCTAGAAGCATACGCCGAGGTTTTGATTTTGAACCGAAATATAAAATATGCATGTAAGTAATCACTCTTGTTTAAGTTTTTTATCACAAGAGTACAGGGATAAAAGATAAACTCAAGAAATAGCCTTATGATCTGAATATATTAAAAATGTACATGGCAATATCTTTTGGCAAAAACTGTTGATTTTTCAAACAACAAAGTATAAAAATTAATTTCTTTGGTTCAATTTGCGCCCTCAAGGGAACATTAAAAATCACAACTTCCTCTTCTTTCGGAAATAGCGCTGCAAGATGCGTACCATCGGGTGAAAAAGAAAGATAATCGCCAAAATCACTGGTTGCTTCTTTAATAACATCTTTCTCGCGAATCGATCTCTTTTGTGTTGCCAATAAAATCCCTTGAGAATTCCAGTACTGAATAGTTTTATCTTTAGATAACATCACCGCAAAAAAATCCTTGATCGTGGGATGCAATACGATCGAACAGATATCAATTAGGAGATATATCTTACTTATCCGCCTTGTATCAGAATAGAAAATGGTACAAAGAGCGCCATGATAATTTGTTTTTGGTGCGCATTGTATAATGAATTGTCTATCAAAAGCATAAAAATCTATTGTTTTACGCGATATAGTACAAAAATCATTTTCGAAAAGCAATTGGTTTAGATTATAGTATGTTGTAAACTTTTCTTTGCATTGAGAAATGATTCTATTCGGATCCAATGACGAATGGTATACAGAATCGTAAACCTTAATATCACGAAGCTGATAGCCAGCATAAATTTTTTTAAGAGAATATTCACTTTTCTTTACCCATATCAAAGGTAGTTGATTTTCGTCTAAATAAACAGGTAAGAACAAACTGTTATAACCAAACTCCGCATTGTTTGATTTTTTGTATGGAAAACCTTCGTGTATTCGTATGTTAGCACAACCATCCGACCCCCGATCCAACACCTTCTCTGTGTTTTCAGGTATGGGCATAGTACAGTTTAACAT
>Ga0207645_10000605_pt1 | contig 29711 bp, 27 predicted proteins | sample KBSM53metaG_FD_184331 | JGI IMG/M metagenome (GOLD analysis project Ga0207645, IMG submission 184331) | Miscanthus rhizosphere microbial communities from Kellogg Biological Station, Michigan, USA - KBS M5-3 metaG (SPAdes) (version 2) | ecosystem: Host-associated > Plants > Roots > Rhizosphere >...
GCGCGAACCTCAAGCGCTTCGCCGACCTGTTCGGCAATTAGCGCCTGATGCAATGGCGGGTGGTCCCCACGGCGTGATCCTTCGACAAGGCCGCGTCTGACAACAGCCGCCCAAAATCCGTTCGAAGACGCAACGCTGCTTGGATGGCTGATCGTCGTCGTCGCCGTGCTGTCGGTGCTACCGATGGCGCGCCTCGCGATCGAAGGCGTCGCACCCGACGGCACGATTTCCCTCGAGCCGTTGCGACGAACGCTGACGAACCCGACGACGTGGATTGCGACGGCGCATAGCCTCGTCACTGCATTCGGCGGCACGTTCCTCGCCGTCGTCATCGGCGGTGGCGTCGCGGTGATCGTATCGCTGACCGACATCCGCGGCCGCGACGCGTTCGTGTTCTGCTTCGTGATGCCGCTGCTGTTGGCACCCCAGGTCGTCGCACTCGCGTGGCTGCAGCTGTTCAGCCCGTCGAGTCCGCTGCTGAAACTCGCCGGTGCGGCGCCGCTGCTGGGTGCGCGCAACCCGCTGTACTCGGCAGCCGGGATCATCCTCGTGCTCGGCGTCCAGTACGCGCCGCTGTCGTACCTCATGCTGCGTGCGGCGCTGCGTGCGCTGCCGCGCGAGCTGATCGAAGCGGGCCGTTCGGGAGGTGCGTCGCCCGTGACGGTGCTGCGCACGATCGTGCTGCCGCTGATGACGCCGCCCGTGCTCGCGGCGATCGCGCTGTGCTTCGTCTCGTGCCTCGGGAATTTCGGCATTCCGGCGCTGCTCGGGATCCCGGCCAACTACGTCGTGCTGCCGACGCTGATCTACCAGCGGCTCGCGGGATTCGGCCACACGGTGCTGCCCGATGTGGCCGTGCTGTCGCTGTTGATTGGAACGATCGCCGTGCTCGGCATCGTCGCGCAGGACACGCTGCTGCGCGCGCGCGACTTCCGCATCAGCACGGCTACCACCACCGCACGCGCGTTCGAACTGCGGCGCTGGCGCCTGCCCGTCGAAATCGCACTATGGTCGCTGCTCGTCGCCGTCCTCGCCCTTCCGCTGACGGCACTGGCCCTGACGGCGCTCGTTCCCGCGGCAGGTGTTGCGCTCGACGCGCATTCGGCGACGCTGGAGAATTTCCGCTTCGTGCTGTTCGAGCACGCGGCCGCCCGGCGTGCGTTCGGCAACAGCTTCACGTTGTCGGCAGCTGCCGCGGTGACGATCGTGGTGATCGCGATTCCGCTCGCGTACTTCCTGGTGTGGCGACAGTCGCGGCTGCTGCGCTTTGTCAACGTCGTCACGGAGATCCCGTACGCCGTGCCCGGCGTCGTGCTCGCGATCGCGGCGATCCTGCTCTTCGTCAAGCCGATCCCGGTTCTCGGCATCTCGATCTACAACACCGTCTGGATCATCCTGTTCTGCTACCTCGCCCGCTTCCTCGTGCTCGGCCTGCGGCCGGTGGTCAGCGGCTATCATCAGCTCGACCGCACGCTCGAGGAGGCGTCCCAGATCGCCGGCGCGCGACTCGCCCGACGGCTGCGCACGATCATCCTGCCGCTGATCGCGCCCACAGCCGCCGCCGGCGCGCTGCTGATCTTCCTGACGGCGTTCAACGAGCTGACGCTGTCGGCGCTGTTGTGGTCGTCGGGATCCGAGACGCTCGGCGTCGTGTTCTTCTCGTTTCAACAGGGCGGCGACTCGACTTATGCAGCGGCGCTCGGCGTGCTCACGGTGGCCGTCAGCATCGCGCTGATGCTGTCGACACTGCTGCTGGCCGGACGCCTGCCGTCCGGCGTGCTCCCATGGCGCGATTGACGATCGAGGGTCTGCGCAAGCTCTACGGCGAGTTCCGCGCGCTCGACGACGTGTCGCTCGCCGTCGACAACGGCGAGTTTGTCGCGATCCTCGGCGCGTCCGGCTGCGGCAAGACGACGCTGTTGCGGCAGATCGCCGGCTTCGACCGACCGGACGCGGGCCGCATCCTGATCGGCGACAGCGTCGTGTCGACGCCGTTGCGTCAGTTGCCACCCGAGCAGCGTCACATCGGCATCGTGTTCCAGTCGTATGCGCTGTGGCCGCACATGACCGTGGCGCAGAACGTCGCGTACGGGCTCGATGTCGCCGGCGTCAAGGATCCCGAGCGCGCGCGTCGCGTCGACGCGGCGCTTGCGCTCGTCGACCTGGCTGGATTCGGCGACCGGCGCCCCGCATTGCTATCGGGTGGCCAGCGCCAGCGTGTGGCACTCGCGCGCTGCCTTGTCACCGAGCCGTCGCTGGTGCTGCTCGACGAGCCGCTCGCCAATCTCGACGTGCACCTGCGCGCATCGATGGAGGAGGAGTTCGCGCGCTTTCACGAGCGCACCGGCACGACAATGATCTACATCACGCACGACCAGGCGGAGGCGATGGCGCTCGCCGATCGGATCGCCGTGATGGACAAGGGTCGCATTCTCCAGCTCGCCACGCCATCGCAGCTGTACCGCGAGCCCGCCGACGAAACAGTTGCACGATTCATCGGCGAGGGCATGATCGTGCCAATCGACAACGCCGTCGCCGACGGCAGCGGCCATTGCATCGCCGACGTGCTCGGACATCGCGTACGGCTGCGCCACGCAGAGGGCACACCGCCGACGGGTCAGTCGCGCGCCTGCGTGCGTGAGAGCGCGCTGCGGTTAGTCGATGCCGCCGCCTCCGGCGTGAACGCGCGCGTGACCGCCGTCATCTACCAGGGCGGACACTTCCGCGTCGAGGCGCTGGCCGACGCGGCGCCGGACGAGCCGCTGCACCTCGATGTCCGGGAGCCGGCGAGCATCCGCGCCGGCGATCGGGTGAAGCTCGCGGTCGACGACGGCTGGGTCCTCCCGGGGGTGAGGCCGACGATACGGAATGGTAAAATTCGCGGCTGAGCGCCGGGGTTCGCCGGTGGCAGGTCCTTCACGGCGACGCACGCATTCGGGCGGAGTCGCACCCCACACTGTCGGGAATTTCTGATGGCTGATCGGCCAATCCTTTCGCCGGAACCACCGTCGACGATGTCGCGTCGCCCTACGCGCCGGGCATATGTAGGCGGCATAGCAATTGGCGGCGGCGCGCCGATCGTCGTCCAGTCGATGACGAACACGGACACGGCCAACGTGGCGGCCACGGTCGCACAGGTCAAAGCACTTGCCGACGCCGGCTCCGAGCTCGTGCGGATCACCGTCAACACCGCCGAAGCGGCGGCTGCCGTCGCGGAGATCCGCCAGCGGCTCGACGCACTCGGCTGCGACGTGCCGCTGATCGGCGATTTCCACTACAACGGACACAAGCTGCTCAGCAATTTTCCCGACTGTGCGGAGGCACTCGCCAAGTACCGGATCAACCCCGGCAACGTCGGCACCGGCACGCGGCGCGACCCGCAGTTCGCAGTTATGATCGAGCGTGCGATCGACCACGGCAAGCCCGTGCGCATTGGCGTTAACTGGGGGAGCCTCGACCAGGAATTGCTGGCGGGCCTGATGGATGAGAACGCCCGCTCGGCCCATCCGCTCGACGCGGCGCACATCGTCCGCGAAGCGCTCGTGACCTCGGCAATCCGCAGCGCGCAGTTCGCCGAATCGATCGGCATGCCGAAAGACGCGATCATCCTCGCGTGCAAGGTCTCGAACGTGCAGGACCTGATCGCCGTCTACACGGAGCTCGCCCGACGCTGCGATTACCCGCTGCACCTCGGACTCACCGAAGCGGGCATGGGCTCGAAAGGGATCGTCGCGTCGACGGCCGCGCTGGCCGTGCTGCTGCAACAAGGCATCGGCGACACGATCCGCATCTCGCTGACACCGGAGCCGAACGGCGACCGCACGCGTGAAGTGATCGTCGCGCAGGAGATCCTGCAGACCATGGGCTTGCGCTCGTTCTCGCCGCTCGTCAGTGCGTGTCCCGGATGCGGACGGACGACGAGCGTCGTATTCCAGGAACTGGCCGACAACATCCAGACATACCTCCGCGCGCGGATGCCCGAATGGCGCGACCGTTATCCGGGCGTCGAAAGCATGACCGTCGCGGTGATGGGTTGCGTCGTGAACGGCCCCGGCGAATCGAAGATGGCGAACGTCGGAATCAGCTTGCCCGGCACGGGCGAAATACCGGTGGCGCCCGTTTACGTCGACGGCCAGAAGACGGTGACGCTGAAAGGCGATCGCATCGCGCAGGAATTCGAAGCGATCGTCGCCGATTACGTTCGTGCGACTTACGGCGGCGAGCCGGCGGCGGCGCACCTGCGCCCGGAGCGGAAGTCGATCGCGATCCGCGAAGCGCGCGTACCCGTCACCGCGTCGCCCGCGCGCGAACCCGACGCCGGGCATTGACGCCGCGCCGCGTGAGCCAGCGCGCGCAAACGGGACCGCCCGCGCGGTCGACCGACAACGTGGCGACGCACAACGCCGTCGCTTTTCTCGACGGTGGCGGCGAGATGGGTGCGCGCATGCGCGCCTACGACTGGACGACGACGCCACTCGGTCCGCCGCACACGTGGACGCAGAGCCTGCGCACCGTCGTGCGCATCATGCTCGATTCGCGTTACGCGATGTGGATGCTGTGGGGTCCCGACCTGACGTTCTTCTGCAACGATGCGTACCTTCCGACTGTGGGCATCAAGCGCGACTGGGTGCTCGGCGCACGATCGGACAAGGTGTGGGCCGAAATCTGGCCGGATATCGGTCCCCGGATCGAGCACGTGCGCAATACCGGCGAAGCGACATGGGACGAAGGGCTGCTGCTGTTTCTCGAACGCAGCGGCTATCCCGAGGAGACGTATCACACGTTTTCGTACAGTCCCGTCTACGACGACAATGCGACGGTCGCGGGCATGCTGTGCGTGGTGACCGAGGACACCGAGCGGCAACTGAGTGAGCGGCGAATCGTATTGCTCGGTGCAATCGGCACCGACATGGCGTCGATCAAATCGGAGGCGGAGGTCTTCGCCGTACTCGATCGCCATATCGGATTGGGTGTCGCCGACCTGCCGTGCACGCTGACGTACGTCCAAGGCGAGCGCGAGTCGCTGGCGCGCCGCGTTGCCCACACCGGATTCGGTGCGTCGCCGGCGATCGCCGCGATGCCGGTCGACACCGAACTGCGCTGGCCCATTGCCCGTGTGCTCGAGACCGCGACGGAATTCGTCGTGGACGACGTCGAGGCGCAAACACCGCCGCTCCCAGCCGCACCGTGGCGAGAGCCGCCGCGCGCCGCGCTGCTTCTACCCATCCAGCAGCAGGGGCAGGCGCGGCCCGCAGGCGTGTTCGTCGCGTTCCTCAACCGTTACCGGCCCCTCGACGATGCCTATCGGCGCTTTCTCGACCTGCTGGTCGCGCAGATCGCATCGGGCCTCGCGAATGCGCGCAGCTACGCCGAGGAGCGGCGGCGCACGGAGGCGCTCGCCGAGCTCGACCGCGCGAAGACCGCGTTCTTCTCCAACGTCAGCCACGAATTCAGGACGCCGCTGACGCTGATGATGGGACCGCTCGAGGAGCTGCTTCGCGACGGCGGCGAGCATCTGGCCGACGACCTGCGGGCGAGCCTCACTGTCGTCCATCGCAATTGCCTGCGGCTGCTGAAGCTCGTCAATTCGCTGCTCGATTTCTCGCGGCTGGAAGCAGGTCGATTGCAGGCGCGCTACGAGAAAGTCGACATCGGCGCGATGACCGCCGAGCTCGCCGGTGTGTTCCGCCCGGCGGTCGAGCGCGCCGGGCTCACGCTGCGCGTCGAATGCGAAACGGTCCGCGGCGACGTGTACGTCGACGCGTCGATGTGGGAAAAGATCGTGTTCAACCTGCTGTCGAATGCGTTCAAGCACACGCTGGCGGGTGAAATACGCGTCCGCGTCGCCGCCGGGCGCGACCATGCCGTATTGACGGTCGCCGATACGGGTGTGGGGATTCCGCCCGAAGCGCTCGGCCAGGTGTTCGATCGGTTCTACCGCGTGCCGAACGCACGTTCGCGAACCTACGAAGGCTCCGGCATCGGCCTTGCACTCGTGCAGGAGCTCGTCAAGCTGCACGGCGGAACGATCGACGTCACCAGCGTCGTCGACAAGGGCACGGCGTTCACCGTGTCGCTACCGTACGGGAACGCCCACTTGCCAGCGCACCATCTGGAGCGAGACGGCGACGCGAAACCGTTGGGTACGCAGTCCTCGACGGGATACGTCGACGAAGCGCTCGGCTGGCTGCCACCGTCGCCGCCGAGCGAAATTCCCGGATCGGACGTGCCCGCCGGCGCGCCGCTGTCCGACACTGTGCTGGTCGTCGACGACAACGCCGACATGCGCGAATACCTGCGAAAGCTGTTGTCCCCGCGGTTCAACGTCGTCACAACCGTCGATGGTTCCGAAGCGCTCGCGGCGATCGATGCCCGGCTGCCGGACCTCGTGCTGACCGACGTGATGATGCCGAAGCTCGACGGCTTCGCGCTGCTGAAGGCGTTGCGTGGCAACGATCGGACCCGCGACATTCCGGTCGTGCTGTTGTCTGCGCGCGCCGGCGAGGAATCGAGGATCGAGGGCATCGACGCCGGTGCGGATGACTACGTGGTCAAGCCATTTTCGGCGCGCGAGCTGCACGCTCGCGTGTCGAGCAATCTGGCGATGGCGCGCGCGCGTCGCAACTTCTCGCGCGCGGCGCGCGAAAACGAAGCGCGCAGGAGCTTCTTGCTCACGCTGTCGGACGCACTTCGCGCAATGTCGTCCACCGCGGCCGTCTCGCAATGCGCCGTCGACCACATCGGCCGCCAGCTTGGTGCCACGGCTGCCGGCTACGGCGAGATCGACGCGGACGCGACGACGCTGCACGTGACGTCGCAATGGCATGCCGACGGATCGACGGCACCGCATGCTGCACCGATCGACCTCGACCGCTTCGGGCTGGCCGACACAACACGCGACGGCGCGCCCATCGTCATCGACGACACGCGCCGGCACGACCATGCGAGGGCGTGGATCGACGCGGGTGTGGGCGCGATCATCGCCGTTTCGCAAGTGACCGATGGCCGCACGGTAGCGATGCTGTGGGTCAGTGTTCCGGGATCGCGCGCGTGGAGCGCCGAGGAAGTCGCGCTGCTGCGTGAATCCGCCGTGCGCGTATGGACCGAGCTTTCGCGCGCACGCGCAGAAAATGCGCTGCGCGAAAGCGAGGAACGGTTTCGGGCGATGGCCGACAGTTCCCCGCTGCTCGTGTGGGTGATCGATCCGACGGGTCGCGTCAGTTTCGTCAACCGCGCGTACTGCGAGTTCTTCGGGATTCCTCCCGACACGATCGAGCACGGCGGCTGGACGCCGCTGTTGCACCCGGACGACGCGTCCGGCTATATCGCGGAAGTGAAGGCCGCCCTCGCCGAGCAGCGGAGCTTCAGCGCGATGGCACGCGTGAGGCGCAACGACGGCGAGTGGCGCTGGATCCAGTCGTTCGGCGCGCCGCGCTTCGCCGCTGACGGTCGCTTCCTCGGCGCGGTCGGCAGCAGCCCCGACATCACCGAGCTCATCGATGCGTCGGACACGTTGCGCGAAGCGGATCGGCGCAAGGACGAGTTCCTCGCGACACTCGCCCACGAGTTGCGCAATCCGCTTGCTCCGATAAGGCAGGCCGCGCGCCTGTCGCGCTCGCCGAATGCGACCGAAGCGCAGCGCCGCTGGAGCCAAGACGTGATCGAGCGCCAGGTGCAGCAGATGGCGCTGCTGCTCGACGACCTTCTCGACGTGTCGCGGATCACGCGCGGAAAGCTCGAGTTGCGCATGCAGCGCGTGCAACTCGCGAGCGTCGTCGAAGCCGCGCTCGAGACGACCCGGCCGCTGCTCGACGAACGCAGGCAGCGACTGACGACCAGCCTGCCAGCCGAGCCGGTGTGGCTCAACGCCGATCCGCTGCGCGTTGCTCAGATCCTCGCCAACCTGCTGACCAATGCGGCGAAGTATTCGGAGCCCGGCGGCCGCGTCGACCTGTCGGCCCGCGTACATGACGACCGGTTGTCGATCAGCGTCAAGGACACGGGCATCGGCATCGAATCCGAACTGCTGTCGCGCGTGTTCGAGATGTTCTCGCAGGTCAAGAGCTCGCTCGATCGCGCCGAAGGCGGGCTCGGCATCGGCCTGGCACTCGTCAAGGGGCTGGTCGAGTTGCACGACGGAACCGTGGAAGCGAAGAGCGACGGTCTCGGCAAGGGCGCGGAATTTGTCGTCGCGCTGCCGCTTCCCGCGCGTGGGCAGCAGCCCGCCGAAATCGCCGGCGGCCTCGCGCGTAATGAAACGCCCGCGCGCACGGCACGGATTCTCGTTGCCGACGACAATCGGGACGCGGCGGCGAGCCTCGCGACGTTGCTGCAACTCGATGGGCATGAGATCACCGTCGCCAACGACGGCCGGGTGGCGCTGGCGGCCGCCGAGGCATTCCGGCCGCATGTCGCGCTGCTGGACATCGGCATGCCGAAGCTCAATGGCTATGAGGTTGCGCGGCACATCCGCGCGGAGCCGTGGGGCAAGGCGGTGATCCTCGTCGCAATGACCGGATGGGGACAGGCCGAGGACAAGCGGCGCGCGTTCGAGGCAGGCTTCGACCATCACTTCACCAAGCCGCTCGATCTGGAAGTGCTCGACGCCTTTCTCGCCGATGCGCTGGCGGCGCCGCGCACGGTCCGACCGTAGTCCGGCGAGAGCGGCCGCCACCACGCCAGCGGGAGCCGAACCCGCTGGAATCCCTGGGGCGGGAACGGAAGTCCGCGCCCCTGCATCCAATGGGCATACAGCAAGGGAAAGCTTCTCGTGGATGTGCAACCGGTACCGCCCGACGCGGCGAACGACGACAGCCTGGTGCGCGACGTTCGGCGAGGCAGCCCGACGGCGTTCGGCGCGATGATGCGCCGCTACAACCGCAGGCTCTACCGCACCGCACGGGCAATCCTCAAGGACGACAGCCTTGCCGAGGATGCGCTGCAGGAGGCCTACCTCGCCGCGTTCCGTCACATGGACGAATTTCGCGGCGACGCCGCGCTCGGCACGTGGCTCACGCGGATCGTCGTCAATCAGGCGCTGCAAGCGTTGCGCCGCACGCGGCGCGATCGCGTCGTCGTGCCGTTCGAAGAGTCCGATGCACAGCACGAGGCGCTGAACGTGGCCGATTCGCCCGACACGGGACCGGAGAACATGCTGCTGCGGGCGCAAACGCGGCGGCTCATCGAGCGCAACATCGATGCGCTGCCGGAAGGCTATCGCACGGTGTTCGTGCTCCGCGAAGTCGAGGATTTGACCGTGGAGGAGACCGCCGCGGCGCTCGACATTCCGGCCGCAACCGTGCGCACCCGGCTGTTCCGCGCGAAGGCGCGGCTGCGCGAGTCGCTCGCGCAGCAGATGGACGTCGCGACGCAGGACGCATTCGGCTTCGACGGCGAGCGATGCGACCGCATCGTGCGCACCGTCCTCGACCGTATCGAGGCGGGACTGATGCATCCAACCGGGCTCGTTCCCCGTAAGTAACGGTTGCAGCCCCCACTTTCAGGAGTCGCTCATGAAACGTATCCCCACCGCAATCGCCGTTGTCCTCCTCTCGGCCACGCCCCTCGCGCTGGCGCAATCCGCCGGGCCCAGCGACGCGCAGATCGCCGCAATCGTCGTTACGGCGAATCAAGTCGACATCGATGCCGGCAAGCTCGCGGAGTCGACGTCGGCGAACAAGGACGTCAAGGCATTCGGCAAACAGATGGTGACCGACCACACCGGCGTCAACAAGGCTGCGACAGATCTCGTGACGAAGCTCAAGGTGAAGCCCGAGGACAATCCGACCGCGCAGAGCCTGAAGAAGGGCGGCCAGGAAAACGTCGCCAACCTGAAGACATTGAAGGGCGCCGCGTTCGACAAGGCGTATGTCGACCACGAGGTGGTTTACCACCAACAGGTGATCGACGCGATCGACAAGACGCTGATCCCCAGCGCGCAGAATGCCGAGCTGAAGGCGCTGCTCGTCAAGGTCCGGCCGGCGTTCATCGCACACCTCGATCACGCGAAGCATCTGCAGGCATCGATGGGCAAGTAGCCGTTTTTTCAACCGCTCGCTGAAACCATGCCGTTCCCGAGCGTCGCGCGCCGGTCGCTCGCCGCCGCCGTCGCGGCGTTGCTGATCGGCGGCGCCGACGCCGCACCGGTTGTGCACACGGTGACCATCGACGGATTCGAGTTCCATCCGCCGGAGGTCACCGTAGGCAAGGGCGACGTCGTTGTCTGGGTCAACAAGGATCCCGTTCCCCACACGGCAACGGCCAAGGGCGCTGCGCTCGATTCGGGCTCCATCGCGGCGAGTGGCTCGTTCCGGTTCACCGCGACACGCGAGGGCCGTTTCGACTACGTGTGCACGCTGCACCCGACGATGAAGGGCGTGCTCGTCGTGCACTGAGCCGTCGTACTGTTGGCGCGCACAACAACGCGCCATCCGGGCGCGGGTCTGGATGCGCAGGCATCGCAGCGGTAAACTCGTCGGCATCGGCGCGCGTTTCCGCACGCCGGTTGCGTTCGACCGGAGCGGCCGATGGATCGACCCGCTGCATCAGCTCACGCCAGGACACGTCGGCATCTGCTACGCGCCTTGGGTGCCAGCGTAGCGCTTGGCAGCCCGGCGTTTCGCGCGGCCGCCGAAACGGTCAAGCTGCCGTTCGGCAATGGCGAACGACCGTTGGTGCAATATCCGCAGAAGCGGCCGCTGATCGTCGTCACTGCGCGACCGCCGCAACTCGAAACGCCGTTCGACGTGTTCAACGAGAGCGTGGTTACGCCGAACGACGCATTCTTCGTCCGCTATCACCTTGCAGGCATTCCGACGAGCATCGACGCCGACAGTTACCGGATCGCCGTCAAGGGCAAGGTGTCGACGCCGCTGTCGCTGTCGCTCGCCGATCTGAAGCAGATGGAGGCTGTCGAGTATTACGCGGTCAACCAGTGCTCGGGCAACAGTCGCGGATTCTTCGAGCCGCGCGTTGCGGGTGGCCAGCTTGCGAACGGTGCGATGGGCAACGCGAAGTGGCGCGGCGTGACGCTGAAATCGGTGCTCGCGAAGGCCGGCGTCCAGCAGGGCGCGCGACAGGTGAAGTTCGACGGCCTCGACACGCCGGTGATGCCGACGACGCCAGATTTCGTCAAGGCGCTCGATGTCGATCATGCGCTCGACGGCGAAGTGATGCTCGCCTACGCGATGAACGATGCCGACCTGCCGATGCTGAACGGCTATCCGGTGCGACTGATCGTGCCCGGATGGTACGGCACGTACTGGGTCAAGCACCTGACCGAGATCACCGTCCTCGATGGCGTGCTGAACGACTTCTGGATGGCGACTGCGTACCGGATCCCCGACAACACATGTGCGTGCGTACCGCCCGGAACAGCACCGGCCACCACGGTGCCGATCGGCCGCTTCGACGTGCGCTCGTTCGTCACCAGCGTGCGCGACGGCGGCACGGTGCCGGCCGGCAAGCCGTTCGCACTGCGCGGACTCGCGTTCGATGGCGGCTTCGGCATTCGCGACGTCGCCGTATCGGCCGACGGCGGCAAGACGTGGACATCGGCCGCACTCGGCAGCGAGCTCGGCAAGTACTCGTTTCGCGAATGGCAGATGACGGCGACGCTGCCCGCGGGGACGCACGACATCAAGGTGCGCGCCGTCAACTCGATCGGCCAGTCGCAGCCCGGCGAGCCGCTGTGGAATCCCGCGGGTTACATGCGCAACGTCGTCGAGACGACGCGCGTGCGCGCCGTTTGATGGAGACCGCGATGCGTTGCACACGCCCGCTTGCGACCCTGATTGCCGCGACCTCCCTTCTCGCCGTCGCAGCGCCGGCAGGCGCACTCAAGATCGAGTTGCCGCCGGAGTCGACAAGCCTCCGTGCAGGCGCTGGATCCGATCTCGCCGTCCGCCAATGCGTGACTTGTCATTCGGCCGACTACGTCGCGATCCAGCCGCCGGGCAAGCCGCTTGCATTCTGGAAGGCCGAAGTCGAGAAGATGAAGAAGGTCTACGGCGCGCCGATTCCCGACGACCAGATCGATCCGATCGCGCAATATCTGACGCGCGAATACGGCGACGGCAAGTAGGCGATGCAACGGCCGCGCTCATAGCCGATGCGACATGTCGGTGACGGCGAGGCTCGCGATCGCAGCATCACCACGCGCAAGCAGCAACACCTTGAAAAGCTCGCCCATCTCGGCGGGTGAGACGAGCAATTGCACGGCCGACGCCGCGCGCATGTAGTCGATCGAGTCCGTCGCCCCGACGGCACCGAGCAGGTCGAGAATCCCGCAGCCGATCAGGAACGATGCCTGTGTCGCGAAGCCGGCGACGCGCAGCCCGGCACGCTCGGCCGTCTCGGCCATCGCCGTGAAATCGACGTGTGCCGTCAGATCCGCAAGGCCCGGCCACAGCAGCGGATCGGCGGAAGCCCGGTGCCGGTAATGACCCATGAGCGTGCCGTCGCGACGTTGTGCGTGGTAATACTCGCGCTGCGGGAATCCGTAATCGATGATCAGCAGCGCGCCCGCGCCAAGCCGGCGTGCGATCGTTGCGACGAGTGCTTCCGCCGCAGGATTGAGTTCGCTCACGTAGTCGCCGCCCGCGGGAAAACGCCTCTCGGCGATCGAGCGAACGCGTGCATCGTCGAGCGGGCGTTCCGCCACCTGCAGCGCGTCGTGCTGCCAGGCGACGCCGCGCTCGAACCATGCGCCGTCGCGGCGCGCGATCACGCGGGGCGCGACCGCATCGAGCACTTCGTTCATCACGACGACGCCCTCGATCCTCCCCGGCAGCCGGTCGAGCCACTCGACGTCGACGCCCGACGTGTTCGCAGCGGCGGCGATCGACTCGCGCTGCCGCGTCCGGAGCTCGGCACTCACTTCGAGGATCCGATAGCGCACGGGCACTGCGTCGCGCCGCGCGAGCTCGCCGAGCACGCTGGCGGCGAGCGCACCGCTGCCGGCACCGAGCTCGATGATGTCGCGCGTCGACGTCGCGGCGAGCGCCGCTTCGAGCTGGCGCGCGACGGCGGCGCCGTACAGCGGCGTGAGCTCCGGGCCGGTGACGAAATCGCCGGCCGCGCCGAACTTGCGGGCACCGGCGACGTAATACCCGAGGCCCGGCGCGTAGAGGACGAGCTCGATGTAGCGCGCGAGCGGAATGAATCCCCCGGCGCGCGCGATCTCGTCGCGAACGTACGCGACGACGCGGGCGCTATGTGCCTTCGCGTCATCGTCGGGCACCGGTGCCGGCGGATCGAAAGTCTTCAACGACCGTGCCTTTGCGTGGTTCGCACGCAACTGCCGACTGTGCTAGATTGAACGAGTCTACTTGACCGGCAGGTCCCGAAGGGCGCCGCTTGGAAGGCAGGGTCGTCTTGATCACCGGCGGCGCGAAGCGGGTCGGCGCGGCCATCTGCCGGAGGCTGCACAAATCCGGCGCGTCGATCATGCTCCACTTCCGCGCCTCGGCCGGCGAAGCGCGACTGCTGCAAAGCGAGCTCAACCATCTGCGCGCGCATTCGGTCTCGCTGATCCAGGCCGACCTGCTCGACGTCGGCAAGCTGCCGTCGCTGGTCGAGCAGACGGTGCAGTCGTTCGGCAGGCTCGACGCACTCGTCAACAACGCGTCGACGTTCTATCCGACGACGATTGGCGAAATCAACGTCACCGACTGGAACGACCTCGTCGGCACGAACCTGCAGGCGCCATTGTTCCTGTCGCAGGCGGCGGCGCCCGCGTTGCGCAAGACGCAAGGCTCGATCGTCAACATCACCGATATCCACGCCGAACGGCCGCTGAAGAGCTATGTCGTCTATTCGGTTGCCAAGGCAGGGCTCGTCGGACTCACGCGCTCGCTTGCGCGCGAGCTCGCACCCGACGTCCGCGTGAATGCCGTAGCACCCGGCCCGATCCTGTGGCCCGACGAGGAGGTGTTCGACGAAATCGCGCGCCAGCGGATCATCAGTCATACGCCGCTGAAGCGCGAGGGCACGCCGGACGACATCGCGAAGGCCGTGCATTACCTCCTGGCCGATGCGCCGTATGTCACCGGCGAGACGATCAACGTGGACGGCGGGCGTCACATCGCGCTTTAGCCTCACGCCGAGCAGCAGCGCCAAGGCGCGCAGCGTCAGTCGCCGGATTCGTTCGCCGCGCTGATCGGCGCCGCAACGTGCACTTCGATTGGCGTATCCGCTACCAGGCCCCGCGCAGCGACGCGCGACGCGAGCCGCTCGAGGTAGAGGTCCACGATTCCGTGCGTCGCGAGCGACACGCGCGTGCGCTCGAGGTAGTCGGCCGACGAGCCGAACGCGCCGCTGGCGCGCGCAATCACCTCCGCCTGCTCGTCGATCGTCAACTTGCGCGTGTATTGCGAATGGTCACGCCGCACGACAAATCCCAGCGCGATCTGCGGGCGTCCGTCGCAGTCGACGTGCAACCAGCGCGGCGAGTACGCGCCGGTGACCATCTCGCGGCGCCACAGCAGGTGGAACTCGTCCATCGCCAGCGGTGCCGGCAACCGATACACCACACCGCGGCACGAGCCGCCGCGATCGAGTCCGAGCACGAGGCCCGGTGCGTGTGGCGTGCCGCGCGACGCGAGCGACAGCAGGCAGAAGCGCCGGTGCAGTCCGTGCACCGACGCGCGTCGCGATTCGGCGAATGGAAAGAGTGGATTCCACAGCAGTGATCCGTACGCGAACACCCACCACCCGGCGCCCTTCGGCTTCGCGTTCAGCGTCTTCGTCAGCGACTCGGACAGCTGCTCGTCCGTCAACGCGTGACCTTCCGCAAGCGCCTCGATGTACACCTCGCGCATCCGACCTTCCTCGAGATCGCGCCGGGAAAGCGTCATCGCTCGTCGAATGCCTTGGGGTCGCGCCGGAACCGTGCCAGCTCGACGTTCGCTTCACGGCGCAGCGCACCGCGCGACTTGCCGTGCGGCCCGCCCTTGCCGAGCAGCGGGGAGCGCGCGACCGGATTGCGTTGCTTGGGCAGCGCATGAAGCTTCGCGCGCTTCATTGCGGTGCCGCCGGATGAATGCTGACCTTTGTGGTGCTAGCGGGAACGCGAGTGCGCATCGCGTCCGGCAGGAACAGCCCCTGCAGGTCGTTCAGGAACCGCCGTCCGAGCGGCGTAGGCTTCAGCACCGCGGGATCGGGCGATAGCAGTCCCTTGTCCGTTGCGCGTGCGATCATCCGCGCCGCCGTCGACAGCGGCACGCCGGTGCGCTCCGCGTACAGCGTCGTGGGCACACCGTCGGTGAGCCGCAGCGCGTTCAGCATGAACTCGAACGGAAGGTCGTCGAGCGACAACTCGAACTCGTCCTGCAGCGGCTCGCCACGCGCAACGCGATCCAGATACTGCCGCGGCTGCTTCCAGCGCATCTGCCGCACGATCCGATCCGGAAACGACAGCTTCGAATGCGCGCCGGCGCCGATACCGACGTAATCGCCGAATCGCCAGTAGTTGACGTTGTGCCTGCATTCGCGACCCGGCTTCGCGTGCGCGGACGTTTCGTAGTGGATGTAAGCCGCATCCTGCAGCATCTGCAGTACGGCGTCCTCGATGTCGGCCGCCAATTCGTCGTCGGGCAGCGGCGGCGGCTGCGCGTGAAAGTGCGTGTTCGGCTCGAGCGTCAGATGGTAGAACGACAGGTGCGGCGGCGCGAACTGCAGCGCCGATGCCACGTCGCGACGTGCATCGGCGACCGTCTGCTGCGGCAGTGCGAACATCAGGTCCAGGTTCACGTTGCCGAAGATCATCAGCGCCGCCTCGACGGCGCGCCGCGCTTCGTCACCGTCGTGGACACGGCCGAGCGCATGCAGGAAGCCGTCATCGAAACTCTGGACACCGACCGACAAACGGTTCACGCCCGCGGCGAAGAAGCCGGCAAATTTCGCGCGCTCGAAGGTTCCCGGATTCGCCTCGAGCGTGACTTCCGCGTCGGGCGCGAGCGGGATGCGCGCACGCACGGCCGACAGCAGCCGATCGATCGCCTGCGCCGAGAAGAGGCTCGGCGTGCCGCCGCCGATGAACACCGTGCCGACCTTGCGGCCCCAGATCGCCGGCAGCGCACTTTCGAGATCGGCGATCAATGCGTCGACGTAGGCGTCCTCGGGCAGCGCTTCCGGTGCCGCATGCGAATTGAAATCGCAATAGGGACACTTGCTGATGCACCACGGAATGTGCACGTACAGCGCGAGCGGCGGCAGCGCGGTGAACCTCGGACGCGCAATCGCGCCGGGATCGATCCGCGCGACCACCGTCGCAGCGTGCGTCGCGTCAGCGCACATCGAACGCTTCGGCGCCGATTCGCGCGATCAGGCTGCGCATCGCCTGTCCCCGATGGGATAGGTCGTTCTTCCGTTCGAGCGGCAATTCGGCGCCCGTGAGCCCGGTCTGCCGATCCTCGAAATGCGGGTCGTAGCCGAAGCCACCGGCGCCGCGCGGTGTATCGACGACCGTGCCATGCCAGATCCCCTCCGCGATCAGCGGCTGCGGATCCGCGGCGTGCCGCGCGAGCACGAGCACGCAGTAGTAGTGCGCGCGGCGGTCGGCCACGCCGCGCAGCGCGTCGATCAGCGCGATGTTGTTGCGCGCATCGGACGAAGGCTCGCCGGCGAACCGCGCGCTGCGCACGCCCGGCGCACCCCCGAGCGCGTCGACACAGATGCCGGAATCGTCGGCGAGCGCGGGAAGCCCGCTCCTGTCGCACGCGTGCCGCGCCTTGACGAGCGCGTTCTCGATGAACGTCGGATGCGGCTCGTCCGCCTCGCCGATGCCGAGCTCCGCCTGCGACACGACGTCGAATCCGAGTGGCTCGAGCAGGCGTCGAAACTCGCGCAACTTCCCCGCGTTGTTCGACGCCAGGACGAGGCGCACGCTCACGACCCGAGCGCTGCGCGCTGCGCCTCGTGCAGTCGCGCGATCCCCCGCTCGGCCAGCGTCAGCAGCACGTCGAACTCGGTGCGCGTGAACGGCTTGCGCTCGGCGGTGCCCTGCACTTCGACGAGACCTCCCGCGCCCACCATCACGACGTTCATGTCGGTGTCGCATCCCGAATCCTCGTTGTAATCGAGGTCGAGCAGCGGCTCGCCGTTGACTACGCCGACCGACACGGCGGCAACCCGATCGCGCAACGGCTCGCCCGGCAAGGCGCGGCGGGCCCTGCACCACGTGACGGCGTCGACGAGTGCCACGTACGCGCCGGTGATCGACGCACAACGGGTACCGCCGTCGGCTTCGAGTACGTCGCAGTCGATCCGGATCGTCCGCTCGCCGAGTGCTGCGAGGTCGACGACCGCGCGCAGCGATCGCCCGATAAGCCGCTGGATTTCCTGCGTGCGCCCCGACTGCTTCCCCTCTGCGGCTTCGCGCCGCGTGCGCGTGTTGGTCGCGCGCGGCAGCATCCCGTATTCGGCGGTCAGCCAGCCCTGCCCCTTGCCCTTGAGAAATTGCGGTACGGCTTCCTCGACGCTTGCCGTGCACAGCACACGCGTGCGTCCCGCCTCGATCAGCACCGAGCCCTCGGCGTGCGACGTGAAATGCCGCGTGATCGACAGTGCGCGAAGCTCGTCGGCGCGGCGCCCGCCGGAACGGGCATGAGGGTGCGCTGGGCGTTCGATCGGCGTTGGGCTCGTCATCGTGATTGACCGATTATATGCCGTCGATGGCGAAGGGACGCGGCCTCCAGCCCGTCGCCGCGATCAGCGACGACGTATCGACCTCGAGCGATCCGGTGAGTCGCGCGATCGCGTCGCGCCGGCCGCACAACGCGCCCGCGAGCCGCAGCAAGGGCACGGGAACGGACGCAATCCGCGGCTCGACGTGAAGCGCAGCGGCGATCGCGCGCACGAGGTCCGGTGTCGACAAGCTGTGCGCATCGGCTACGAAGTGCACGCCGCGCGCGGCGGGCGCGTCGATCACGGCGTCGAACGCGTCGAGCAGACTGTCGATGCTGAGCAACGCCCGCCGGTTGTCGATCGCACCGACAGGAAGCCAGCGGCGTCTTCGCACAGCGTCGACGAGCGTTCTAAAGTTGCCGCGCGCGCCCGGACCGTAGACGAGCGGCAGTCTCAGCACGACGACGTCCATCGGTGTGCCGGCGGCGGACTCGACCAGCGCCGCCTCGGCGGCCGCCTTGCTCCGCGCATAGGCATCCTGCGGCGCGGGCGCGTCGTCGCGGCGAAACGGCCGGCCCGGCAGCGTCGCCTCGCCGTTGACCTTGACGGTGCTCGCGAATACGAAGCGCCGCACGCCGGCCGTGAGCGCGGCCTGCGCGAGCCGACGCGTAGCAGTCGCGTTGGCCTCGTGGTAGACGGCATCGAACTGCGCGCCCGTCTCGCCGCGTATGTGCGCGCGCCCCGCGAGGTGAACGACGGTCGCGACACCGGCGAGCGATTGAGCGAGCGCGGTATTGCTGGCGTGCGCGAGGTCGACGACGACATCATCGCTGCTCCCGTGCAGCGGTGCGCGCGCGAACGTGCGCACCGCACGACCGGTGGACCATGCCCGTTCGCAAAAAGCATGACCGATGAACCCCGCGGCGCCGGTGACGGCGACGAGCGGAGCCCTCATGGCGCGGTAGCTAGATCCACCGCCACCCATGCTTCGCGTAGAACTTGAATGCGCTGGCGACGAACCACAGCACGTGACGCAGGCCCTTGCCGGCCGCCCCTCCGCCGTGATGGACGATGTTGACGCTCGGTACGTATGCGTTGCGCGCCACTTCGTTCAAGCGGACGCTCCAGTCGAAATCCTCGAAGTAGAGGAAGAACCGGGGATCGAAGCCGCCGGTGCGATCGATCGCATCGCGCTTTGCGAGCACGAACGCGCCAGACATCACCGGCACGCCGATCGCGTCGCGCGGCGGATCGACGTCGACGACGTCGCGCATCTCGTACCGCGCGAGCCTCTGCTCGAACAGCCGCCGCAACGCGCGCGGTGCGAAGCCCCGCAGCGCGAGATCGAACACCGCCGGATAGCGCTTGCACAGGTACTGACGAGCGCCCGTCGCATCGACGACGGCCGGTGCGAGCGCACCCACTTCCGCGTGCGCATCGAGCCAGCTGACGCCGTTGACGAGCGCATCGGCGGCGAGCTCGGCGTCCGGATTGAGCACGAGGTGATAGTCGGCGCCGGTACCATGCAGCACCAGGTTGTGCGCGGCGCCGTAGCCGATGTTGGCGTGACCGTGAAGGAACATCACGTGCACCGGCTTGTCGGCGAAGCGCGCGCGGCCAACGTCGATGACGCGCTCGGCGATGCCGCGATCGCCGCTGTTGTCGATCAGTGCGACGTGCACGGTCTTCAGCACGCGCGCGTCCTGCGCCGCTTCGATTGCGATGCCCAGCGTGTCGAGCGTGCGCTCGAGCAGCGGCAGGTCCGGCTGGTAGGTGACGACGCTGACCTGGAGCGAGGACGGCAGCACGGATGGGGGCAGGCCCTACAATGGTGCGACAGCATACATCGCACATCGCGGCTTTCGACGCCGCGGCCAGGAGACCGTCATGTCGTCATCCCCCTCGACCTCCGCCGACGCACACCAGGGCGCCGCCGCCATGCCGACGCTCGCCGCAACCGATACCGCCGCGCGCTACGATGCCGCGGCGCTCCGCGCGTACGCGGTCGAGTTGCTGATGCGGATCGGCATGCGCGACGACATCGCCACCGATGTCGGCGCCGTGCTGGTCGACGGCGACCTGATGGGACACTCGACGCACGGTCTGGCGCTGCTCGCCGATTATCTCGACCAGCTCGCGCAGGGGAGAATGGCGAAGGCGGGCGCACCGGCAATCGTCCACGCGGCAACCGTCGCGCAGACGTGGGACGGGCAGCGGCTGCCAGGCCCCTGGCTCGTATGTCGCGCGCTCGATACCGCGCTCGCGATGGCCGGGATGCACGGCACGGGCACCGTCGTGATCCGACGCTCGCATCACATCGCCTGTCTCGCCGCGTACCTGAAACGCGCAACCGATCGCGGCGCGATGGCACTCATCCATTGCAGCGATCCGTCGAACCACAGCGTTGCGCCATTCGGCGCCGTCACGTCGGTGTTCACGCCGAATCCGCTATCGGCCGGCATTCCGACGTCGGGCGATCCGATCCTGATCGACGTGTCGGCGAGCTACACCACCAACGGCATGACGAGCCGCCTGCACAAGGCGGGCGAAACGCTCGCGCATCCGTGGGTGCAGGACGCCGACGGCCATGCGACGCGCGATCCGGCCGTGCTGTTTCGCGAGCCGAAGGGGACGCTGCTGCCGCTCGGCGGTCTCGAAGCCGGCCACAAGGGCTTCGGGCTCGCACTCCTCATCGAAGCGCTGACGGCCGGGCTCTCCGGTCACGGTCGCGCCGATCCGTCGGAAGGCTGGGGGGCAACGGTGTTCGTGCAGGTGCTGGATCCGCACGCGTTCGGCGGCGCGAAGGCGTTCGCCAAGCAGATGGACTGGCTCGTGGACGCGTGCCACGAGGCCACGCCGCGGCCTGGCGGGCCGCGCGTTCGCCTGCCGGGCGAGCGCGGGCTCGCGCTGCACCGCGCGCAGAGTGCTGCCGGCGTTGCGCTCTACCCGTCGATCATGCCCGCGCTGGAGCCATGGGCGCGCAAGCTCGGCGTCACGCCGCCGACTTCGCTTCCGCCGCCTGCACCGCCTTCTTCGGATTGACGAGCGTACGGCGCCCGTCGGCGGTCTTGTCGGCGGTACCGCGGATCAGCCGGATCACCTCCTCGGGCTTCAGCTTCGGATTGACCGCGAGGATCTTCGCCGCGAGGTTCGCGACCTGCGGCGAAGCCATCGACGTTCCCGATTCCGCCAGCTTGTCGCCACCGGGGATGACGCTCTCCACCTGGTAGCCGTTGGCGTGCACGACGACCGTCGGCCCGTAGCTCGTGAACGACGCTTCGTCGCCGGCCTTGTCGACGGCACCGACCGTCAGCAGGTTGGGCAGCGCGATGCCGGCGGGAATGTCCTCGACGAACGACGCATCCTCGTTGCTGTTGCCGGCCGCGGTGACGAACAGGATGGCGGGTGCGCTGGCGAACGCCTTCGTCAGCGCGTCCTTCTGGATCTCGAAATAGTCGCGCGCGATCTTCTTCCGCTCATCGGGACCGCTGCCGATGTTGCAAAGCTCGAGCTGCTCCTCGATGCCCTTGACGCTGCCGCCCCAGCTCATGTTCACCACGCGCACGCCGTGCTGCTTGAAGAAATCGACGTAGGCCTGCTGGTTACGGGCGTCACGCTCGGCGAGCTCGCGCGTGGGGCACGGGTCGGGCAGCATGTGCCAGTCGAACTCGATGCGACCGGTCACGAGACGCGCATACGGATTGCCGGCCATGGTGATGCCGGCGACGTGCGTGCCATGCATCCAGTTGCCGGCGAGTCCAAGCTCCTCGAACGCGGGCTTGTACTCCTCGGGCTTCAGCGACGACAGGTACTGCTTCACTTCGCTCGCCTCGGGGCTGTCGATGTTCGACTGCAGGTCCGAGAATCCCTTGAGCCGCGATTTCATCTGCGGGATGCGATTCTGCAACTCGGCGGGGATTGGCTGCAGCGCGCCGGCTGCGGGCTTCGCGTAGCGATCGAACGCGATCACCGCCGGCTGGTTCGCGTCCTTGACGATGCGATCGGCAAAGAGCGCCGTGTCGAGCCCGCCATCCCAAACTGCGACATTCACAGTGGCCAGGGCCTTGCCGGGCGCGAGCTGCACGTCGCGCGCCGCCCAGATGTCGGGCTTGTCGACCTTGTGCGCGGCTAGATAGCGGCTGTAAGTTTCGATCAGCGTCGCTTTCAGCGGCAACGACGCCGTCAGCCGGTAGCGCGCGCTGACGAGGATGGGCGCTAGATCGGACGACAGCGAACCGGCCTTGTCGACCGTCGGCTGGACGACCGTTCGCGCATAGCCAAGCGTCAGTGCCTCGCTGGCGATCTCGGCACTCGCCTTCGCCTCCTTCACTTCGTTTTGCACGACGTCGTACGGCATCTGCGCAAGATCGGCGTCGATCAGTCGGCCAGTCTCGGCACGGTAGGCGTCGGACGTGCGATTGCCCACCTTGTGCTGCGCACCGACCATTGCGCGAAGTTGCAGCCCGGACATCAGCTTGTCGGCGGGCTTCTCCTGCAGTTCCCTGACGCGCGCCGCGCGCTTCAGTGCGGAATCGAGGTTGCCATCGAGGTAATCGAGTTGCGTCAACTCGCCTTCGATCTGGCGCAGCGTCGCGCGGTCGTCGATCTGGTAGCCGCTCAGCACCGATTCCGCGTCGCGCCTGACATCGGCAGCGAAGCGACGGAACTTCGCGTCGTCGCGAATCACGTCCTCGACGCTGCCGTCGATCTTGTACGTGAAGCGCGGAAGGTCCGCCGCTTTCTCGATCCGGGGTTTTCCCTGGCCGAGCGCGGTGGTTGAAAGGCCGAGTGCAACAATGAGGGCGAGCAGGCGAATCGACACGAAGCGGTCCTCCGTTTGACAGGAGCCGTGACCTGCTCGTGGCGGGCCCGGCTTGGGACCCGCATTCTAGGCCAGCACGCCGCCGGCTCGCCGACCGAGCGATCGGACGCCGCTGCGGCGGACCGGCCGCGCTACGCGAGGATGACGTGCAGCGCCGCGCGCGCCGGCAGCAGCGCCAGCAGCGCGACGAAGAGCCAGGCCCAGACTGCCGGATCGCCGAGGCGGGAATGGCCTGGGCGACCGGTCTTGGCAGCCTGCGCGGTTTCGATCGAGGGTGTCATGTCTGTAAGTCCCTGGGGCCGGCCGCGCTTATTCGCAACCGATGCGACAGTCTCGCCCCGACGCCCTGACCGATGGCTGACGGATTTCAGTCGCGCCGGCCGGCAGCGACACGGGGAATCCCACACAGGTCGCGATGGCTTTCGAGGGCGGCGAACCCGGCGGCCGCGAACAGCGCCCGGACCGCTTCCGACTGGTCGAAGCCGTGCTCGACGGCCAGCCACCCGCCGGTCGGCAGATACGAGGGGGCCGATCCGATGATCGCCCGGAGCGCATCGAGGCCATCGATGCCCGAGACCAGCGCGCCGGCCGGCTCGAACCGCACATCGCCCTCGCCAAGATGGGCATCGCCGGCCGCGACGTACGGCGGATTGCTGGCGATCACGTCGTAGCGCTCGCCGGCGGGCACCGCATCGAACCAGCTTCCGCGGATGAATTCGATGGAAGCCATCGCGAGGCGACGTGCATTGTCGCGCGCGACGGACAGTGCCGATTCGGACGTGTCGGTCGCGACGATTCGCGCCCGCGGGCGCTCATGCGCAAGCGCGAGCGCGATCGCCCCGGTGCCGGTGCCCAGATCGAGCACGCGTACGTCGCGGCCTTGCGGCAACTTGGACAGTACGCATTCGACGAGCGTCTCCGTCTCCGGCCGCGGGATCAGCACGGCCGGATCGACCGTCAGCGACAGGCCCCAGAACTCGCGCCACCCGGTAAGGTAGGCCACGGGCTCCCCGTCGCGGCGCCGGCGTGCCAACCGCGCGAACGCTTCGGCATCGGCGGGAGCCAGCACGTCCGTTGCGTGCGCGGCAAGCCAGGCGCGATCACGTCGCAGCACGAACGCGAGCAGCACCTGCGCGTCGATCGGCGCGAGGCCTGCTTGCACGATCGCGCGGCGAACGGTGACCGGCTCAGGCACGTCGGAGAGACCGGCGTCGCCGCGTCATGGCCGCCTTGCCGCGTTCGGGCCACACCGGTCGCCAATCCGGATCGCGCACCGTCTCGAACACGCGAACCGCGCGCCCGTAGTAGCGGCCCCACCCGATGTCCGTCAGGCCGATCTTCTGCAGGACGCGCTGCGACGCTTCGTTGTCCGGATGCGTGACGCCGACGATTCGCTGCAGTCCCAGGTCGTCGAAGCCGTAGCGGACGAGCTCGCGCGCGCCTTCGGTCGCAAATCCCCTGCCCCATGCGCCATAGCGCAACCGGTAGCCGACTTCCACCTCGGCCGTCCCGGGAATGTATTTCAGCGCGAACCATCCGACGAAGTCGCCGCTGTCGCGCCGCGTCGCGCGCCACGTGCCGAGACCCGGATACAGCGTGTACGCGCGCGGCAATCGTTTCATCACCGCATCGATCTGCGCATGCGTCGACGATTGTCCGCTGCCGATGTAGCGCATGACGCGCGGATCGGAATCGAGCTCGTACAGCTCGTTCGCGTGGTAGCGCGTGATGTCGTGCAGCGCGAGCCGGAGCGTCAGCATCCACGGCGGCGGATCGGCGTCGTTGTCCCGCACGACGGTTTTCATCCGCCGTCCGCGAGGGTTGCGAGCTGCTCCGCCTGGAACTCCTGTGCGAGCGCGCCGATCAGCTCGTCGAGATCGCCCTGCATGATCGCGTCGATCTTGTACAGCGTCAGGTTGATCCGGTGATCGGTGACCCGCCCCTGCGGGAAATTGTACGTGCGGATCCGCTCGCTGCGATCGCCCGATCCGATCAGGCTCTTGCGATGCGCCGCTTCCTTCTGTTGCCGCTCGCGCCGCTCCTTGTCGACGAGGCGCGACGCGAGCACGGCCATCGCCTGCGCGCGGTTGCGATGCTGCGACCGGTCGTCCTGGCACTCGACGACGATGCCGGTCGGCAGGTGCGTGATGCGCACGGCCGAATCGGTCTTGTTGACGTGCTGCCCGCCCGCGCCCGACGCGCGAAACGTGTCGATGCGCAGGTCGGCGGGATTGATCGTGATGTCGGCGACCGGATCGGCCTCCGGCAGCACGGCGACCGTGCACGCCGACGTGTGGATGCGGCCCTGCGCCTCGGTCTCCGGCACGCGCTGCACGCGATGACCGCCGGATTCGAACTTGAGCTTCGCATACGCACCGGCGCCGGCGATCCGCGCGATGATCTCGCGGTAGCCGCCGAGATCCGACGGCGATTCGGAGACGATCTCGACCGTCCACCGCCGCCGCTCGGCGTAGCGCGCGTACATCCGGAAGAGCGCCGCGGCGAACAGCGCCGACTCCTCGCCGCCGGTGCCAGCGCGAATCTCGACGAATACGTTGCGCTCGTCGCTCGGATCCTTCGGCAACAGCATCGCCTGCAACTCGCCTTCGAGCGCGCCCAATCGCGATTCGGCCGCGCGGCGCTCCTGCTCGGCGTAGTCGCGCATTTGCGGGTCGTGCGCGAGCTCGACAGCCGTGGCGAGATCCGCCTCCGCCTTGCCGAACTCGCCGAAGCGCGCGACGACGGGATCGATCTCGGCACGCTCGCGCGACAACGTCCGGTAGCGGTCGATGTCACGCGTCGCATCCTCGGCCGCGAGCAAGGCGTCGAGTTCCGCGAGACGCGCGCTCAACTGGTCGAGCTTGGTGCGAAGAGATTGTTTCACGCGGGGCCGAGGTCGGAGGGATTACGAAAGTCCCAGCGGTACGCGCGCGATCGACGGGGCTCGCCGGAAGCTTCGACTATGGCGACACCCGAAGCAGCGCGACGGCGACCCGGTCGTGTCGCTACGGCTCGGACCCGGGTTCGGACTGATCGGAAAAGCCGTAGATGCGCGAGAACAGCTCGATCAGCTCGGCGCGCTCCGCTTCGCCGGCGGCATTGAGCGCAGAAAGTGACGGGTGCAGCAACTTGTTCGTCAGGGCGCGAGCGAGCGCGTCGAGCACGTCTGCGGGCGGCGTTCCAGAGGTCAGCATCCGCTGCGCGCGCTCGAGCTCCGCACTGCGCAGCGCATCGTGGTACGACGACAACGCGGCGATCGTCGGCACGACGCTGCGTCCGCGCAGCCAGTGCAGGAAGTGCGCCGTCTGGCCGGCAATCATCTGCTCGGCCTGCACGACGGCATCGCGACGGATCTGCAGGTTGTCCTTGACGATCGCGGACAGGTCGTCGACGCTGTAGAGAAACACGTCGTCGAGCGTCGATGCCTCGGGCTCGACGTCGCGCGGCACACCCAGGTCGACGATCAGCACCGGCGCATGCCGCCGCTGCTTGACGACGCGCTCGAGCGTTCCCTTGCCGATGATCGGCAGCGTGCTCGCCGTGCACGTGACGATGACGTCGAACTGCGCGAGCCGTTCGTTGAGATCCGTCAGCGTGATCGCGTCGGCGGCGAAGCGCGCCGCGAGTTGACTGCCGCGTTCGAGCGTGCGGTTGGCGACAGTGATCGAGCGCGGGTTGCGAGCGGCGAAATGCGTGGCGGCGAGCTCGATCATCTCGCCGGCGCCCACCAGCAGCAGGCGCTGATCGGACAGCGACGGGAAGATCCGCTCCGCAAGCTTGACGGCGGCGGCGGCCATCGAGATCGATGCGCTGCCGATATCCGTGTTCGTGCGAACGTCCTTCGCAACGGCGAACGTGCGCTGGAACAGCCGGTTCAACACGAGGCCGAGCGAGCCCGCTGCATTGGCCGCGCGCACCGCCTGCTTCATCTGGCCGAGGATCTGTGGCTCGCCGAGCACCATCGAATCGAGCCCGCTCGCGACGCGGAACGCATGCGATACCGCGCGATCGGCGTCAAGCGTGTAGAGGTACGGCGCCAGCGTTGCCGGCGGCAGGTTGCGCGTGCTTTCGAGCCAGCGAGTGACCGGTTCGGGCGCACCCCCGTGGAAGTACACCTCGGTGCGGTTGCATGTCGAGAGGATCGCCGCTTCCTTGACCGTCCGCCGCGAGGTCAGTTCGCGCAGCGCATCGGACAGTGCGTCCGGCGCGAACGCCACCCGCTCGCGCACGTCGAGCGGCGCGGTCGTGTGGTTGAGTCCGAGCGTGTAGAGCGACATGGGTTCAATCGGCGCGGCCAGCCCGTGGAAGCGAGCCAACGCAGCGCGCCATCGGACAGATTTTACCGCAGCAGACCTGTCAAATGCACTGCAACTCCTTGATTTACGTCAACGACCCATCGTCCCAGTGCCCGGAGTGCACGGTCCGGTCAGTCACGCCTTGATGAACGCCTGCCTGCCGCCGAGCCAGCGGTCGAGGTGCGCTTCGGCGGACGCCGGATCGACGCGCAACAGGTCGTCAGCCGCATCGCGCGCCTGCTCGATCAGCGCAACGTCGCGTTCGATGTCGGCGAAGCGCAGCATCGGTACGCCGGACTGGCGCGCGCCGAGGAACTCGCCGGGCCCGCGGATCAACAGGTCCTGCCGCGCGATCTCGAACCCGTCCGTCGTCTCGAACACGACCTTGAGCCGCTGCTTGGCCGTATCGGTCAGGGGTTCCTCGAACAGCAGTACGCACGTGCTTTCGTCGGCGCCGCGCCCTACGCGGCCGCGCAACTGGTGGAGCTGTGCCAGGCCGAACCGCTCGGCGTGCTCGATGACCATGACCGACGCCCGCGGGACGTCGACGCCCACTTCGATGACGGTCGTTGCGACGAGTACGTGGAGGTCGCCGGCCACAAACGACCGCATCGTCGCCGCCTTCTCGTCGGGCTTCATTCGTCCATGGAGCAGGCCGACGCGTATCGACGGCGACGCCTCGAACGCGCGCGTCAGCTCGGCATGCAGTGCGACGGCTGTCTGGAGCTCGAGCTTCTCCGACTCCTCGATCAGTGGACACACCCAGTACACTTGCCGGCCCTCGCGGCAGCCCTTGCCGATCCACTCGATGATCTCGGCGCGCCGCTTCTGGCTGACGAGGCGTGTCGTTACCGGTGTGCGCCCAGGCGGCATCTCGTCCAGCACCGAAACGTCGAGGTCGGCGTAGAACGTCATGGCGAGCGTGCGCGGGATCGGTGTCGCGCTCATCATCAGCTGGTGCGCGTCCGCGAGTCCCTTGTCGCGCAACGCGAGCCGCTGCGCAACGCCGAACCGGTGCTGCTCGTCGACAATCGCGAGCCCCAGATGCGGCATCGCAACGCCCTCCTGGAAGAGCGCGTGCGTACCGACGGCGAACGGCGCGCTGCCGCTCGCCAGCGACTCCTGGGCCTTGCGGCGCTGCTTGGCCGGCAGCGAGCCCGACAGCCACGCGATGTCGATGCCGACGTCGCCGAGCCACGCCTGCAATTTGCGAAAATGCTGTTCGGCGAGGAGCTCGGTTGGGGCCATGAACGCAACCTGCTTGCCGCTTTCGATTGCCTGGAGCGCCGCCAGTGCTGCGATCACCGTCTTGCCGGAGCCGACGTCGCCCTGCAAGAGCCGCTGCATCGGCATCGCGCGCTTCAAGTCGTGCCCGATCTCGCGCCACACGCGCTCCTGCGCGCGCGTGAGCTTGAACCCGACGCGATCGAGCAGCGCGCGGGTCAGCGTGCCGGTGCCGGTGAGTACGGGCGCCCGCCGCGCCGATCGCGCCTTCCGATGGGCCTTCAGCGACAACTGCTGCGCGAGCAGCTCGTCGAACTTGAGCCGCGTCCACGCCGGATGCGCGCGCGCATCGAGCGCCTTTTGCGTGAGCGGCGACAGCCGCGGCGGCGGCGCGTGAAGGAACTTGACGGCGTCGCCGAATTTCCAGAAGCCGCGCCGGCGCACGAAGTCCTCGGGCAGCGTTTCTGCGAGACGAGCAGCGTCGGCCGCGAGCGCGCGCTCGATCACCTTGCGCAGCGTGTCCTGCGACAGGCCCGCCGTCGTCGGGTACACGGGAGTCAGCCGATCGGGCAGCGGCGCATCGGGGACGACGACGCTGAACTGCGGATGCACGATCTCGGGACCGAAGTACCCGTCGCGGACGTCGCCGAACACGCGCACGCGCGTGCCGACGGTCAGCGATTTTTGATGGCTCGGATAGAACGAGAAAAACCGCAGCACGAGCGTTTGATCGCCGCGGTCCGGATCGCGCAGCAGGCAGACGAGCTGGCGTCGCGGCCGATACTGGATTTCGGCGCTGACGACGACACCCTCGGTCTGCACCGTCTCGCCCGACCCCACGGCGGCGAGCGGACGAAGCTGCGTACGGTCCTCGTAGCGCAGCGGCAGATGCAGCACGAGGTCCGCATCGCGCAACACGCCGATGCGCGCCAGCTTCTCCGCGAGCGCTTCGCCGGGCTTCGCGCGTTTTGCGCCGGCCTGCTCGCGCAACGGCTACGCCTTGACGATCGTCGCTTCGACCTCGATCCGCGCGCCGCGCGGCAAGCCCGCCACCTGATACGTCGCGCGCGCCGGATAAGGCTGCTCGAAATACGTCGCCATGATCTCGTTGACCTTCGCGAAGTCACCGAGGTCGATCAGCAGGATCGACAGCTTGACGATGTCGTTCAGCGTCGCGTTGGCGGCGCCGGCGACGGCGCGCAGGTTCTTGAACACCTGATGTGCCTGGGCGTCGATGCCTTCGACGAGCTTGCCGGTTGCGGGATCGAGCGGGATCTGCCCCGACATGTACAGCGTGTTGCCGGCGAGGATCGCCTGCGAGTAAGGCCCGATCGCCGCCGGCGCATCGGGAGACTGAATCACTTGCTTTGCCATGGCGTTCTCCGTGGGGGGAGTACGAGTTTAGCAGCGGCGTCCGCGCGGCCCGACGGAAAGCCGTGGTCGCTTTGCCGGCGCGGGGGAGGGCGATATAATGTGCAGCTGTGGGGACGTAGCTCAGCTGGGAGAGCGTCGCGTTCGCAATGCGAAGGTCGAGGGTTCGATCCCCTTCGTCTCCTCCACGTTTCACCTACCCGCTGATTGCTGTTGACCGCAAGCCTGTACGGTAACGCACCACTTGGATCATTCCCTGAATCACCGCGAACGGCTCACTTCGGTGGGCCGTTTTGCTTTACACCTTGCGCAGCACCAGCGTGTGCTGCCCGCATACGTCGCCGATGTCCTCGACCATCTCGAATCCGGCCTCG
>Ga0207645_10000608_pt1 | contig 29643 bp, 23 predicted proteins | sample KBSM53metaG_FD_184331 | JGI IMG/M metagenome (GOLD analysis project Ga0207645, IMG submission 184331) | Miscanthus rhizosphere microbial communities from Kellogg Biological Station, Michigan, USA - KBS M5-3 metaG (SPAdes) (version 2) | ecosystem: Host-associated > Plants > Roots > Rhizosphere >...
TGCGAGCCGGAGTGCCCCGTCGAGGCCATCTTCTCCGAGGAGGAGATCCCGGATGGCCAGGAGCCCTTCAAGGCGCTCAATGCCGAGCTGGCAGCTCAATGGCCCGTGATCACGGAGAAGAAGCCCCCGCCCGAGGACGCCAAGGAGTGGGAGGGGCGCGACGGCAAGCTCGCGCTGCTCGAGCGCTAGGCTCAGCGCGCTGCGGCCGCCGCCGCCTTCTCCGTTTCCTGGATCGTCTGCACGAGCTGCGCCGGCGTCAGGTAGCCGCCCACATAGTCGCCGTTGGTGGTGAATATGGCCGGCGTGCCTTCGACGCCGAGGTCGTCGCCGAGCTCGTACTGCGTCTTGATGACGGAATCGCCGCAGGACTTGCCCTTGATGGGCTCGTCGCGCTTGGCGCGCGTGAGTGCATCCTTGCGGTCGGCGGCGCACCACACTGATTCCGACTTGGCCCACGAGGCCGTGCCGGGACCAGTGCGCGGATAGCTCATGTAGCGCACGCGGATCCCTGCCTTGTTGTACTCGGCGATCTGCGAGTGAAACTTCCGGCAGTAGCCGCAATCGACATCGGTGAACACCGTGACCGTCATCTTCGGGTTCGCCGGCGAGAAGATGATCATGTCTTCCTCAGGTGCCGCCGCGAGCGCCTTGGCGCGCGCCGAGCTGCGGCGCGCGGCGGTAAGGTTGGTCTGCGATTCGAGATCGTAGACGTCGCCGCTGACCAGGAACTTGCCGTCCTCGCTCACGTAGGCGACCAGACCGCCCATCGTCACTTCGTAGAGCCCTGGGATCGGCGAGTTGCTGACGTCGGACGGCTTTACGCCCTGCAGCTTGGCGACGACACGCGTGCGCACATCCGCCGGCACGGCATGCTTGTCGGCGCGGGCACGGGCATCCTGCGCCTGCACGACTCCGCTCCATGCTGCGAGCAACAGGGTCGCGACGCCGAATACCTTGGTGAGAGTACGCATCGAGTTCATCCGGGGCCAGACAGGGTGCGTCGCCATCTGAGACAGCGGCGGCGTGCCGGGGTTCAGAATCGGCGGGCGAAGTCTAGCAGAGGCCCGCCGCACGCACGGGCCCGGGCGGCTCAGCCGCGCGGGTGGTGCTGGGAATGCACGTCCTTGAGCCGTTCGCGCGCCACGTGAGTATAGATCTGGGTCGTCGACAGATCGCTGTGCCCGAGCAGCATCTGCACGACGCGCAGATCGGCGCCGTGGTTCAGCAGGTGAGTCGCGAAGGCATGCCGCAGCGTGTGCGGCGAAAGGTCCTTGCTGACACCGGCCTTGCGTGCATAGCGCTTGATGATGTGCCAGAACGCCTGGCGCGTCATCCGGTCCCCCCGGCGCGTCGGGAACAGGAAGTCGGTCTGACGCTCGAGCAGGATCTCGACGCGCGGGCCCTGCAGGAACTGCTGGATCCACTGCACGGCCTCCTCGCCAAGCGGAATCATCCGTTCGCGGTTGCCCTTGCCGACGATTTTGAGGACACCCTGATTCAGGTTCACCTGAATCAGCTTGAGATTCACCAGCTCGGAGACCCGGAGCCCGGTGGCGTACAGGACCTCGAGCATCGTGCGGTCACGGTGACCGAGCGGATCGCTCACGGCAGGAGCGGCCAGCAGGGCCTCGACTTCCTCCTCCGTGAGCGACCTCGGCAACGATCGGCCGACCTTCGGCATCGCGATCTGTGCGGTCGGATCCTCGCGCAAATGCCCCTCGCGGAGCTGATAGCGGTAGAAGCGCCGGAAACTGGAAAGCTGTCTCGCCGTGGACCGGGGCCGGGCCCCGCCCTGGACGCGCGAGGCCATGAAGGCGAGGACGTCCCCGCGTTGCGCAGTCATCAACGACTGCTCGCGCACGTCGAGCCAGCGCTCGAGTGCAGTGAGGTCCGCGCGATAGGCGGCGAGGGTATTCGGGGACAGCCCGCGCTCCATCCAGACGGCGTCCAGAAAGCGGTCGATCGGGCCGGGTCCGCCCGCATCTCCACTTGCCCGTTGTCGTCGGGTAATCACGCCGGCCTTGATTGCTGTGCTCATGTCGCCTCGAAGGCTCGAATGCCCGAAAGTATGCGAGGCACCCCAAGGCGCGTACGTGACAGTTCTCACAGAACCCATCACCGTTAACATAACTGGAACCAGTTCACAGAAACTCTCCGCGGGGCCGCGAGACCGCCGCGTCACCTCGCCCCGAGGAATTTGACAGATGGCGTTGCCGGTGTCGCGGGTCTGGTCCACAGCGTATGGAATCGTGGCACTGCCGGTATTCGGAGTGCTGCTCGCCATCACATCGGTGCTCGCACTGCTGGTCCCCGGCCTTGCACTACGGCGTCGCCTGGTGCGCTTCTTCGCGCGGCTGGGGCTCCGGGTGCTTGGTCTGCGGGTATCGGTCCGGGGCACGGAGCACCTGCCGGACGGCTCCTGCGTCGTCGTGGCCAACCACGCGAGCTACCTGGACGGCGTGGTACTCAAGGCCGTACTACCGCCGCGCTTCTCATTCGTCATCAAGCGCGAGGCCGCGGCTTTTCCGGTGGCGGGGTTGCTGCTGCGGCGGATCGGCTCGGAGTTCGTAGACCGAGGCAGCCACAGCGGTCGCCAGAGCGATGCGCGACGCGTCGTGCGCCGCGCGGCAGCGGGCCATTCGCTGGTATTCTTTCCCGAGGGCACGTTTGTCGAGGAACCGGGGTTGCGCCGATTTCACATCGGCGCCTTCGTAGCCGCAGCGCGCGCGCAGCAGCCGGTCGCGCCGGTGGTGATCCGCGGTGCGCGCCGCGCGATGCCGAGCGGTGCGATCGTCCCGCGTGCCGGTCGCATCGAGGTCGAAATCCTCGAAGCGCTGCTGCCCACCGATTCGCGTCACGCTGCCGACGAACTGCGCCACGAGGCACGCCGCCGAATACTCGCGCGCCTCGACGAGCCTGACCTGGAAGCCGCATCCTGCCTCAGACTCCCCGCCGAGCGGTAACCTGCGGGACGTCGACCCTGGCGGGAGCAGCTACATGTTCCGCCGGTACTGCCCGCCGACCTGATAGAGCGCGCGCGAGATGCTGCCCAGGGAGGCCGACTTCACCGTCTCCATCAGCTCGCCGAACACGTTGCCGCCGCTCGCCGCGTTTTCCTGCAGGCGCTTGAGCGCCTCCGGTCGCCCCTCGGCATTGCGCGCGAGGAAATCGCGCACGTTGCTCACCTGGTCCCGCTTCTCCTCCTCGGTCGAGCGGATCAGCTCCGCGCCGCGCAGCTCGTCGACACCCTGTTGCGAGCCCAGGAAGGTGTTGACGCCGATGATCGGCAGCGAACCGTCGTGCTTGCGGGTCTCGTAGTAGAGACTCTCCTCCTGGATGCGGCTGCGCTGGTACATCGTTTCCATCGCGCCCAGCACGCCGCCACGCTCCGCGATGCGGTCGAACTCCCGGTAAATCGCTTCCTCGACCAGGTCCGTCAGGTAGTCGATTGCGAACGACCCCTGCCACGGATTCTGCGTCTTGTTGAGCCCCAGCTCCTTGTTGATGATGAGCTGGATCGCGACCGCGCGCCGCACCGATTCCTCGGTCGGCGTGGTGATCGCTTCGTCGTAGGCGTTGGTGTGCAGGCTGTTGCAGTTGTCGAAGAGCGCATAGAGCGCCTGCAGCGTCGTACGCACGTCGTTGAACTGGATCTCGCGCGCATGGAGGCTGCGGCCCGAGGTCTGGATGTGGTACTTGAGCATCTGCGAACGCGGCCCGCTGCCGTACAGGTCGCGCATCGCGCGCGCCCAGATCCGTCGTGCCACGCGCCCGATCACCGCGTACTCGGGATCCATGCCGTTTGAGAAGAAGAACGAGAGATTCGGCGCGAACTCATCGATCTTCATGCCGCGCGCGAGATAGTACTCGACGATAGTGAAGCCGTTGGCGAGCGTGAAGGCGAGCTGCGACACCGGGTTGGCCCCGGCTTCCGCGATGTGGTAGCCCGAGATCGAGACCGAGTAGAAGTTCCGGACGTTCTTCTCGATGAAATACTGCTGGACGTCGCCCATCATCCTGAGCGCAAACTCGGTCGAGAAGATGCAGGTGTTCTGCGCCTGATCCTCCTTGAGGATGTCTGCCTGCACCGTTCCGCGCACCATCGACAGGGCCTCGGCGCGGATCTTCTCGTAAGTCTCGCGATCGAGGAGCTGGTCGCCTGTCACGCCCAGCAGCCCGAGCCCCGAGCCGTCGTGGTGAGCCGGCAGCTCGCCCTTGTAGCGCGGCCGCTCGCGGTCGCGATGGAGCTCGGCGATCTTCCGCTCCGCGGCCTCCCAGCCACCGCTCGAGCGGAGATGCCGCTCGACGCGCTGGTCGATCGCGGTGTTCATGAACATCGCGAGGATCATCGGCGCCGGGCCATTGATCGTCATCGATACTGAAGTCGTCGGGTCGCAGAGATCGAACCCCGAATAGAGCTTCTTCATGTCGTCGAGCGTGGCGATGGACACGCCCGAGTTGCCGATGCGGCCATATATGTCCGGCCGCTCGTCCGGGTCCTCGCCGTAGAGCGTGGTCGAATCGAAGGCCGTCGACAGACGCGCCGCGCCATGACCGGACGCCACGTAGTGGAATCGCCGGTTGGTTCTTTCCGGACCGCCCTCGCCCGCGAACATCCGCGTCGGATCTTCTTCCTCACGGCGGTACGGGTAGACGCCCGCGGTGTACGGGAAATGTCCGGGCAGGTTTTCCCGCAACAGGAAGTTGAGCTGATCGCCCCAGTCGCGCCACGACGGCACCGCGAGCTTTGGTACGCGGTTGCGGCTCAGCGTCTCGGTGTAGTTCTCGCCGCGGATCTCGCGGCCGCGCACCACATAGCGATACTCGTCGTCGGTCGCCGACTTCGACACCGTCGGCCACTGCTTGAGCAGCTCAATGGCCTCGGCGCCAACCGCGTCGAGCGCGTCGTTGTAGGCGTCGCGCAGCCGCGCCCGCGCGGGATCGCTCGCATCGGCGAGCGCGGCGTCAGCGTAGCGCTCGAGCGCCGTCGGCAGCAGTGGATCGCCCAGCACGCGCAGCGCTTCGTGCAGACTGTTCGCGCGGCTCGCAGCCTCGGCGCGATGCTGCAGGTCCTCGCGCGCGCGCCGCCCGTTTGCCGCGATCTCGGCCAGATAGCGCGTGCGCTGCGTCGGCACGAGCGCGTGCCGCTCGATGAGCTGTATCGGTCCCGGATCCGTAACCGTCCAGCGCGGCTCGCCGCCCGCTTTCGAATCGAGCAGGCGCGTGAGCGCGTCGAATAACCGGTTGACCCCGGGATCGTTGAACCGGCTCGCGATCGTCGGGAAGACCGGGATCTCGGCATCAGGCCGCTTCATGGTCGGGTGGTTCCGCCGCCACTGCTTGCGCACGTCGCGCAACGCATCCTCCGCGCCCCGCTTCTCGAACTTGTTGAGAGCGATCAGCTCGGCGAAATCGAGCATGTCGATCTTCTCGAGCTGGCTCGCCGCACCATACTCGCTGGTCATCACGTACACCGGCACGTCGACGAGGTCGACGATCTCCGTGTCGCTCTGGCCAATGCCTGCCGTCTCCACCACGATCAGATCGAACCCGGCGCACTTGAGCAGGTTGATGGTGTCGGCCAGCACGGCGCTGGTCGCGAGGTTTCGCCGCCGGGTTGCAAGCGAGCGCATGAAGATCTGCTCGTTGGCGAGCGAGTTCATCCGGATGCGGTCGCCGAGCAGCGCGCCGCCGCTCCTGCGGCGGGTCGGATCCATGGCGATCACGCCGATGTTGCGGCCCGGGTGAAAGCGTACGAAACGCATGAGGAGCTCGTCGGTCAGGCTCGACTTGCCTGCGCCGCCTGTGCCGGTGATGCCGATAACCGGCGCCGGACGCGCCACCCTCGTCACCGCCTTGCGCAGGGTGTCGCGCAGGGCGCCGGATTCCTCGTCACGCTCGAGCGACGAGATCGCGCGCGCGATCTGCAGGTGATCGCGCGGACCCATCGGTCCGAACGCGTAGGGCGTGCGGGGGACTCCACGTACGCGCTGAAGCACGTCGTCCATCATCCCGTCGAGACCGAGCCTCCGACCGTCCTCGGGCGAATAGATACGCTCGACGCCATAGGCGTGCAGCTCGTCTATCTCGTGAGGTGCGATCGTGCCGCCGCCACCGACGATGACCCGGATGTGGCCCGCGCCCGCCTGCGCAAGCATGTCGACCATGTAGCGGAAATATTCGTTGTGCCCGCCCTGGTAGGAGCTGCAGGCGATGGCGTCCGCGTCTTCCTGGATCGCGGCGCGCACGATGTCCGCGACGCTTCGGTTGTGACCCAGGTGCACGACTTCGGCACCGTGGGCCTGCAGCAGACGGCGGATCATGTTGATCGCGGCGTCGTGACCGTCGAAGAGCGAAGCCGCGCTGACGAAGCGTAGCGGTTGGCCCTCATCCGCCTCCAGCGTTGCCTTGCGCGCTGCGCTGCCCTGCGTCTTGCCGTTGCCCATGTCGCCGCCCTCGCCCCGCCCGGAGGTCAGTGGTTATGCTACTCTCGAGTAGGAATCTACCTTGCAGTATGAAAATTTGCCGGTCCGGAGTCAATTTCCAAAGGCACCGGCCAGCCCACTGGAGGATGGATGAGCGACCGTCGAAGGTCCAGCGCAGGGCGGGGGCGTGCGGCCCCGGCATCGCCCGCCTCACCCTGGGTAGGTGGGCGGCGCGGCCGGCGTGATCATGGCCTGAAGCGCGAGGCCGTCATCCGGGCGGCCGCACGCGCTTTCAACGCGCAGGGCTATCACCACACGTCGCTCGACGACCTGGCCGCCGCACTCAACGTCACAAAGCCCACGATCTATTACTACGTGGCCAACAAGGAGCAGCTCCTTTTCGAATGCTTCCGCGCGGGACTGGAGCAGATACAGGCGTCCATCCGTGCGGCGGAGGCGTCACCACAGAGCGGGCTCGCGCGGCTCAACGAGGTGATCCGTGGCTATGCCCGCGCAGTGGCCTCCGACTACGGCTGGTGCCTGGTGCGCGCCGAGGACCAGGACCTCGGGCCGGAAACCGGCCGACACATCAAGACCCTCAAGTCAGGCATCGACCAGGGCATCCGCCGACTGATCCGCGCGGGTATCGAGGACGGCTCGATCGAGCAATGCGACGCCAAGATCACGGCGTTTGCGATTGCCGGAGCGCTCAACTGGATCGCCCACTGGTACCGTGAGGACCAGCCTTTGACTGCCGAGCAGATCGCCGAGGCCTTCGTCGACGTGCTCGGACGGGGCCTGTCGTGCCGGCCGTCCCATCTTGCGCCGCAAAATCCGGGCGGCGTACACTCAGACAAATAATGTTGCACTGCCACATACGACAGCGATGAGCGACGAGATCGTCATTGCCGCCGCCCGGCGCACGCCGATCGGGGCGTTCCAGGGTGTGTTTACTCCCGTCAAGGCGACCGAGCTCGGCGGCGCTGCCGCGGCCGCCGCGCTGGCGGACGCCCGGCTCGGCGATGCCGACGTCGACGAGGTGATCCTGGGCTGCGTGATGACCGCGGGCCTGGGTCAGGCTCCAGCCAGGCAGGCGGCGCTGCTGGCCGGGGTGTCGCGCGCGGTTCCCGCGACCACGATCAACAAGATGTGCGGTTCGGGCATGAAGGCGGTGATGTTTGCGGCCGACCAGATCCGCGCCGGGAGCGCGCGAACGGTGCTTGCCGGCGGATTCGAGTCGATGACCAATGCGCCCTATCTGCTGCCGAAGGCGCGCGTCGGTTACCGCTACGGCCACGGTGAGGTCTTCGATCACATGCTGTACGACGGACTGCAGAGTCCGTGGGACGGGCGCGCGATGGGCACGTTCGCCGATCAGACGGCCGTCAAGTACGGATACACGCGCGAGCAGCAGAACGCCTTCGGTGCGGAATCCGTGCGGCGCGCGCAGCGCGCAGTGAGAGAAGGCGACTTCGCCGCCGAGATCGCACCGGTCAAGTTCACGACGCGCAAGGGCGATCAGCTCGTCGAACAGGACGAGACGCCGTTCTCGATCGACGTTTCGAAGATCTCGAGTCTCAAACCCGCGTTCGGAAAGGACGGCACGGTCACCGCGGCGTCGTCTTCCTCGATCTCCGACGGTGCCGCCGCGGTGATTGTCACGACTGCCGCAGCGGCTCGCGAGCGCGGGCTCACGCCGCTCGCCCGCATCGTCGCCTATGGCAGCCACGCACAAGCGCCGGAATGGTTTACGACGGCCCCGGGTCCGTCGATCCGCAAGGTCCTCGATCGAGCCGGCTGGCAGGCCGATGCGGTCGATCTGTACGAGATCAACGAAGCCTTCGCCTGCGTGACGATGGTCGCGATCCAGGAACTCGGCCTCGATCATGCACGCGTCAACGTCAACGGCGGGGCATGCGCGCTCGGTCACCCGATCGGCGCGACCGGCGCGCGCCTGATAACCACGCTCGTCCATGCGCTGCGACACCGCGGCTTGAAACGCGGCATAGCCTCGCAGTGCATCGGCGGCGGCGAGGCTGCCTCGATCGCCATCGAAATCACTCGCTGACTTCTCATATGCAATTGAAGGACAAGGTGGTCGCCGTCACGGGCGGCGGCCGCGGGATAGGTAAAGCCATCGCCACGGCCTTCGCCGCGCGCGGAGCAAACATCGCACTGCTCGACCTGAACCCGTCGGACCTCGAGTCGACACGGGCCGAGCTCGAGGCCGGCGGCGCGCGGGTCACGACCGCCGTCGTCAACGTTGCGAGCGAGGAGCAGGTCGTCCGGGCGCTCGATGCGATCGTCGCGACCTTCGGCCGCCTCGACGTCCTGGTCAACAACGCGGGCATCACCAAGGATGCCCTGCTCGTCAAGGTCAAGGACGGCGTGGTCGTCGGCAAGATGAGCCTCGCGCAGTGGCAGTCTGTGATCGACGTCGACCTCACGGGCGTCTTTCTCTGCGCCCGCGAGGGCGCCGAGCGCATGATCAAGCTCGGCAACGGCGGCACGATCATCAACATCTCCAGCATTTCGCGCGCCGGCAACCACGGGCAGACCAACTACTCCGCCGCGAAGGCCGGCGTTGCAGCGATGGCCGTGGTGTGGGCCAAGGAGCTCGCACGCTACGGCATCCGCACGGGGAGCATCGCGCCCGGCTTTACGCGGACCGACATCCTGTCCGGCATGACGCCGGAGACGCTGGAGAGGGTTACGGCCCCCGTCCCGCTCAAGCGCCTGGGCCTTCCCGAGGAAGTCGCGCACGCCGCGGTGTTCATCGCGGAGAACGATTTCTTTACCGGACGTTGCCTCGACGTCGACGGCGGCCTTAGGCTCTGAGGTCATGGACATCCGCGGTACGCGCGCAGCGGTCACCGGTGGAAGCTCGGGACTCGGGCTTGCAACCGCGCGTGCGCTGATCGCGAGCGGCGGGCGCGTGGCGCTGCTCGATCTCAACGCCGACGCGGGTGCGGCCGCCGTGGCCGAGCTTGGCTCCGCCGCCAGCTTTTACCGCGTGGACGTCGCCTCGGAATCCGCGGTCGATGCGGCGATCGCCGCAGCCCTGGCGCTTCTGGGCGGCCTCGATATCGCGGTGAACTGCGCCGGCATCGGGACGCCGCGGCGCCTGCTTGGCAAGGACGGCGCGATGCCGGGCGATTTCTTCCGCAAGTTGCTAGAAGTGAATCTCGTCGGGACGCTGCTGGTGAGCAAGGCCTCCGCGGCCGCGATGCAGCGGAACACGCCGAACTCCGATGGCGAACGCGGCGTGATCGTCATGACCGCCTCAGTAGCGGCATTCGACGGCCAGATCGGACAGGTGGCCTACTCGGCGTCCAAGGGAGGCGTGGTCGGCATGACGCTGCCGATGGCTCGCGAGCTTGCGAGCTCCGGAATCCGCGTCGTTACGATTGCCCCGGGAATCTTCCTTACACCGATGCTCGCGGGATTGCCGGCGGAAGCGCAGGCGTCGCTCGGCAAGCAGGTGCCCTTCCCTCCGCGCCTCGGGCGCCCCGAGGAATATGCACGGCTCGTCCAGAGCATCGTCGAGAACCCCATGCTGAACGGCGAGACCATCCGACTCGACGGCGCCATCCGCATGGCGCCGCGGTGAACCTGCAGCGATCACCTGAGGAAGTCATGGACCGGCGTACGACTCCAGCCCCGCGACCCTGACGCCAGATGCAGGCTGAGGACACTGCCGGGAAGGCGGCCGCGAGCGACGGGTTCCAGGTGTCAGGAATAAACGCGCTGGTCAGCGCGCTTGTCCATCGCTACCCGCGATTGTGGATCCGGATCGGAGAGGCCGAGTCGCGCGAGCTGTCGGAGGCTATCGCGGGCGTCCCGGTACGCGAGCCGATTTACATAGCCGGCCTGGCGCGCGCCGGAAGCACCGTCCTGCTGGAACTGGTAGCCGCGGCCGAGGGAGTCGTCACGCACCGCTACCGGGACTTTCCTCCGGTGTTCATTCCTTACTGGTGGAATCGCTTCGTGGACAAGGCGCAGAACCGGACACTGGAGGCGACGGAACGCCCCCACGGGGACCGCATCCAGATCACACCGGAGAGCCCGGAAGCGATGGAGGAGCCGCTGTGGATGGCGTTCTTCCCATCCGCGCACGATCCGGCCGTCAGTCACTCGCTGGGTGATCGACACGATAATCCCGAATTCGAGCGCTTCTATCGCGATCACATCCGCAAGCTGCTCCTGGTCCGCGGCGGAACACGCTACGCGTCCAAGGGCAACTACAACGTGACCCGGCTCGAGTACCTGCTGCGCATCTTCCCCGACGCGCGGTTCGTGATCCCGATCCGCGAGCCCGCGAGTCACATCGCATCCCTGCTGAGGCAGCACGAGCGCTTCTCGAAAGCCTGTACCGGAAATCCCCGTGGTCTTGCGCACCTCCGGCAGGTGGGCCATTTCGAGTTCGGTCTCGACCGGCGACCGATAAACACGGGGGACGGCGCGCGCACCGCCGAAGTTGTCCGGTTGTGGCGCGACGGTGATGAGCTTCGGGGTTGGGCGCGGTACTGGAGCCAGGTCTACGGGTACGTGGCGGAGCGCCTGCAGGCCAACGAACGGTTGAGCGAAGCAGCCCTCGTCGTTCGTTACGAGGATCTCTGCAGCTCGTCAGAAACGCTGGTCCGCAAGGTGCTGAGTCATTGTCGTCTCGCGGCAGGCGAGCCCGTGATCGAGGCATTCAGCCGCCGGCTGAGTCCTCCCGACTATTACAAGAGTGAATTCTCGGACGAAGAACTGGCCGTCATACGCCAGGAAACGGAGTCAACTGCCGCGCGCTTTGGCTACGTCGGCTCGGCCCGGTAGAAACGTACGCGAGGCCCGCCACCGACGAGCGCAGACTGAGCGGGCCGAGAGGCCGATCAGCTTCGTGGCGCGTTATGTCGTGCGCCCGCTCGGAGCGCCATCGTTGATGTGCCGACAATGGATCATGTATGGTCCTTTATGCACTTTCGTCGGGCCTTGGCAATTTCCGTCGTCGGGGCCTTCGTCTTCTATGCCGGCTCGAGCTTCGTCACGGGCACCGAGGATGTGCTCGGTGCCGTATCGCGGATCGATCTGCGGGTGTGGATACTGGTGCTCGGTCTCTCTACGCTCAACTATGTTCTGCGCTTCGGCCGATGGCAGTGGTACCTGGCGCGTCTTGGTCACCAGCTCCCCGTACTTCGACACCTGCTGTACTACGTCGCCGGTTTTGCGTTCACGACGACGCCGGGGAAGATGGGCGAAGCCATCAGGTCCGTCTACCTGCGGCCCCATGGCATCAGCTACGCTGACAGCCTGGCCGCTCTCGTCGTCGAGCGCTTTCTCGACCTGCTGGCCGTGCTGTTGCTGGGACTGCTGGTCACCCGGTTCTTTTCCGACGTCTGGTGGCCAAGCGTCTGTGCCGCAGCGCTGATCGTAGCGACCTTCGCTGCAGTTTCGACGCCCGGGTTGCGGCAGTCCGTCGCTGCATGGCTCGAGAGGAACCGATCGCCACGCCTTCGGCGATTCGGCGGACAACTCCGTTCGCTGTTGCAATCCTCGGAAGCGCTGCTGAGGCCGAGGATGCTCCTCGGCGGCGTGGTGCTCGGCCTGATCGCGTGGGGCGCGGAGGGATGCGGGTTCTACCTGATCGTCCGGGCCCTGGAGTTCGAGGCGTCGATCACGGCGGGGATCGGTGTGTACGCGGCGGGGATGCTGGTCGGCGCCCTGTCCTTCATTCCGGGCGGGCTAGGCAGCACCGAGGCCACGATGGTCGTCATGCTCTCGCTGCTCGGGATGGACGTGTCGAGTGCGATCGCCGCGACCATCGTTTGTCGTGTCGCTACGTTGTGGTTCGCGGTGGCGCTCGGATTCTGCGCCTTCGCGGCCGTCGAGGCGGGGCGTGAGCGCAAACTCAACCCGCAGTAGGTATCAGTCCTGGGGCCGATACCCGCCGGCCACACACCAGGTGCGTTTTCTCCGCTGGCGCCACGAACCGCTCTCGCACATCGGCGCTTCCTCGGTGCTCCCGTTCGGCAATGGCCGAAGCTACGGCGACAGCTGTCTCAACGACGGCGGTTTGCTTCTCGACATGCGCGGTCTGGACCGCATGATCTCCTTTGACAAGGAGCGCGGCGTGCTCTGCTGCGAAGCAGGCGTGTTGCTCGGTGAGATCCTCGAGCTGGCCGTTCCAGCCGGCTGGTTTCTGCCGGTCAGCCCCGGCACGAAGTTCGTCACCGTGGGAGGAGCAATCGCAAACGATGTCCACGGCAAGAATCATCATCGCGCCGGGAGCTTCGGCTGCCACGTCAGGCAGTTCGAGCTGCTGCGCTCCGATGGTTCGAGAAGAATTTGCTCGAGATCCGAGAATCCCGAGTGGTTCGGCGCGACGATCGGCGGGCTCGGTCTCACCGGGGTGATTCTCTGGGCGGAGATCCAACTTCAGCGGGTGGCGGCCGCGACGATGGATATCGAGACGATACGGTTCGCCGACCTGGGCGGGTTCTTCCGACTGACGGAGGAATCGGATGCCAGCTTCGCCTACACAGTGGCGTGGGTCGATTGTGCATCGCGCGGAAACTCGCTCGGGCGAGGCATCTTCACACGCGGCAATCACGCCCACCATGACCCCGCACCGGCGCACGCCACCCGCAGTGCGCTTGGATTTCCGGTCGAGCTGCCCCGTGCACTCGTCACTGATACGATCGTGCGGGTCTTCAACGCGTGGTACTACCGCCGACCGCTGCAGAGAATCCGCCGCGTCCCCTACGATTCCTTTCTCTATCCCCTCGACCGGATTCGCAACTGGAATCGCATCTACGGGCGCCGGGGGTTTTTCCAGTACCAGTGTGTAGTGGGACCATCGGACGGGCGCGACGCCGTGGCCGAGCTGCTGTCCCATATCGCGGCTGCCGGCGGCAGCTCCTTCCTTGCCGTCCTCAAGGTCTTCGGGGCGATTCCCTCCCAGGGTGTCCTTTCCTTCCCGCGGCCGGGAATAACGCTTGCACTGGACTTTCCGAACCGCGGGTCCGGGACGATGCGGCTGCTCGATCGCCTGGACGAGATCGTGCGATCGAGCGGCGGAGCCGTCTATCCGGCCAAGGACGCACGGATGTCGGCGGACAGCTTCCGGCACTATTTCCCCAGGTGGCGCTCCTTCTGCGAGTATCTCGATCCTGCGTTCTCTTCCAGTTTCTGGCGGCGAGTCGCGTCATGAGCGTCCCTAAGCGCCTGCTGATCTGCGGAGCCACTTCGGCGATCGCGAGCGCCGCGGCCCGGTGTTCCGCCGCCGCTCACGACCTGCTGTTTCTCGTCGGGAGGAACCCGGAGAAGCTGCGCGCGATCGCCGACGACCTGCGGGTACGCGGTGCCGCGCAAGTCGAAACATTCGTGATGGACATGAATGACATCGCCCGCCACGCGATGCTGATCGATGAGTGCCAGCGGCGCCTGGGGGGGATCGACGCGGTGCTCATCGCCCACGGGACGCTGCCGGATCAGGCGGTCTGCCAGGTCTCCTTCGAGGCGACGCGCGCAGAGCTCGAGACCAATTTCATGAGCGTGGTATCCCTCCTGACGCACGCTGCAAACTACTGCGAGCGTCAGGGCAAGGGCGCGATCGCGGTCATCTCCTCGGTCGCCGGAGATCGGGGTCGCCAGAGCAATTATGTTTACGGGACGGCCAAGGGAGCGGTGTCGATATTTCTGCAGGGTCTCCGCAACCGGCTTCATCGACGCGGTGTCCGGGTGATCACCATCAAGCCGGGATTCGTCGATACGCCCATGACCGCGGACTTTCCAAAGAACCCATTCTGGGCCGACCCCGCGTCGGTCGGCCGGGGCGTGTATCGTGCATTGGCCGGCGGCCGCGAAGTCGTCTACCTTCCATGGTTCTGGCGGCCGATCATGCTGTTGATTCGCGTGATTCCGGAGCGCGTCTTCAAGCGCCTGAGTCTGTGAACGACATGAGTGGCAGGCCCGACCCGATACCGCTGTGCGTGGACCTCGATGGAACGCTGATCAGGACGGACGTCCTGCTCGAATCGTTTCTTGGTCTGGTGAAGGCCAGCCCGCTTCGCGCGATTCGCGCCCTGTTCGGGCTGCGCCGTGGTCGAGCGGAGTTCAAGCAGGACATCGCAGATCAGGTCGATCTGGATGCTTCCCTTCTCCCCTACGACGACGAGGTCCTCGCGTATCTACGCGAGGAGCGAGCGGGTGGTCGGCGCATCGTCCTGGCGACTGCCACGAACGAGAAGTATGCGCGACAGATCGCCGAGCACGTGGGGCTGTTCGACGAGGTCCTGGCGAGCGATTCGAAAACCAATCTGTCGGCGGAGCGGAAGCTCGACCGCCTGCGGAGACGGTTCGGGAGCGGGAACTTCGACTACGCGGGTAATTCGCATGCCGATCTCCGGATCTGGCCGGAAGCTAGAAGCGCACTGCTGGTGCGGCCGGAACCCGGAGTCGAGCCCAGGGCAGCCCGATGCTCGCGGGTAACCAGAGTCTTTCCGGCCAATGGCGGCGGCACCACCGCATGGCTCCGCGCGATGCGACCCCACCAGTGGCTGAAGAACCTGCTGCTGCTGGTGCCGCTGGTGGCGGCACATCGAATCAGCGAAGTCGCGCTCCTGGCGACCGCGCTGCTGGCCTTTGTATCATTCAGCCTCTGCGCGTCCAGCGCCTATGTCGTGAACGACCTGCTGGATCTGCGAGCCGACCGCCACCACCCGCGGAAGCGACTTCGACCGCTTGCATCCGGCGCGCTCTCCGTCCAGCAGGGACTCGGGCTGTCGCTGGTGCTGGTCGCCTGTGGCTTTGGCCTGGGGGCCATCGTGTCTATGGCGTTCTTAGGTGTGGTCGCGCTCTACTATGCGCTCACGCTCGCCTACTCGCTCGCGATCAAGAACCGCAGCGTGGCGGACATCATGCTCTTGGCCGGCCTCTACACGCTGCGCATCATCGCGGGTGGTGTGGCGGTCCAGATCGTCCCGACGTTCTGGCTGCTCGCATTCTCGATGTTCGTCTTCCTGAGTCTGGCGATCGTGAAGCGCTACTCCGAAATCGCAGGTCTCCGGAACACGAACCAGACGACGACAATGGGGCGCGGATACCATGTCGGCGATCTGCCAACCCTGTTGAGTCTCGGCGCAGCGAGCGGCTACACCGCGGTACTGGTCCTCGCCCTCTATATCAACAGCAGTCTCGTTGTCGGGCTGTATGAGAATCCGATCTATCTGTGGGGGCTTCCGCCTCTGTTGCTGTACTGGTTCAGCCGCCTCTGGATCGGTGCAGGACGCGGGAAGATCGACGACGACCCACTCGTATTCGCGCTGCGGGACGGTGTCAGCCGCTGGGTCTTCGTGGCGGCAGCGCTGACCCTCTGGCTGGCCACCTGAGCCTCGAGCAGCGGATCGCGTCCGATACGGCCCGAGGACCGGTCAGAGTCGGCGGGTCATACGCCACGCTGCCACGCCAACCAGAGTGCTCCCGAGCAGGAACTGCCACGACAAGGTGACTTCGAGGACGGCTCGAAGGGAGACGACCTGCAGCGCATCCAGTATCCAGATCATGCCTGCCGGCAGGGCCAGAGCAAGGCCGGCGCCTGCGGTCAGCAGGAGGAAAAGCGAGAACAGTCTCGTAGCGTGCGATTGAAGTGCGCGCTCTTTGTGGGCGTCGTCCAGCGACGGATTGCGCATCACCGCCAGCGATGCCCGGGCCAGGTCGAGGACCTCATCGCATTTCCTCACCAGGCCGAAAATCCTGACCAGCGCCACGAAACCCACGACCAGGAAGATGGCCCCGGCCAGCGCCATCAGGGGATCTCGTCATCCCGGGTTTGCCGGGCCTGTGGCGCCGGGTCGGCCGGGCTTGAGCTTGAGTCAGCCTGCTTTGCGGTTGCGCTGCGCTTGCCGAAAAGTCGCTTTATCGGGTACCAGAGAAAGCCGGCTATCGCGACCACGACGGCGGCGAGCAGTGCCAGCAACGAGCCGAGCGCGGACAGTCCAGCGCCTGGACCCACGTATGCGGCGACCGGCAGAGCGAGCGTCAGGACGGCGATAGCCGTCGTCGCTACGCCCATGCGACGGGCACGCGGACCTCTTGCTTCGTTCATAGGCGCTCCCTTTTCCGATTCCGCTCCGTGTCCGTCGCGGTGCCGATCAATCGTGCGCCTTTGCGCACTTTGCCCTTCCGAGTATGTATCGTTCATGCGCTCAGGCAACGGCCAGGTTGACATATTCCCACACGACCCGACCGTTACGGTCGATCTCGAATGCGCGTCCCTAACATCGATTCGGCGATGAGCAGGTTGCCCGTTCGGCAGCCACTGGTGATTCCCGATGATATCGGTATAGGCCTTGCTCCCGGCGTAGTAAACCCTGCGCTCGCCCGAGGAAAAATTTCAAAGCGGCCGACGCAACGTCGTACGCAAAGGCCGGCAGGAGTAGCGAGGCACAGAACATCGCGACTACGAGCAGATCAGAGCGAAAGCTGGGCACGTTTTCTTGGCCTTTTTGATTATGGTCGTGCAGCAACGCGATCTTCGCATCTCCGCTGCGCGGCGCAAGCATGGCCGGGCCTGCGAGACCTGCTGTCCGGCGCTAGAATCGAGCCGCCGGGACGTATTCTGCACATGCAATCATACAAAGCTGCAGTGGCAATAGATGGCTGAGTCAGACAAGGATCCGATCCAACGCGACGTCATGGAGTATGACGTCGTCATCGTTGGCGGCGGCCCCTCCGGTCTTGCCTGTGCCATCCGGCTCAAGCAACAGAAGCCCGACCTCAACGTGTGCCTGCTGGAAAAGGCGGCATCGGTTGGCGCCCACGCGCTCTCGGGCTGCGTCCTCGAGCCTGGCCCGCTTGATGCGCTGCTTCCGGAGTGGCGCACCGAGTACGCCGGCATCAAGGTGCCGGCCGCGCGCGATGAGTTCGCGCTGCTCACTCGAACGAAGCGCTACCGGCTGCCAACGCCGCCGCAAATGGCCAACCACGGCAATTTCATCGTCTCGCTCGGCAATCTCACGTCGTGGCTGGCCACCAAGGCCGAGGCGCTTGGTTGCGACGTATTTGCGGGCTTCGCGGCCGCGGCGCCGCTGTTCGAAGCGGGCGGCGCGGTCTGCGGTGTGCGGATTGGCGACATGGGTCTTACGAAGGACGGCACCCCAGGACCGAATTTCGCACCGGGCCCGGAGATCCGCGCAAACACCACGGTGGTTGCGGAAGGCTGTCGAGGCAGCCTCGCCAAGGTCCTGATCCGCCACTTCCGGCTCGCCGCTGGCCGTTCTCCACAGACCTATGGGCTCGGCATCAAGGAATTGTGGCAGCTGCCCGGGAGCCGCGTAGAGCCCGGTCTGGTTCAGCACACCGTTGGCTGGCCGGCGGATCGGCGCACTTACGGCGGCAGCTTTCTCTATCACCTCGATCAGAATCGCGTCTACGTCGGATACGTGGCCGGGCTCGATTACGAGGACCCCAGGTTCCGCCCGTTCGAGGCGTTCCAGCAGTTCAAGCAACATCCCAGCCAGCGGACGCTGTTCGAGGGTGGCGAGCTCTTGAGCTACGGCGCGCGCACCATCGTCGAGGGTGGCTGGCAGTCACAGCCGCGGCTCGACATGCCGGGCGCCGTGCTGATCGGCGACGCAGGCGGGCTGGTAAACGTCCCGAAGATCAAGGGCGTGCACCAGGCGATCCGCTCGGGCGCGCTGGCCGCCGATCACCTGCTCGAAAGAAACACCAGCGAGGGGTTCGAACAGCGCTGGCGCGGCTCGGCGGGTGGACGCGAGCTCTACAAGGTGCGCAACATGCGCCCCGGATTCCGCGGTGGGCTCTGGGTCGGGCTTGCCAATGCCGCGCTCGAGACCGTCACCGCCGGCCACACGCCCTGGACCTTGAAGAACCACGCGGATCATTCGGCTCTCCAGCGTCTCGAGGCCGCACCTCCCGCGGACCGCGGCTGGGTCGAACGCGACATCCCGCCGCGCGATCGGCTGAGCGCCGTTTTCTACGCGGGCAACGTCCACGACGAGGCTCAGCCCGTGCACCTCAAGGTGGCCGACACGAACATCTGTGCGACGCGCTGTGTGGTCGAATACGGCAATCCCTGCCAGTTCTTTTGCCCTGCCAGCGTCTATGAGATGGTCGATGACGGCGCCGGCGGCAAGCGGTTGCAGATCAACGCGGCCAACTGCGTCCATTGCAAGGCATGCGACATCAAGGATCCCTACGAGATCATCGATTGGACGACGCCCGAAGGCGGCTCCGGGCCGAATTATCAGAACCTGTAAGAGCGGCGTGATCCCATGAGCGAGCCGATCTGGAGGCCTGCGTCGGAACGCGTTGCGGCGTCGAACCTTACGCGCTTCGCGGAGTTCGTGCGGCGCGACTCCGGCGCTCCGCCGGGGAACTATGACGCGCTCTGGCGCTGGTCGGTCGACGAGCGCGAGCGATTCTGGGTGGCGATGATGAATTTTGCGCAGATTCTGCGCGATGACGGTAACGCACCGGTTGTGCGGGACCGCGACCGCATGCCGGGGGCCGTGTGGTTCGAGGACACGCGGCTCAACTACGCGGAAAACCTCCTGGCAGGCGACGGGCGACTCGACGCGCTCGTCTTCGTCAACGAGCGCGGCGCACGCCGCACGATGACGCGCCAGGAGCTCCGGAACGAAGTGGCGCGCGTCGAAGCCGGTCTGCGCGACTTAGGGGTAGGTCCAGGCGATCGCGTCGCGGGCTTTCTGCCGAATCTGCCCGAGGCGATCGTAGCGATGCTCGCCGCGACCAGCCTGGGCGCGGTCTGGACGTCATGCTCGCCGGACTTCGGCATCAATGGCGTGCTCGATCGCTTCGGGCAGGTGGCGCCGCGCGTACTGTTCACTGCCGATGGGTACTTCTACGGTGGCAAGATTATCGACTCGCTCGCGCCGATCGCGGGCGTGCTCCGCGAGCTGCCGTCGGTAGAGCGCGTCGTGGTCGTGCCTTATGTGTCCGCGAACCCCGACACGAGCGCCCTGCCCCGGGCCGTCGGCTGGGAGCAGTTCGGCCGCGCCGACGCTCCGCTCTCCTTCACCCGACTGCCGTTCAACGCACCGCTCTTCGTCATGTACTCCTCGGGCACGACGGGTGTGCCGAAATGCATCGTCCATGGTGCGGGCGGAACGCTGCTGCAGCACTGCAAGGAACACCTGCTGCACACCGACCTGCGGCCCGCCGACCGGATGTTCTTCTTTACGACCTGCGGCTGGATGATGTGGAACTGGCTCGCCTCGGCGCTCGCGAGCCGCTGCACGATCGTGCTCTACGAGGGCTCACCACTCTGGCCGGACCGCGAGGTGTTGTGGCGTCTGGCCGAACGTGAGCGGATCACGGTGTTCGGCACCAGCGCGAAGTATCTTTCCGCGCTCGAGAAGGACGGCGGGGCGCCGATCCAGACGAGCGATCTCGCGGCGTTGCGCATGATCCTGTCGACGGGCTCGCCGCTCGCGCCGGAGCAGTTCGACTATGTGTACCAGCGGATCAAGCGTGACGTGCACCTGGCGTCGATCTCGGGGGGCACCGACATCCTTTCCTGCTTCTGCCTGGGCAATCCCTGGCTTCCGGTGCATCGCGGCGAGATCCAGTCCGCGGGTCTAGGCATGGCGACGCGGGTTTACGACGAGCAGGGCCACGAAGTTCGGGGGGTTCAGGGCGAGCTTGTCTGCACCGCGCCCTTCCCATCCATGCCGCTCGGCTTCTGGGGCGACGCCAACGGCAGCCGTTACCACGCGGCCTATTTCGAACGTTTCCCGGGCGTCTGGTGTCACGGTGATCATGCGGTGCTTACCGAGCATGACGGTATCGTGATCCTCGGCCGATCGGATGCGGTGCTCAACCCCGGCGGCGTGCGCATCGGCACCGCCGAGATCTACCGGCAGGTGGAACGGCTGCCCGAGATCCAGGAGAGCATCGCGGTGGGACAGGACTGGGAGGGAGATGTGCGCGTCGTGCTGTTCGTGCGGCTGCGGCCGGGGGTCACGCTCGACGATGGGCTCACGCGCCGGATCCGCGATACGATCCGCGCCAACACCACGCCGCGTCATGTGCCGGCGCGGATCCTGTCTGTGCCGGACATACCACGCACGATCAGCGGGAAGATCGTCGAGCTCGCGGTGCGCAACGTGATCCACGGCCGGCCGGTTCGCAATACCGATGCGCTTGCGAACCCGGAAGCGCTCGAGCATTTCCGCGACCGTCCCGAGCTCGCCAGCTAGGCCGACGAAGTCATGCACGGCCCGCGCGAGCTCGGTGCGGTGTACCGCGCGTCCCTGCAGGCGCACGGTTACCGACCGGACCGCTCCCAGGAACACGCTATCGCCTGCCTCGAGGAGTTGCGCCAGCGACTCGCGCGCGACGCACGGGGTCGGAGATCGTTGTGGGCGCGCCTGACCGCTCGGCCACGAGCATCGGAAGGCCGCGATGCCCGGCGCGGGGTGTACCTGTGGGGTGGCGTGGGCCGCGGCAAGACGTTCATGATGGACATGTTCCAGGCGAATGCCGGCGTCACGGTGCGTCGCGAGCACTTCCATCGCTTCATGAAGGAAGTGCACGCACGCCTGCACGAGCTGCGCGACATCCCCGAGCCGCTGATCCAGGTTGCCGCCGCAATCGGTGGCGACGCCCGCGTCCTGTGCCTCGACGAGCTTTACGTCAGCGACATCGCCGACGCGATGATCCTCGCCGGTCTGTTCGACGCGTTCGTCCAGCACGGTGTCGTGCTCGTGTGCACCTCGAACACCCCCCCGGGCGGGCTGTATCGCGACGGCCTGCAGCGCGCCCGCTTCCTCCCGGCGATCGCACTGCTCGAGCGCCACACGCGGGTGATCAACGTCGACGCCGGTATCGATTACCGGTTGCGGCAGCTCGAGAAGGCGCCGCTCTATCTCGATGCAGCCGCCGCGGATAGCGAGACGCGAATGATCGAGCGCTTCGAGGCGATCGCGGGGAACCCGGGCGTCGAGGGCGAGACGCTATCGATCGAGGGTCGCCCGCTCACCGCCAGACGAGTGGCGGCCGATGTCGTCTGGTTCGATTTCGCGTCGATCTGCGACGGGCCGCGCAGCCAGTCGGACTACGTCGAGATCGCGCGGGATTTTCACACCGTCCTGGTGTCCCGTGTGCCGTGCTTCGACGCTGCGGCGGACAACCAGGCGCGCCGCTTCATCGCGCTCATCGATGAGCTGTACGACCGCAACGTCAAGCTGGTGGTCTCAGCCGCCGCGCCGCCCGGGGAGCTGTATCGCGGCGAGCGTCTGCACTTCGAGTTCGAGCGGACCCGCAGCCGGCTGGTGGAGATGCAGTCGCACGATTATCTGGCGAGGCCGCACATGGGCTGATTGATTACAATTGCAAGCATTGCCGCCGGATACCCGCCTGTGCCCGCCACCCCCATACGCCTCGAGCGCTTCCTTCCGTACCGTCTGTCGATCCTTTCGAACGTCGTGAGCACGGCGATCGCCGTGGCTTACCGGCAACGCTTCGACCTCAGTATCCCGGAATGGCGCGTCCTGGCCGTCCTGTCCCGCTACCCGGGTCTGGCGGCACGCGAAGTGGCCGAGCGCACGCAGATGGACGCGGTCGCGGTGAGCCGTGCGGTCACGCGCCTGTTGCGTAACGGGCGGTTGCGCCGCACGAAGGCGCGCGCCGATCGTCGCCGGTCGGTGCTGCAGGTCTCCGCGGAGGGCGCCGCCGTGTACGGCAGGATTGCGCCACTCGCGCTGCAGTACGAGCAGGCACTGATCGAGGTGCTCACGCCCGCCGAGCGGGCGACGCTCGATCGCGTGCTCGCGCGGCTCACGGAGCGCGCCGGCGAGCTCGCACGCGAATTCGAGTCGCGCTCGGTATAATCGCGCGCCCGGCGCCCATCGACACAACACGGAGCCCACGATGGCAGGAACGATCCCGGCGGCCCGGCAGCACCTGATCGACGCGATCGCCGATGAGGTACGAAGGCACAGGACCGTGCTGCCCCCGAAGGCCCTCGTGGCCTTCATCAATTCCTACTACCGCGGCGTCGACGAGGACGATCTGCGGGAGGCGGGCGCCAAGACGCTCGCCATGGCGGCGATCAGTCACGTGGAGCTCGGCACGCAACGGCGGCACGGTCAGCCGATCGTCCGCGTGTGGAACCCCGATGTGGAGCGCGACGGCTGGTCAACACCGCGCACCGTGGTCGAGGTGGTCACCGACGACATGCCGTTCCTCGTCGACTCGCTCACCATGGTCCTGAACGGCAGCGGTCTCTCGATACACTTGATGGTGCACCCCGTGCTTCACGCGCAGCGCGACGGGCGCGGACGCCTGACCGGTGTTGGCGAAGGCGGGATCAAGGAGGATGCCGAGTCCTGGCAGCGCATCGAAGTCGATCGGTTCGCCGAACCAGCGCGCCTCGAGGAAGTACAAGCGAGGATCATCGCGGTGCTCGACGACGTTCGTGTTGCCGTGGCCGACTGGCCGCAGATGCGTGCGCGCGCCACTGAGCTTGCGACGGACCTGAGCGACGGCATGCCGGGCGTGTCTCGGGCAGATGCGACCGAAGCGAGTGCGTTCCTCGCGTGGCTGGCGGACAACCAGTTTACGTTCCTGGGCGCCCGCGACTATCGGCTCGAGCGCGGCCCGGCCCGCGACCGTTTGATCGCGCTGCCGGGCACCGGGCTGGGTCTGCTTCGAACCGGCGGCAAGCGGCCGCGTCCGCAACCGACGATCCTGACCGGCGAGATCCGCCGGCGGGCGCGCGAACCAGCCATCCTCGTCGTCACCAAGGCGAACTCGGTATCGACGGTGCACCGTGCGACCTACCTCGACTACATAGGGGTGAAGACCTTCGATCCCGCTGGCCGGGTGACCGGCGAGCGCCGCTTCATCGGCCTCTTCACCTCGTCGACCTACAGCGCGAAACCGCACGAGATCCCGCTGCTCGAGCAGAAGGTGCGGCGCGTGGTGGACCTGATTGGCGTTTCGCCTGTGAGCCACGACGGCAAGGCGTTGCTTCACGTGCTCGAGACCTACCCGCGCGACGAGCTCTTCCAGTCCTCGACCGCGGACCTGGTGCGGATTTCACGCGGCGTCGTCAATCTCTACGAGCGGCGGCGCGTGCGCGTATTCCTGAGGCGCGACCCGTACCGCCGCTTCTTCTCCTGCCTCATCTATGTGCCGCGCGACCGCTACAACACGCAGGCTCGCGTACGCATCGAGACCATCCTGCGCGAGGAGCTGCACGGCATCGCACTCGAGTCGCAGGTGCAGATCTCCGAATCCACCCTCGCCCGCCTGCACACGCTGGTGCGGACCGATCCCGGGCGCGAGGTCACGGCCGACGCGGAGCGGATCGAGACGCTGATCACCGAGACGTTGCGCACCTGGAGCGACCGGCTGCGAGACGAGCTGCTCGCAAGGCTCCCCGCCGATCTGGGCGCGGAAGTCGCGACGCAGTACGCCGGCGCGTTTCCGGCCGCCTACCAGGAGGAGGTCAGCGCGAATGATGCGATCATGGACATCGGCGAGCTGCGGGCGCTGCCCGCGCAGGCACCAGCGCTCGGACTGCAGCTGCGCCCGGGCGCCGCCACGCGGCGGGCGCTGCACCTGCGGCTCTATCGGCGCGGCGATCCGCTCGCGATGTCGGACCTGCTGCCGATGCTCGAGAACTTCGACCTGCGGGTGCAGAACGAGCGGCCTTATCGCATCGCCAGCGACGCGGAGCCCGGGCTCTGGATCCAGGACCTCGAGGTCACGCATGCGGGCGGGCAGACGCTCGATCCCGAAGCGGTGGGCGCACGGTTCGAACAGGCGTTCTTCGCGGTCTGGAACGGGCAGGTGGAAAGCGATGGCTTCAACCGGCTGGTGCTGGCCGCCGGGCTCGACTGGCGCCAGGCCATGGTCTTGCGCGCGGTGTGCCGCTACCTGCTGCAGACCGGCCTTCCCTTCAGCCAGCGCTACATGGAGTCGGTTCTCTCGCGCCAGCCATTCATCGCCCAGCGGCTGAGCCGTCTGTTCGAGGCGCGCTTCGATCCGGCGCTCGCCGCAGCGGCGCGCAACACGCGCATCCGCGCTCTCGGCCGCGAGATCGACAACGCGCTCGATCAGGTGACCGGGCGCGACGACGACCGGATAATCCGTGCATTCCGCTCGGTGATCGCGGCGACGCTGCGCACCAATCATTACCAGCGCGACGCGACCGGCGCTCACAAGAAGTACCTGTCGCTCAAGCTCGAGCCGCGCAGCATCCCGGAGCTGCCCAAGCCGCGGCCGATGTTCGAGATCTGGGTGTATTCGCCGAGGGTCGAGGGCGTACATCTGCGGATGGGAATGGTGGCCCGCGGCGGGCTGCGCTGGTCGGACCGCCGCGAGGATTTTCGCACCGAGATCCTCGGCCTGATGAAGGCGCAGAACGTCAAGAACACGGTAATCGTACCGGTCGGCGCCAAGGGTGGCTTCGTCCCGCGGCAGCTCCCGGCCTCCGGACGCGAGGAGATCCAGCGTGAAGGAACCGAGTGCTACCGGATCTTCATCCGGGCGCTGCTCGACATCACGGACAACGTGGTCGACGGCAAGGTGGCCCCTCCCGCCGAGGTCGTCCGCTACGACGGCGACGATCCGTACCTGGTCGTCGCCGCCGACAAGGGCACGGCGACTTTCTCCGATACCGCGAACGCGCTCGCCGCCGAGTACCGATTCTGGCTCGGTGATGCATTCGCCTCCGGCGGCTCCGCCGGTTATGACCACAAGAAGATGGCCATCACCGCGCGCGGCGGCTGGGAATGCGTCAAGCGTCACTTCCGCGAGCTCGGGATCGATATCCAGGCGCAGGACTTCACCGCCGCCGGCATCGGCGACATGGCAGGCGACGTGTTCGGCAACGCGATGCTGCTCTCGCGTCACATCAGGCTGCAGGCCGCCTTCAATCACCAGCACATCTTCCTCGACCCCGAGCCGGACCCGGCGCGCAGTTTTCGCGAGCGTGCGCGGCTGTTCCGCCTGCCACGCTCGACCTGGGCGGATTACGAGCGGCGCGCGATCTCGAAAGGCGGCGGCGTGTACCCGCGCGACGCCAAGCAGATACCGCTCTCGCCGCAGGCACGCGCGCTGCTCGGAATCGATGCGGGCCAGGCAAGTCCGCCGGAGATCATCCGCGCGATCCTGAAGCTGCCAGTCGACCTGATCTGGAACGGCGGGATCGGCACCTACGTCAAGGCCTCGCACGAGGCGCACTCCGCCATCGGCGATCGCGCCAACGATGCGCTGCGCGTCGACGGGCGGGAGCTGCGCTGCAGGGTCGTCGGCGAAGGCGGCAACCTGGGACTCTCGCAGCTCGGCCGCATCGAGTACGCGCAGGGCGGCGGCCGGATCAACACGGACTTCGTCGACAACTCCGGTGGCGTCGACTGTTCCGACCACGAGGTCAACATCAAGATCCTGCTCGACGTCGCTCAGCGGCGGCGCAAACTGACGCGGCCCGCGCGCGACCGCCTCCTTGCCGAGATGACCGAGGAAGTGGCGGCGCTCGTGCTCCGCGACAACTACCTGCAGAGCCAGGCGATCAGCCTGCAGCAGGCGAAGGCGGCGGACCGGCTGGGTGAACACGCGCACCTGATCCGCTCGCTGGAGCGCGACGGCGTGCTGGATCGCGCACTCGAGTATCTGCCGACCGCCGAGGAGATCGAGGATCGGCGCCGCGGCGGAGAGGGTCTCACTCGACCGGAACTGTCCATGGTGCTCGCCTACGCCAAGATCGCGCTGAACAACCAGCTCGTCCAGTCCGATGTTCCGGAGGACCACTACCTCTCGCGTGAGCTCGACCGCTATTTTCCGGACCGTCTCACGCGACGCTATTCCGATCTCCTGCGCGAGCATCGACTCAAGCGCGAGATCATCGCGACGGCGACCACCAACAGCATCGTCAATCGCATGGGCCCGAACTTCGTGGCTCGTACGCAGCAGGACACGGGCGCGGACGCGGCCACCGTGGCGCGGGCCTACACCGTGGCGCGCGAGGTCTTCGACGTGCGCGACCTGTGGCGGGCGATCGAGCAGCTCGACAACCGCGTCCCCGCGACCGTCCAGTACGCGATGATGCACGACACAGTCGCACTGCTCCGCCAGGTGAGCTACTGGCTGATCCAGCGTCATCGGCGCGAACTCGGCATCGAGGCGCAGGTCGAGCGCTTGCGCCCTGGGGTGCGCGAGTTGTCGCGCACGGTTCCCGGCTGGCTCGGCGGTCTCGAGCGCTCGGCCTACGACGCCCGCTCTGCCGACCTGGTGCGCGCCGGCGTGCCGCCGGAGCTCGCGCGAACGGTGGCCTCGTCCCAGGCGCTGCATTGCGCACCCGACATCGTCGAGCTGGCGTCGGCGCGCCGCCTGTCGGTCGAGGCAGCCGCGCACGCCTACGTGACCGTCGGTTCGGAGTTCGGTCTCGACTGGCTGCGCGAGCGCATCGAGGCACTCGCCACCGAGGGTCACTGGCATGCGGTGGCGCGTGGCAGCTTGCGCGAGGGCGTGTACGAATCGCATCGCCGCCTTGCGCAGCGTGTGCTCAGCGAGACGCGGGAACGCGATCCGGCCGCCGCGGTCGCGCAGTGGACCCGGGGTCACGCGGCCGAGGCCGCGCACGCGCGCGGCGTCGTCAACGACATACGCTCGCAGCAGACGGCGATCGACTTTGCCTCGATCTCGGTTGCCCTGCAGGCAGTGCGGCGCCTGGCCAGCCCCGAAGGCTGACCAGGGCTTCGGGGAGGTACCTGGCTTATGGGCGTCGGACGACTGGTACTGCTGCGGCACGGGCAGAGCACCTGGAACCTCGAGAACCTGTTCACGGGTTGGGTCGACGTCGATCTCTCGCCGCAGGGCCTGCTCGAGGCGCAGGAGGCAGGACGTTTGCTCCGCGCCGAGGGCATAGCCTTCGATCAGGCATTCACGTCTGTGCTCAAGCGGGCGATCCGCACGCTCTGGATCACCCTCGATGAGCTCGACCAGATGTGGCTTCCGGTCGAACGGAGCTGGCGGTTGAACGAGCGTCACTACGGCGCGCTGCAGGGACTCGACAAGGCGCAGACCGTCGAGCGGCACGGCGCCAACCAGGTGAAGATCTGGCGGCGCAGCTACGACATCCCGCCCCCGCCCCTTTCGCGTGACGACCCGCAGCATCCGCGGTTCGATCGCCGCTACGCTTCGGTGCCTGCGACGGAGCTGCCAGCAGCGGAATCACTCAAGGATACGCTCGCGCGTGTACTCCCCTTCTGGAACGCGCGGATCGCGCCCGAGCTGGCGGCCGGACGCAGCATACTGGTCGCTGCGCACGGCAACAGCCTGCGCGCGCTGGTGAAAATGCTCGACGACATCTCCGATACCGCGATCGTGGAGCTGAACATCCCGACCGGCGTGCCGTTGCTCTACGACCTCGATGACAAGCTGCGCCCACGGGGCAGCCGCTACCTGGGAGATGCCGAGGCGATCAAGGCGCGCGCCGAGGCCGTCGCGCGTCAGACCGAGTCCCGCCGCTAGGTTCGGCTCAGGTACGAGTCAGCTCAGGAAGCCGCCGTCGACGATCAGGAACTCGCCCGTAACATAGGCGGAGGCGTCCGAGGCCAGGAACACCGCGGCGCCAGCGATGTCGCGCGGTTCGCCCACCCGGCGCAACGGAGTCTGCCCGAGATAGTGCTCGACTTGTGCTGCATCCGACAGCAGCGCGCCGGCGAACTTCGTGCGGATGAGCCCGGGCAGGATCGCATTCACGCGGATGCCGTCCGGCCCGCACTCGCGCGCAAACACCTTGGTGAGATTGAGCACCGCGCCCTTGGTGATCGAGTAGATGCCCTGCAGAGGGCCCGGCCGGATGGCATTGATCGACGCGACGTTGATGATCGAGCCGCTGCGCTGCGCGCGCATCAGCCGTCCGCCGAGCACGGATGCGAAGAAATAGCCGCGGATGTTGACGTCCACGGTCTTCTGGAAGGCGCCGAGATCGGTGTCGAGCACGTGGCCGTAATAAGGGTTGGTCGCCGCGTTGTTGACGAGCACATCGAGGCGGCCGTAATCCCGTTCGACCGTCGCAAACAGTTTGCCGAGCGCTTCCATGTCCCCGATGTGGCAGACGATCGCCCGCGCCTCGCCTCCGGCGTCGGTGATCCGCTTCGCCACTGCGGCGCAGCCCTCCGCCTTGCGGCTCGAGACCACGACCTTCGCGCCGCGCTCGGCGAACGCACTCGCGATCGCCTCGCCGATCCCGCGGCTCGCGCCGGTGACCACGGCGACGCTTCCGTTCAGGTCGAACATGTCGGTCATCAGATTCGCTCCTTCCGCATTGCAGGCCGGGGCGCGGAGCGGCCCCGAGGTGACGGGCCGGCTGGAATCTAGCGTATCCTGATCCCGCAGTGGGGGCGGCCAGAAGAGACCATGTCCGGGATCACTCCGTTCGGAATGTTCCACACCGTCATCTCGCTCATCGCATGAGTGGCGGGCTTTACGGCACTGGCGAAGTGCCGTGAGATCGGCCTGGCGACCGAACCGGGCCGTACCTATGTCCTCCTGACCATCGCCACCTGCGTCAGCGGGCTTTTCATTTTCCGGCACGGCACGTTCGGCGTGCCGCATGCGATCGCGGTCCTGACGCTGATCGTGCTTATTCTCGCAATCGCAGCCGAGAAGCGCGCGATCTTCGGTCGTCTGTCGCGTTACGTGTCGGTGGTCGGTTATTCGGCGACGCTCTTCCTCGACATGATCCCGCGGTCACTGAGACGGCAACACGCATCCCGCCCGGTGCTCCGCTGGCTGCCGGTCCGGAAGCGCCGGGGTTGCGCGCGCCGGTCGGCGTCGCGTTCCTGGTGTTCCTGATCGGCGCGGCACTGCAGGTGCGGAGCATCCGGCGTGAAACCAACCCTGCTGTTCGCGGCGCGGTGATCGCCTAACCCTCGGACTGCGCCGCCTCACGCAAACCGGGCGGTCGTGGTCCGGCCGTCCCAGCTTCGCGAGGCGTCGCGGATCTGCCGGAACGCATCGTCGATCACCCTGCCGTGCTCGATCAACTCGATCATCCCGCCGGGATCGTGATCGGTGGCGAGATACGCAAAGCGCGCGCCCCACGCCGTACGGCCGCTCTGTGCGGCCTCGACGCCTTGCGAGCTCAGGCGTTCGAGATCGCGATCCACCGATTCCGTCATCACGCCCAGGTGTTGCACTCCCGTCCGTCCGCCGCGCAGAAACTCGGTGTAGATCG
>Ga0207645_10000613_pt1 | contig 29540 bp, 25 predicted proteins | sample KBSM53metaG_FD_184331 | JGI IMG/M metagenome (GOLD analysis project Ga0207645, IMG submission 184331) | Miscanthus rhizosphere microbial communities from Kellogg Biological Station, Michigan, USA - KBS M5-3 metaG (SPAdes) (version 2) | ecosystem: Host-associated > Plants > Roots > Rhizosphere >...
AGTATGTAAAAGGGAAATATTCGCTGACCGGTGGTAGTGTCGGTCTCTTTGAAGGAAAGAAGATCGGCCGTGCAAAAAATCTCGAAAAACTCCGGGAAGAAATTTCTGCGCAGGATCTTGTTGTGGATAATCTGAAGACAGAGATACAGGCAAGGCATAATGAAGTGATCGCTTTTAATGAAGATCTGCGTGAGAATACGATCCGGGAAACAGAATTGGAGATTCAGCAACTCACGAACCGGGTGTTTGCATTGCATAATAAGCTTGAAAACCTGCATGCACAGCAGCACCAGGGTGAACATCGTGTGCAGGAATTGAACCAGCAATTGACGCAAACACACCAATCGGCAGAAAGCATAAGAAATGAACTGGCAAGGTTGATCGAGGAATTGCAACTGCAAAATAACCGCCTGCAGGAAGCTGACGAGGCGTTCAAAGCTGAAGAAGAAAATTATAATGAGGCAAACAGGCAATACAACGAGTTTAACCTGAATGTCACGAGACAACAAAGCAAGATCAATGCCCTAAGACAGGAGCTGGATTTTAAAACGAACCAGCTGGGTGACCTGCAAACGCAAATAGAAAGCAATACAACGATGCTTTCGGATACAGCGACAAGCATTGAACAATCGCAACAGGCTTTGCAGGAAACAGAAGATGCGTTGGTGAATTTATTGCGCAGCAAAGAAGAAGAAGAACGAAAGCTGAATGAAGCAGACCAGGCATATTATAACCTGCGCAACGTATTAAGTGAAAAAGAAAGTGAACTGCGTCACCGGGTGAAGGATAAAGAGCTGATAGAACATTTATTGAGTGAAATAAAAGATCGGCTCAACGAATTGAAGCTTCAATTGGCAGGCACGAAAGAAAGACTGAATGTTGAATTTCGCATACAGCTGGAGGATATACTCGATGAAGCAAGAATAACGGAGCTGACGGCAGAAGAGTTGCAGGAAAAAGCAGACAGGATGAAAAAACGCCTGGAAAATCTTGGTGAAGTGAACCCGACAGCCATCGAGGCATTTACGGAGATGAAGAAGCGTTATGATTTTATCCTTGAGCAAAAGAATGACCTGACAACGGCAAAGGATAGCCTGTTACTGACGATTCAGGAGGTGGAAGCCACGGCCAACCAGAAATTCCTGGATACGTTTAACCAGGTACGTGATAATTTCCAGAAAGTATTCAAGAGCCTGTTTACAGAAGATGATCAATGTGATTTGATTTTGGATAATCCGGAGAATCTTGCAGAGAGCGGCATAGATGTTATTGCAAAACCGAAAGGTAAACGCCCGACATCATTAACGCAGTTGAGTGGCGGAGAAAGAACCTTAACGGCAACTGCGTTATTGTTTGCTATCTATTTGATAAAACCCGCACCATTCTGTATACTCGATGAGGTGGATGCGCCGCTGGATGATGCGAATGTGGGCAAGTTTACCAACATGATCCGTGAATTCAGTGAGAACTCCCAATTCATCATTGTGACACATAATAAAACGACGATGAGCACGGTAGATGTAATTTATGGCGTAACGATGCAGGAGCCTGGCGTGAGTAAGTTGGTTAGTGTGGATTTCAGGAGCCTGGCGGAGAGCCAGAATTAGCACGTAAAGAATAGTGAGTTCTGTCAATAATAATATTGTCCCGTTCATACGGGACTTTTTATTTTAATCAGTTTAGCATATCGGAAAAATACGATCTACCGGGTATCGATAACTTAAAATCTATCGGGGGAGGACAAAATAAAGGTAAGGGCTTTTACATTTCACAATTAACTATTACTTTCACCATTTTGTAATTGTTTTATTGACTATTTATAAGCCTTATTATGAAAAGAATTTTTTCCCTATTATCCTCGTTTGCTTTTATTATTTTTTTGCTATCTGTACAGACCAATTTCTCTTCCTGTACAAAGGATCCGGTAACCGATACGTTAACGATTCATGATACGACGACAATTCATGATACAACAACTGTTCATGACACCACGACCGTTCATGACACAACGCACATAGATTCGTGTGCATCCATCTTATTGCAACCGGCAAATAACACATTCGAAATTCATCTGCTGGGTGGCAACACTCACGATTTGGGTGATCCCTTAGCACCTGAATTCGGTGCTGACGCCTGGACAATGAGTGGAGAAACAGTTTATGTCAGGGGCTTGTTCCGCTTTGATTTGAGTGGTGTTCCTGCAGGTAAAACAATTGTGTCGGCTAAACTTACCTTATTTTCAAATCCAACGCCGCTGACGGGAGATCTGATCCACGCAAATTCCGGTATCAGTAACGCTTTTTATGTGCAGCGCATAACGTCTGCCTGGAATAATATGATCACATGGAGTACACAGCCTTCCACAACAACAGATGACCAGGTGTTGATTCCTCAATCAAATGATCCTTATTTTGATTTGATAGATATAGATGTAACGACAATGGTTAACAAAATGTTTCAGACAAATAACTATGGATTCCTGATAAAACTGCAAAACGAGGTCATTTATAATTCAAGAATATTCTGTTCCAGCAAATACAGTGATGCTGCCAAACATCCAAAATTGGTCATCAGGTATATGTAAATGATCAGTTGTTATGTGAGATATTTGAAGATCGGTTATGCCGGTCTTTTTTTATTTTTACAATATGAAGGAAGAATCGGCATATAAATGCCATATCGATAAAAATGAGTTCAAAGCACTATCCTTTGTAGAAGCGGATAACCATTATGGTTATTGGAAAAATAAATCTATGAAAGAAAGGCTGGATACCGCCTGTTATATCATCCAACAGGTATATGGTACTGCAAATTCCACTTCGCTTGATAGAACTGTTTTTTCTAAACGAAAACACAGTTAGTGCCTGTCTTCAGGCGCTATAAAAATCCCGGTGTTATTGAACAGTTATTCAAAGAATAATTATAATCGCATGCGTACAATACTGTTACTATTCGCTTCCAACATCTTCATGACATTTGCCTGGTATTATCATTTACAGCAAAAAGGCTGGCCGCTTTGGAAAGCCATCGTATTAAGCTGGCTGATCGCATTTATTGAGTATTGTTTCGCAGTACCGGCTAACCGCTTTGGATATGCAGATGGGTTGACCGGCTTCCAGTTAAAATTGATACAGGAAGTAGTAACATTGATTGTCTTCAGCATATTCGCCGTATTGGTTTTGAAAGAGCCATTTCAACTAAAATACCTTATCAGCTTCGCATTCTTATTTGGAGCCGTATATTTTATGTTTAAAAAATGAGAATTTACAGAATGAATTATTGCCGTTTAAACCGAAATACACAAACACCTGCGCCGAGATAGATCATCGCTTTGAACCGATTGGTGCCGGTGAAGACGATCTCATCAAAATATTCTGCTTTGAATTCCTGGCTGTTGAAATTCATAACGGATATAGCCAGGCTGCGGATGTACCGGTCATTGCAATTGCGGTTGCCATTATCATCGGTATAACAATTACCGGTTGACCAGCGACGCTGAATGTTCCAGCTGCCGGTTGACGTATCGCCGGCATCGTCCACATAGGTCAGCCCGCCATCACCGGAAAACGTAAACAGGCCGCTGCTGAATTGCCGGCTTGTGGAGCCGAAGCCAAACCGATCAATGTCCGTTAGTCGCCAGGCACCCTGGATACGCTTGTCATAAGATTTCAAAAAATCTTTGCTGCAGGAGACCGGTAAAAGAATAATTATAAAACTGGTGAGGAGGTAGAACTTTTTCATGTGCTATCATTATTTAAAGAGATTCGATAATTTGTGTTATTGACTATCCAAATCTCCAATGAATGACAATCCGGGAAAAATGAAGCACTTCTCAAATCCGGAATTGAGACAAACTGTGAAAGAGTTTAACAATGCAATGATATTTCGTGAGATTCAAGAGGTGTTTCGGTAGGGCACAACAACGGCGATATTGCGGGAAAAATTCGGACAGTTTTCAAAACCGGACAATGGTTATATCAAAACCGGACAGTTTTGCGATCGGTAAAAAATAAATCCATTGATTTTCAATATGCTTATAAATCGGCATTCTCTTGGCATGAGGAAAAGAGTCGTTACCATTAAACCTTTTCAACTTTATAAAGCTCCATCACAAATTTTATAAGGTATAGCCATGATTAAAAACTATTTGCTCATTACCTTCCGCAATCTCTGGAAAAATAAAGGGTATAGTTTTCTCAACATTTTTGGTCTCGCTATCGGTATCGCCTGTGCGGGATTTATTTTTTTATGGGTAGAAGATGAACTCGGTTATGATCAATTCAATGTGAAGAAAGACCGGCTTTATTATATCCGTGAAAATCAAAAGTATGACACCTATACTGCTACTTTTACTTCAACGCCCGGTGTATTAGCCCCCGCCATGCAGGCAGAAATTCCCGGCATTGCCAATACCTGCAGAACCACGGAAGGCAATTCCAAAATGTTGTTCCAGGTAGGTGAGCGATCAGTATTTGCTTACGGCACATATGCGGAACCCTCTATTTTCAGCATGTTTACGTTGCCTTTTGTGCAGGGCGATCCGAAAACTGCGTTTACTCAATTGCATTCAATTGTCCTGACTGAATCCAGTGTAAAAAAGATCTTCGGAAATAATGGCAATGTGATCGGCAAAACAATAAGGCTGGATAATAAACAGGACTACGTGGTAAGCGGTGTGTTGAAAGATATACCACGAAATTCGAGTATCAGGTTTGAGTGGCTGATCCCGTTTGAGGTTTGGTACGCTCATGCAGATTGGGCGCACAGGTGGGGCAATAATACACTCAGCACATACGTGGAATTGAAACCCGGTGTAAACGCCGGATCTATTGATCGAATGTTGTACGATTTCATTCAAAAGCGGGAACCCAATTCAATTGCCCGCCCTTTTTTATGGAAAATGGATCAATGGAGATTGTATGACGAATTCGAAAACGGGAAGGCAACTGGCGGCGGGCGCATTGAATACGTGCATTTGTTTTCTTTTATTGCCTGGATCATATTGCTGATTGCCTGTATCAATTTTATGAATCTTGCAACGGCACAAAGTGAAAAAAGGGCCAGGGAAGTTGGTGTAAGAAAAGTATTGGGGGCCGGAAAAAGAAAACTTGTTTTTCAGTTTATCAGCGAATCATTATTAATGGCGGTACTTGCGGGCTTCACGGCAGTCGTTATCCTGTCGCTTGCACTGCCTTTATTTAATGCATTGGTACAGAAAAATCTTATTCTGGATATTTTCAAACCGCTTCATATTTCTGCATTGATATTGATCACGCTTGTTTGCGGATTGATAGCAGGCAGTTATCCTTCGCTGTATCTTTCTTCTTTTAATCCTGTTGCTGTGTTGAAAGGAATGAAATTAAAAACCGGTGGCGCTACGTTTATCCGCAAAGGTCTTGTCGTTTTACAATTCAGCATTTCAATCATTCTTATCATCAGCACCATTATTATTTATCAGCAGATACAGCATGTGAAGAGCCGGCAGCTTGGATTTGATAAAAATAACCTGCTTGAAATGGATATGCAGGGTGACATGGGAAAGAACTATTCGGCGATCAGGACAGATCTATTAAGTACCGGCATTATACAAGACGTCGCCTTATCGGATCATACTACAATTTATGGTGGCAACAATACCGACGGATTGGTTTGGGAGGGAAAAGCACCGGGAGCAAAAATTCTCATTTCAACCCGGTATGTAACACCGGAGTTTATAAAAACGTCGGGCCTCACGATACTCGAAGGAAGAGACTTGCAGTTAAGCGATACGGCATATAACAAAACGCTGAATGTAGTTATCACTCAATCATTCGAAAAATTGATGGGCAAAGGAAGTGCAGTGGGAAAAATTTTACGATACGATGGCGATACCTCCGGCACAAATGCAACTGTTGTTGGCGTGGTAAACGATTACGTGTACGGCAACATGTATAAGCGGTCAGATCCTGTTCTTTTTGCGTGTACCGCTCCGCAAAATACAACGGTGATGTATGTACGCATCAAAAATCAAACAAATGTTGAGCAGGCTTTATCAAAAATTGAAGGAGTAATGCGGAAAGATAATCCTGCTTATCCGTTTGAATACCGGTTTGTCGACGACCAGTTCAATGCAATGTTCCAGAGCGAAGCGCTGATCAGTAAATTATCCCGTGTATTTGCCACATTGGCGATCATTATATCCTGTCTTGGTTTATTTGGTCTTGCTGCATATACTGCAGAGCGGAGAACAAAGGAAATCGGCATACGAAAAGTGCTGGGTGCAAGTGTTTCGGGTATTGTTTCACTATTGTCCGTTGATTTTTTGAAATTGATTGTTATATCAGCACTGGTTTCATTTCCTGCTGCATGGTGGATGATGAACCAATGGCTGTTGAACTATGAATACAGGATCACGATAGGCCCGGGAGTTTTTATATTAGCCGGTTTGCTGGCCGTAGCGATTGCATTGCTCACTATAAGTTTTCAATCGATGAAAGCCGCCCTGAGGAACCCGGTGAAAAGTTTACGTACCGAATAACGACATAATAAAATATGCAGGAGAGAAAATTATTGCTTTTTAAAGTCTTGTTTATTATCTGGTTTATTTTGGGCGGTATTACTATCTGCTCATAAAAAATCAACGGGTTCAAACCACGGATCAAGCCATCTTCATAGGAACCAGGCGTTGCTATCATCCTAAAACCGGTAATTTTTATGCTTAAAAATTATTTCACTATTGCACTCAGAAATTTCTGGAGAAACAAATTTTTCTCTTCTGTCAATGTATTGGGACTTTCAATAGGTATAAGTTCAGCTGTAGTTATTTTCCTGATCGTTTATTACGAATTAAGCTTTGATAAATTTGAAAAAGACCGTAACAGGATTTACAGGATAGTAATGGATACTAAGTTTAATGGAATGGAGGGCCATGGCGCTGCAGTACCTGCACCATTGAGCACGGCTGTACAAAATGAAGTGAGCGGAGTGGAAGCAACCGTACCGGTAATGCAGTTCCAGGGTGATGCCAGCGTAAAAGTAACCATAGAAACTGCCAGCCCGGAAAGACCTATAGTATATAAAAAACAACCGGATGTTGTGTTTACAAACGACCAGTATTTCCAGGTGATACCACATCAATGGATTGCAGGCTCTATGTTATCATCCCTTAACGAACCGTTTTCAGTAGTGATTACTGAGAGCAGGGCCAGGCAATATTTTCCCGGTGTGGCCTATGCAGATATACCGGGGCGTCAAATTTTATACAACGATAACGTGAAAGCGATTGTCACCGGCATTGTAAAGGACCTGGACGAACACACAGATTTTACGTCGAAAGAATTCATTTCATTTTCGACAATAGCAAAAACAACACTGAAGGATAATTTTATGATGGACGTGTGGAATGACTGGATGGCCTACTCTAAATTGTATGTTAAGTTATCGAAGGGAACAACTGCCGGCAGGATCGAATCGCAATTGAAAAGTCTGTTAGGTAAATATAACAAGGATGCCAATAAAGATGATAAAAACACAATGGACTTTCGCCTGCAGCCATTGAGTGATATGCACTTTAATACCACGTACGCAAGCTTTGATCAGCGTACGGCACATAAGCCTACGATATACGGATTATTAGCCATTGCTGTTTTTTTGCTTTTATTGGGTTGCATCAATTTTATCAATCTCACTACTGCACAGGCAACACAACGCGCGAAAGAGATTGGTATCCGCAAAACGATCGGCAGTTCAAAAAAACAATTAGTGTTTCAATTTTTGAGCGAAACTTTATTCATCACAATTATCGCCACGATTGTATCTGTTCTCATCACCCCTGTACTGCTGCGCATGTTCGCAGATTTTATTCCGGCGGGGTTGCGTTTTGATTTATGGCATCAACCCTCTGTAATAATATTCCTTGCAGTGCTGACAATTATTGTGAGTTTTCTTTCCGGTTTATACCCGGCGTTGATATTGTCCGGTTTTAAACCTGTATCTGTTTTGAAAAATCAATCAGCCTCCGGTACGCAGACGCGCAGTGCCCGTACAAGAAAAGTGCTGACTATTTCTCAATTTACAATAGCACAGTTTTTTGTCATTGCCTCGTTCATGGTGGGCAAACAGATTTATTATTCACTGAATACGGATCTTGGTTATAAAAAAGAAGCGATAATCAATTTTGAGTTACCGCGTGATACCGTTGCTTCCCATGCTTCACAGCTGATGAACGAGATAAAAGCAATACCTGGCGTAGAGCTTGCAAGCAAAGGTTTTTTGCCACCGGCCATCGAAGGGGCTGCATTCAGCAACATCAAATACAATGACGGTAAAAAAGATATAAAAGTAAATGTGCAGATACGATGGGGTGACACAAATTATATCAAGATTTACCAGATAAAATTACTCGCAGGGAGAAATGTATTTGAAGGCGATAGCATAAAAGAAGTACTCGTAAATGAAACATATGCGAAAGCATTAGGTTTTCAACATCCTTCCGATGCAATTAATAAGGAACTGATATTCGGGAATGGTAAAACTAAAACAATAGTCGGGGTGATGCATGATTTCCATGAATATTCTTTACATGCACCCATTGGCCCGATCGTCTTTCAATCCGCTACACGCGGAGACATGTTTCATATTGCGTTGAAACCACAAAACGCCGATGGAACCGTATGGCAAAATGCTATTTATAAAATTGAAAAGTCATTTAAAAAAATATATCCTGAAACTGATTTCAGCTATTCATTTTTTGATGAATCAATTGCGAAGTTGTATACCAGCGAGCAAAAAACATCGCGTTTGCTGAATTGGGCAACCGGTCTTTCCATCCTCATTAGTTGCCTTGGATTATTGGGTCTCGTCATGTACACAACAACGACACGCACAAAAGAGATCGGTATCCGCAAAGTATTAGGAGCGTCGGTTATACAAATCGTCAGCATCCTGTCGAAAGAATTTGTTTTGCTTGTTTTTATTGCCTTCACCATTGCAGCACCGGTTGCCTGGTGGGCTGTAAATAAATGGATGCAGGATTTTGCCTACCGCACGGAAATCAGCTGGTGGGTCTTTGCTGTCAGCGGATTCCTGTTGATATTCATTGCTATGTTGACGCTGAGTATACAGACAATTAAATCCGCATTGGCAAATCCGGTGAAGTCGTTGCGTACTGAGTAGGTTTAGCGAACCACAATAGATACAATCTGGCACATGGCAAGAGGATAAAGGGCTTGTACGTTTCTTGTTTTGTATGGGCACCATGTGGTTCAATTGCTTTTGCCCGCAAATTGTTAAATATCCTTTCACAATTGACAATACTGGGCGTGGACGTTAAATTTGCTTTCAAATATCCCACATGCAAAAATTCCTTTTTGGTCTCAGTATCCTTTTTTCAAATAACATTCATGCACAGGAGAAGCCGGAAGGCCTGTTTATTCATTCCAAAGCGCCTGATTTCAAAGCAAAAGATCTTACCGGCGAGACCGTAAGCCTGAAAGACCTTCGCCGCAAAGGACCTGTTGTAATTATATTCTACCGGGGTAACTGGTGTCCTTACTGCAATAAAGAATTGTCGCACCTGCAGGATTCATTACAACTGATAAAAGATAAAGGAGCCTCATTGGTGGCCATTACACCGGAGACACAGGAAGGCATCATCAAAACAGCAGAAAAAACAAAAGCGCAATTCCCCATTATCTGGGACGAGGATTTAAAAATTATGAAAGGATATGACGTAGCATTTAAGGTAGATGAGAAAACAGTTGCCCGGTATAAAAACTTTGATATTGATTTAGCTGCTACGAATAATCAGAAACCGGATGATGTGTATTTGCCGGTGCCTGCTGTATATATTGTCGATAAAGAAGGAAATGTTACGTATCGCTATTTTGAACCTGATTATAAAAAGCAGGTACCCGTAAAGGAAATACTTAAAAATCTTTAACAATCGTTATATCTTTTTCGGATGGCTGATCAGGAAAATTCTTGTCAGGGCGCCGATCGCCACTTTTTTGGTAGCACCCAATTCATAAAAATAAATCTCTTTATAGAGGAACTTGTCCTTGATCGTAAGCGAGCTTATAACTTTCTGATTGCTGTTTTTATTATGGGATAGGTACAGGGCTACCGGGTGATTAGCCGCTTCTAATGCAGCTTTTACTTTATCATAGCAGGTTTTGTCTGATGGTTTGGTCAGTATGGCTGCTGCCAGCAGGATGGTGACAACGATAATAAAAACTTTAAGGAAAGAGAGCATCGCAGATAGTTTTGTCTTTTATATTAATTGGGTTCCCATTTCAATTTTGCAATTTTACCATTTCTTCCGGCAAGAAAAACAGCGGAGCCAAATTTTGCTATCCTGCATACATGAAATCCTTCTTTACTGATCCACTTCCAGCTTCTTCCTCCGTCGAGTGTATAATCTATTCCATTTAATCCGCAGGCTATAATTTCTTTCTTGTCGAGAAACTCAATGCAGCTCCTGTATCCATGCGGCGGCTCAGATGGTTTACTCCACGATACGCCACCATCATTGCTGTAAAAGCAGTTTTGATCTACCGTACTGTCATTACTGAAATCACCGCCGCACACGATCATCCGCCTGCCTCCATTCAGTTTGTAGTTATCGAAAATGCTTATTGAATTTGCTCCTGTTGTTTCTTTGCCATAGGTAAAGGGCAAATCAATTGCTTTGTTGCGTATAAATATCCGGGATCTTTTTCCGCCACTTACAAAAACAGCTTCATTTTTATCCAATGCCCTTATATTCGTGCCGCTCGAAGCAAAGCATCCTTCACCGCTATCGGCAACAGGACGTTTATCCAGTGGGATATCCTGCCAGGTAGATCCGTTATCAAATGTCCGTGCAATAAAAAAACGTCCGTCAACCGGGTCGCCGACGACTATTCCGGATTGTTCGTTCCAGAATTCCATCGCATCGAGAAACATTCCTTTCGATTTGTTTTCATATACTACTTTCCACGAGTTACCGCCATCATTCGTTTTTAAAATATACGCAGGCTCAGCGATGCCCATAATAACGGCCGTACTTGCATCAAACGCTTCGATATCACGAAAATCTGTTTTCTCAAAACCTCTTACCGTTATCCATTTCCAGCTTTTCCCTCCGTTGTTTGAGCGACCTACGGTTCCATTACTGCCACTTACCCAGATCACATTATCGTTCACAACACTTAGTCCCCGTATGCTTGTATTGGTGCCCGACGTGAGCAATTCAATATCCGGGTATCTTTTTTGCGCACACGGGTTATTTATAAAAAGTAAAGCACATATTGAAAAGAGCGCCAGGTTTCGTAGAATCATTTTTTTAAATTATAGGGTAATAATCTTTAAGTATAGATCAATTTCTCACCGGTTATCTTTACACGAAAGGTTGAATATAATAAGAAAACAGGAAATGAATCATTTCTCAATCTTGTGATGCAGCAACAGGTTTTTTATTAAGTCAGGACGCTGGTATAAAACACCATGTCCTGTATTTTCCAGCATATAAAATTCCGCACCATTCGTATTACCAAGCATCTTTTGAGCAAAGTCGAAGTTTCGTGTGTCGGCGATCCAGTCTTTTTTACCCATTACCACATAGGTTTTGCAGGTAATATTTTTCCAGAACGGTTTTAAACGGCGCAACTCACTGCGATGGTCAAACTTTTCTTCTGTGGCCACATTTAATGATTGATCGAGCCACATGTTTATAAAGGACAATTTGCACATATAAGAAAACCAGAAAATTTTTTCCTTTGATGGATCAATGACCGGGGAAAGGAGAAAAAGTTCTTCTGCCAGGTCCGGATATTTCATGGCAAATGCGGCCGCAATAGGTGCTCCATAAGAGGCACCCAGTATGTAAATTTTTCGTCCCCTAAGATTATATTCATCAACAATTTTTTTCAGGTAGTTCACGTGCTCATCAATTGAAGTAACCGCCAGCCCGGAATTTGATTTATCAAAACCGATCCTGTCAACAGAGATCATGTGATAGTTTTGTTGCAATTCAGGGTCATCGAGCAGCGACAGGTAGCTGTACCATGCGCCCGGCGCACCATGTATCAATAAAAGTAAAGGCTTTGTCGTATCACCCAGCATCACATGGTGAATATGATATTCTTTGTAGGAAAGGTATTTCCGGATGGGTTTCGCCGTTTTGTTTTTAAAATGATTATCGATCTGGCGATCGGAAAGAACGGCTGTGATTTTGCAGGATGAAAGCCCTGTAATAAAAAGGGCTGCAGTTATAAGAAGTAGTATGGTTTTCAAGGGGCTCCTCATATCTTGTCTCACAATAAAAATACAAATTAAGAGTTGTTATACATAGCCGCCCGACCGAAAGATTAAAATCCATTCTTCCTCCCTGGAAATATTCAGCATAGTTTTTGATTATCAATGCATAATTGCTTTGTTGACGTGATTCAGACTTTAATTGCTTTTATGAAATTCAGACCAATCTGTATTCCTTTATTCCTGTTTTTGTTGGCTATCTGTTCCTGTAAAAAAGAGTATAGCTACGAGTTAAACTCAAATCCTGCTACAGGCACCTTGCAAACCGACTCGGATGGTACCTGCATGGCAAAAACGGTGAACGGCCTTTTTGTCGCGAAAAAGGCACTCAACAGTTCCAACTATATTGAAGTGACAGTAAACGTCACCAGTCCCGGGTCTTATTTCATTTCGACAGATACACTGAATGGTTTCTACTTTCGCGGCACCGGCAATTTCACTAGTGGAAACAACACTATTAAATTAACCGCTTCCGGAACGCCTGTTATTGCCGGAACGAGTAATTTTCTTATCAGTTTTGATTCGTCATCCTGTTATGTGCCTGTTACCGTATTGCCCGAAGGAACGACTGAAGCGATATTTACATTGGTAAGTTCAGCGGACAGTTGTATAGATGCAGTTGTTTCGGGCACTTACATAGAAGGCACAATCATGAACCCGTCGAACAAAGTAGATATAAAAGTAAATGTAACACAGCCGGGAGCATATACAATCGCTACAACTGCTGTGAATGGGATAAGTTTCTCCGGATCGGGCATATTTACAACCACAGGTGAAAAGACCATTACGCTTACTGCTTCAGGAACACCCGTAACGGCGGGGGATAATGTAATATCCATCTCGGCAGGAAGTTCCTCGTGCACATTTACTGTAAAAGTTACAGCTGTGTCGCTGTTTGATTATTTCCCCAGAACGGCAAACAGCAACTGGAGCTACCAGTTTGACGATAACCCGGATGATTCGTTGTTAGTAATTGCAACACCGCAAAGCCTGAACGCTAATGGCAACACGTACACGATATTTATGGAAACGAATAACGCAGCGTTAGGATACGATTCGTCAGGCTATTACAGGAAGAGTGGAAGCAACTATTATCGATATTATGATATCGGCACTTACCTCGGGCTGACTGCCGCCATTTGGGTAGAAGATAATTTTTTGAATGACAATGTGAATTCAGGGGCCAGCTGGACGGGCACATCTTATCCTGCAGATATTTCGGGTATCGGTCAGATCTCATTGCGTTCCAGGTTTACAATTTTACAAAAAGATGTCACGGTAACTGTTTTAGGAACTGATTATGCCAACACAATTGTTGTCAATGAAACCATAGAAGGATTGCTTGCCGGTGTCTGGACAGATTTGTCTACCCAGATTGGTTCAATAAAGCAATATTATGCGCGTAATATCGGGCTGATAAAAACAGAATCGCTTGACGTGGCCGGCACTACTTCATTCAAACAGGAACTGCGCCGCTACCAGGTGTTTTAAATAAAAAGCAAAAAAATAAATTTTGCTTTTTGCATATTACACTTCGCAAATATTAAAATGCCTTCTTCTTTTGAGTGGCTTGCGTTGATTGCAACGGCGGCAATTTAAAATTATCAATTGCAGATTTCTGCGCCATCATTTTTTCTATATCTTCTATTTTTCTTGGCGAATATGATGTCAATAATTCATAATCGTTTTCACGGATCAGAGCATCATCTTCTATACGAACACCGATGCCCCACCATTTTTTGTCACAATCGCTGCCGGTCGGAATATAGATACCGGGTTCAATCGTAATCACCATTCCCTTTTTCAACGTCGGCGTATAACCGCGGTCATGTACGTCCAGTCCAATGTGATGGGATAAACCATGTGGATAATATTTTTTAACCTCACTTGTATCTTTTATAATTCCCAGCCTTACCAATCCTGTTGCAATAACTTTTTTAGCAGCGGCGCCTGCATCACTCCATTTAGCGCCATCTTTTAAAATTTTAAACGCTGCCTCTTGCGCATCGTATACCAATTGGTAAATAATTTTTTCTGCATTGGAAAATTTACCGCTGGCAGGAATAGTTCTTGTTACATCCGCCGTGTAACCATGATATTCGGCGCCAACATCCATTAACAGCAATGAGTTACCGATTTTTGTTTTTGTATTCTCCATATAGTGAAGAATACAACCGTCGTCACCGGCGCCAACGATAGATCCATAGCCAACTTCTTCCGATCCGTATTTTTTATGAACGTATTCGTGCAATCCCTGTACTTCCAGTTCAGACATATCCGGCCGCAATGTTTTCATCACCTCATTATGTCCCTGGCAGGATATTTCAACTGCAGCCCTGATCAGGGTCATTTCTTCGGGGGTTTTTATTTCGCGAAGTCTGCCTGTCAGTTCACGATAGAGCTTGTTATCAAACCGCTGATTAGTTGAATAATCATCCGGTATCGCAGCTTTTTGTTTGAATTGCTGTAATAAATGAAAAAGATCGGCATTGTCTTTCTTATCTACCGGCACATCATCGGGAAACCGGTCAAAGATAATTTTGTCAAATCTCGAAAAGTCCAGGTTAAACCGTTCAAAATCTTCACCATTATACACTTCCGGGATACCGGATTTTTCTTTCGCACCCGCAACACCCAATCGCTTGCCTGTCCATTGTTCACGTGCCGCATCTCTCCGTTGCACAAACAATATTTCATCATAGTCGCCGCCTTCTGCTCTTGTTTGTTTGTCCTTAAATATTACTAACAGCGAATTGGGTTCTTTATACCCGCTGAAATAATAGAGGTCGGGGTTTTGATGATACAAATAATCAACATCATTTGAGAATTTACGGGTGGGATAAGCAAATACAACCATTACCGAGTTTGGCGGCATCAGTTCCCGCAAGGCGGCGCGGCGGCCGGTATGAAACTCTTTCGTTAGATAATCTGTTGGCCGGTCATCCTGTGCGCATACACTTAATCGTAATAACAGCAATGAACCAATGAACGGGACGGTTTTAAGAAAAAAATGTCTGGACATAAAAAAAGTGATTGAATAAACTAAAATAGTTCTTTTCAATCACCGTCTGAAGAATTTTATGCGAATGGTTACGATAACAATAATCAATCTTCGTCTTCATCACCATACAATGATTCCTCGTCTTCCGCATTGTAATTTTTCTCCCACGATTTAACGCTTTCATCCGTCAGGCATTCAATAATGTCATGAATGGAGTCGTTCTTGCGTTTCCACTCAGTTACCATCGGCTCATCGTAGCGTGTTACAAACAGACAATGATCTGACTCCACTGTCGGTTTGATCAAAGCAATCGGCGAATTTTCCTTTTCCTGAATCAGGTAGTAACAACCTGTTTCCAATAATCCATACGAATACATAATTACTCCTCTTTGAGTGGTTATAAAAATGTTCAATCACAAACAATCGTCTTCAAGAAATAATGGGATAGAATCTAATGAGTCTGGGGGTAGTAATAAGGAGGTTTTCAATAGGTGTTAACCAAAATTAGCGATTTTGAATAATAATGGAAATAGTTTTGAAAAACATTAGAAAATAATTTTGAAAAACTATAAATTACTGATAATCAATACACTATTAACGTGTTCTTTTTCAACAATTGTGCAGATTTTATCAAAATGGGGTAATTTTATTTCGTTTAAAACCCGTATTTGCTGACTCCCTTCTGATATAATAACCGGGGATAAACGCTAATAATAATATGCCTTGTAACGGCATCAATGATCTCCTTTTTTATTCCAAATTGTTGATGAATAAAATTCTTCTTACATTCATTTGTCCAAAACGATTGCGACCAACTACTATTCATTGAGAAAATTTTTTGCCATAGCAATGCTTGCAGTATACCTGTTTAACCTTACAGGTTATAATTTTCTCTTCCGGTATTATATTCATCAATCTGATAAAGAGATTTCCCAACGGGTAGATATAAACGATTTTTCAGAGGCTTCACTCGTCGAAGTAAAAGTCAAATTAAATCTTCCTTATCTGACGGATTGGTCAGACTACCAGCGATACGACGGCGAAATGGAAGTGAACGGCATTCACTACAACTATGTAAAAAGAAAAGTTTCACTGGACACGCTGTATCTCTTGTGCCTGCCTAACGAACTAAAAACAAAGTTGTATCATACCAGCACAGACTATGCAATGAAGGCAAATGATCTGCCTGCTGAAAAGCAAAATAAAAATTCTGAAGCTAAAAAGAACTTTGCGCAGGAAGGAGGGAAGGTACAATTGATGCAATTTAGTTTTGTATCGTTCGATAACCGGAAAAATAGTCAGCATTACAACCTCCGTAGCATTTTACCTGACACATATATCTCTTCGCCCGGTCAACCGCCGGAACCGGTTTGTTGATATCCTGTTTTCATTCGCATACAACCCTTGATGGAGACAGGTAACATCGCGCCTCTATTAGCTTATACACATCATTTTGTCATCATTGATTTATTACTTAGTTAATAAAGCATTATGCCGTACATACCAGTCGAGGAACATTTGCCCGGAATAACGGGTTTGTTGGAATACCGCAAAGATTCCGCGGAGCCTATACGTGAGCTTACGCAATTCTTATTGCGCGGGCCAAATACACTTACGGAAGGAGAAAGAGAGCTTATTGCCACGGTAGTATCTAACGGCAACGAGTGTACTTTCTGTACGGCAGCACATACCGCCGCAGCTGACCGGTTATTGGGTGAAACAGAAACCACCTCAACAATCAAAAAAGATATAGACTCTGCATCGTTACCGGCAAAGATGAAAGCCTTGCTCACCATCGCATTAATGGTAAGAGAAAGCGGCAAGAGTGTAACGGCTGATGCCATACAAAAAGCAAAAGACGAAGGCGCTACCGATATCGAAATTCATGACACGGTATTAATTGCTGCTTTGTTTTGCCTGTACAATCGTTACGTTGACGGGCTTGCAACGGCACTTCCGGGTGACAACAATTATTATCAAACGCTCGCAGACCGGTTGACAACAACCGGGTACAATCGTTTACCGCAAGGCTATGATCATTTAAAAAAGAACCATGGACATTAATACTATACATACAGGGACTGCTGTCACGTCAGCTATCCCGCTGCAAAGAACATATACAACGGCAAGGCTCACACTGGTTTTTATTATTTGCTTCCTGAGTACTTTTTTCAGTGGCATTGTTTCTATGCTGATGTCTGTGTATTTACCGGTTGCGGTAAAGGACATTATGGGTAATGTGACCGAAGAGAAAATGAACGATGTAAGCGCATGGATCAATTGTGTTTTTATTTTCGGCTGGATGTTCGGCGGCATTGTATGGGGTGTTGTATGCGACCGTATAGGAAGGGCCCGCTCGGTTGCTTTATCAACCGCTTGTTTCGGATTGTTTGCCTGCTTCACAGGCATCACGTCTTCCTGGTTACTGGTCAGTGTATGTCGTTTTTTTTCTGGTTTTGGTATCGGTGGTGTATTGGTGACGACGACCGTTATCGCTGCGGAGCTGTGGGATGAAAAGAGAAAAGCAATTGTGTTGGGAATGATATCGCTTGCGATGCCAGTTGGATTCTTCGCGGCAGGCATTATTAATAATATGTCTGAAGATTGGCGCAATGTGTTCCTTGTAGGTTTGATACCGCTATTCATAGGTGTTGTTGCGTGGTTTGTATTGCCGGAGTCGGAAGAATGGAAGGATGAAACGTCTTTGGTAAAACAAAGAAAGATGATGAGAGAGCAGCTGTTTGCAGTTGAATACCGAAAAAATTTATTAATCGGATCAATTGTTTTCGGTACAATGCTAATAGGATTATGGGCTGTGTTTTCATGGGCACCTACTTGGGTTCAAAGTATATCGACATCTGCTGATGTGCAACAGCAACGGGGCATGACGATGATGATTTTAGCAGGAAGCGGTATTGCAGGCAGCTTTATTTCAGGATGGGTTGTCAATACAACGGGACTTCGCAATACAATGCTGATTTGTTTCGCAGCTTGTTTTGTAATGACCTTTGTTGTTTTTAAAACAAACAGTACGATTGCTGCGGTAACTTTTGTGGAATTAGCCATATTGGCTTTCTTCTTTGGCATCAGCCAGGGAGCATTAGCTGTGTATATTCCTTCATTGTTCCCCATTCGTATCTGCGCCTCTGCAACCGGCTTTTGTTTTAATGTAGGCAGATTATTTACCGGCACCGTTGTTTTTTTCATCGGTGCTTTAGTCACCCTGTTGGGTGGTTATGGAAATGCCGTGTTTACGTTTTCATTCATTTTCATCATCGGCTTTATTGCGACCTGGATTTCCGGTCGCAGACGCCAGGTAGTTAGTGATTGAGAGGAGTAATTACGGTTATTGATCACCGAAAAAAAGCTTTCTAAAAGGATCAATTTAATATCCTGTTGACAAAAATTTTTTTCATCAAAAACATTTCGTTCAAATGGCATATATAAATCTTCCCGAAGCTGTACCAGGTATCAGGAGCCTGGTCATGTTCAGACCCGAAACCGGGAAATCACTTTATGCGCTTGTGCAGGTTCTGCTGCGTGGTGAATCGCCCTTGTCTGAAGCGGAAAGAGAATTGATTGCAGCCTATGTTTCTTACCGCAACGATTGTATGTTTTGTATGAGCAGTCATGCGGCGGCGTCACGATGCTTATTTGGCGACGATGCATATCTGGTCGATGAAGTATTAAAAGATATGCAACGGTCGGGTATAAGCGAAAAAATGAAGACATTGCTTCATATAGCCGGAAAGGTGCAGATACTGGGTAAAGAAGTAAAGCCGGAAGATATTGAAGCAGCAAGAAAATCGGGAGCAAATGACCGGGAGATACACGATACTGTTTTGATTGCGGCGACATTCTCCATGTTCAATCGTTATGTAGACGGGCTGGCAACTCTTACACCAACTGAACCTGAAATATACAAGGCAATGGGTGAGCGGATGGCGAAAGGATATGTGATGCCACAAACTATCACTTAAATTTTATTTCAAGTTTTAAAAAATTGGTATGAAAATATTAACGGAACCAATCGGCAGCGTGCCGAGACCAAAATACCTGTTGGATGCGCTTAACGCATTTAATCAACAACAAATTTCAAACGACGAATTATCGACATTTTTTGACAAAGCTTTAAAAGATACGATCAAACGGTTTGAAGAAACAGGTTCGCCTGTTATTACAGATGGAGAACAGACAAAGCCGAGCTTTGCTACGTACCCTGTTCATGGATTAAAAACATTATCACCCGACGGCGTTGTTATACCTTTTGCAGATGGACATACAAGACAGTTGCCGAGAATAACAAGAGGGCCGTTTCGTTACCAAAGCTATGCAAACAGCTATCTTGAAAAAGCAAAGCAATTAACAAATCTCCCGGTGAAGCAGGCAGTCATCGCTGTTTCGGCTATCAGTCTTTTGTATCCACAGGAGGAACTACCCGGTTACTCACGGGCGCAATTCATCACCGACCTCTTGAATGAAGCCGAAGCTGATATACGAAAAAGCCTGGGCAGCGGGGCTCACAACGTACAGATCGATTTTACAGAAGCGAGACTTGCTTTGAAACTGGACCCAAGTGCAGGATTGTTAAGGTCGTTTATTAACCTTAACAATAGTGTTCTTTCCCGGTTTACCAATGAAGAAAGAAAAAGAATTGGTGTGCACTCCTGTCCCGGCGGTGATCATGATTCAACGCACAGTGCCGACATTCCCTATACATCGCTGCTGCCTTATTTATTTACATTAAATGCAGGGAACTTTTACCTCGAGTATGCAGGCGAAAAAGATAAGCGGTCCGTTCTTGCCTCGATAAAACAAAACATAAGGCAGGACCAACGTGTCTTCCTGGGCGTCACTGACGTGTTGAATCCGCGGGTAGAAACGCCTGAAGAAATACGGGATACAGTACTTGAAGCACTGGAAGTTATTCCCGTCTCACAGTTGGGCACAACCGACGATTGTGGTTTTTCTCCGTTCGCAGATGATGTATCCACGTCAAGGGATACAGCATTTGCAAAAATAAAGTCACGCGTTGAAGGAACTAAACTGGCCGAAAAAGCGATTGCTTAACATGAAAATTCAACTATGCCGCATATTGATTTGAGAAATGATTTGCCGGGAATGAGAAGCGTGATGGCGTACAGCCCCGCAACGGCTGAGCCAATGAGTGCATTGGCGGAGATTTTATTAAGAAGCGATGATGGACTTACAAGAGCAGAACGGGAGCTGATCGCTACGTATGTATCTTATTTGAATGACTGTTTTTACTGCCATCATTCCCATGGTGAAATTGCATGCATCTACCTGGACGGCGATCGTGATCTGGTAAACCAGGTACGGAATGATTATGAATCAGCCGGTATCTCCGATAAATTGAAAAGCCTATTAACAATTGCCGGTAAAGTGCAGCAAAGCGGAAAGTCAGTAACTACTGACGATATAGCCTATGCGAAAAATTGTGGTGCGACGGATAAAGACATTCATGACACGGTATTGATCACCGCTGCTTTTTGCATGTTCAACCGTTATGTTGATGGACTTGCAACGCATGCACCGGCAGATATGAATTCGTACCCGCTACGTGCAAAACAAGTTGCCGAAAATGGATATGGCAATCATATATATACATCGCCACAACCTGTTTCTCCGGATAAAGTTACTCTATGAAAACCTGTTGATTTAAGAACTATTATAAACTAAAAAAACTGTTATGAGAAAAATGAAATGGACCATGCTGGTCTTTCTTAATGTGTTGCTGCCAACACTGATCTTTTCACAGGGCCGAACGATCAATGGGCGGGTTACGGATGCCAAGTCCATGCCTGTGCCTGGCGTAAACGTCATGGTTAATCAAACAAAACAGGGAACTACAACAGATGTTGACGGAAAATTTTCCATTGTGGTACCTGACAATGCAACGTTAATGATCAGCTCTGCGGGTTTCCAATCACAAACAATTAACGTGACATCATCGCAAACTGATGTGCAGGTGAAATTGCTGGAAGACTTTGCAAAACTGGACGAAGTGGTTGTAACCGGTCTTGCCACAACGGTGAAACGAAGAAATCTTGCTAATGCCGTAGGTACAGTTTCCAGTAAGGAACTGAATGGTGTAGCCCCTGCTCAAACATTTGATGCGGCATTGAATGGAAAAGTAACGGGTGCTTATATCAATGCAAACAGCGGTGCACCGGGTGGTGGCATATCTGTTAAACTACGCGGTGTAACATCTGTTTTCGGCAACACGCAACCGTTATACGTGGTGGATGGTATTTATGTAGACAATACCACTACTTCTGCAGGTTTGAATGCAGTTACCGGTGCTATCCGCGACGGTAATATTACATCAAACCAGGATAATGCGTCGAGCCGTATTGCTGATCTGCGTGCAGAAGATATCGAGAACATTGAAATTTTAAAAGGAGCATCAGCTGCAGCAATCTACGGATCAAGAGCGGCTGCCGGTGTTATCATCATTACCACAAAAAGAGGCAAGCAGGGTAAAACAAAGTTCAGCGTGTCGCAGGATCTTGGATTCGTCAAAGCACGCAAACTGCTGGGTGTTCGCCAGTTTACAGAGGAAACAGCAGGAAGCTTATCGAGTAACCCTGCAACAAGTGCAGCACTCAAGCAGCAATTTCTCGATGCACAATCGGCTGGAAAATTATACGACTATGAAAAAGAAGTGTATGGCAAAACAGGCTTTCTTCGCAACACGGTACTAAGTATGACCGGCGGCAGCGAGAAAACAAGTTTTTATTTCTCTGCTGCGCAAAAAGATGAAGGTGGTATTGTAAAAAATACAGGTTACCGCAATACAAGCCTACGGTTGAATGTTGATCACAAGATAACTGACAACATCAAACTCGGCATCAGCACCAACTATGTAAATTCATCAGCTGACAGAGGATTAACAGGTAATGATAATAATGGCGTGACGTATAGCGTCTCACTTTCGTCCACACCGCAGTTTGCAGAATTGCATCCTGACCAGTTTGGTGCATATCCTGCAAATCCATTTGCTGCTTCCAATGTATTACAGACAATTGCGTTGATGCGTAACAATGAAAGTGTGAACCGTTTTTCGACAGGTTTCAATTTCGAAGCGCAACTGCAGCGCAGCCGTAAATCGGTGACAAAATTTATCGGCAGGGGCGGTGTTGATTTCTATAATCTGAATACCGACGTACAATTCCCCCGGGAACTGCAGTTCCAGGCTGTGAACAAGGGAACAGCCATCCAGGGTTTTACAAAAAGCCTGAATACGAATTATATTTTATCATTGGTAAACACGTATGATGCAAACGACAATTTAAGTTTCACCACGTCTGCAGGTTACACACAGGAAATAGGCAATTTCAATAACCTGCTCGATGTAGCCACCCAGGTAGCGCCGGGTCAGACAGGTGTTGACCAGGGTGGTGCATTGTCTGCATTGCAAATAAGAAAGAAGTTTGAGAATGATGGATTATTTATACAGGAAGAAGCAACGATAAAAGATGGAATCATTTTAACCGGCGGTGTGCGGTTTGACAGGAGTACCAATAACGGAAGTACCACACTGAAATTTATCGCTTATCCGAAGGCGGGAGTATCCGCTAACCTTACACGTCTTGGTGTAATCAATACTGGCTTTTTCACCAACTTCAAGTTGAGGGCTGCTTACGGGCAATCGGCGAACTTCCCGGTATTCGAAAGCAGGTTTACTACATTTGTCGGTTCCAATGTATCTACCATCCAGGGTTCTATAGTGAATATACAGGGTGGTGATGCGGAAATAAAACCGGAACGGCAAACCGAATTGGAAGGTGGAATTGATTTCAGCGTGTTAAACAGTAAGCTGAATTTTGAAATTACGTTCTATAATAAAAAGATCTTCGATTTCCTGATGCTGAGAACCGTTGAACCGTCTTCAGGGTTTACAACGAAATGGGTAAACGCGGGAGACCTTCGCAACCAGGGCGTAGAAATTTCAATGAATGCAAGACCTGTTAGTACCGGCAATGTAACATGGACATCATCGGTAAGCTTCTGGCTCAACCGTTCCAGGGTTACACGTTTATCCATTCCGCCGGTGGTGCTCGGATCGTTTGGCACTACGCTCGGTACGTTCCAGATCGAGCAGGGTAAATCCGCAACCCAGATTGTAGGTGTGGATGCACCTAACCAACCAAAAGGCACTGTTGTGCAGCTAGGTGACCAGGAACCCCGCTTCCAGATGAATACATTCAACGAAGTAACGTTGATGAGCAAACTAAGTTTGCGGTTTTTGATTCATTGGAAATATAAAGGCGATAATGTTAACCTGACAAACCTGCTGAATGATTTCGGTGGCACCAGTGCAGATTACGATGCCAATGGAGCGACACGCATTGGCGGTTATCTTGGCGGCAGTGCAAGAGGTTTTGTGCAGAATTCAGGTTACCTGCGTTTCAGGGAGATAGGTTTATACTATACGTTCAATAAAATACCCGGCAATATCATACGAAGTGTGCGCGCCGGGGTTTCTTTAAACAACTATATCACGATCACCAAGTATGTCAGCTATGATCCCGAAGTATCCAATTTCGGAACGGGCTTTTCTACCGGTGTTGATGTTGACCCATTCCCTGCATCAAAACGTGCTATGTTTAGTGTAACCATTGATTTTTAAAAATTAAATCTATTTTAAATGAAACGTTTAATAAATATATATACAATGTCTTTTTTACTGGGTATGGGACTTGTTTCTTCCTGTAAAAAAGAATATGGCAATTTGAATGGCGCCACCATAGAGGGCTATTCACACGATGCGACCAAAGATCAGCTCAACGGATTGGTGATAGGCGCTGTTGGCGGCATGAGAAACAGTGAAGGCACGTATCTCGACGCCGTTGGGGTAATTGGCCGGGAAATATACCGGTTCTCCGGTGCCGATCCGCGGTTTGCCACAGACCTGCTCGGCCAGGATAATCTAACGTTGAACAATACTGCTTTTTACCTGGCCAATCCCTGGGGTTCGCGTTATCGCGCTGTGAAAAATTGTAACGTTATTATTGACGCCGTTGCAAACACTACGCTCATTCCTGACAACCAGAAAAAAGCATACACCGGGTTTGCAAAAACATTAAAGGCCCATGAGCTTTTAATGAACCTGAATCTCACCTATTCAAACGGGATAAGGGTGGATGTAGATGACCCTAAGAACCTGGGGCCGGTATTGAACTTCGACCAATCCATTACGGCTATTGCCAATTTGCTCGACGAAGGGAAAGCTGATTTAACCGGTGCAGAGGTTGTGTTTTCGCTGGGCGATGGATTTGATGGATTTACCGATGCAGATGGATTGATAAAATTCAATCGTGCATTGGCTGCGCGGGTAGATGTTTACCGCCAGCAATGGTCCACCGCCTTAACGGACCTCGGACTTTCATTTTATGATCTCACCGGTGATTTTACAACAGGTGTTTACCAGGTATTCAGTGCAGGCGCAGGCGATCAGCTGAACTCCGCATTCTTTCCGCAGAATAATACCGGCGAGGTAAGATTGGCCCATCCAAGCTTTACAACAGATATGGAAGCCAATGATGATCGTGCTGCAAAGGCTACGTTACGTACCTCACCGGCATCGTATGGCGGATTGAGTGGCGATAAAGATGCGTGGGTATATACGTCGAGTACGGCACCTATTCCTGTTGTACGGAACGAAGAGCTGATACTCATTTATGCAGAAGCAAACATTCAATCAGATAATCTTGCAGAAGGAGTGAAGGCATTGAACGTAATAAGAACAGGTCATAATCTTCCTGTTTACAGTGGTGCAGTGACCAAAGATGCATTGATTACGGAGATGCTTAAACAAAGACGGTTTTCTTTGTTTTTCGAAGGACATCGCTGGGTAGATATGCGGCGTTATGATAAACTGAATACGCTGCCTATCGACAGGCCAAATGATGATGTATGGTCTGATATGCCGATACCACAGGCAGAAGGTCTATAAGATTTTTATAAGAGTTGCCCCGCAAAGGCAACTCTTATTTTTAACAACAAATAATTTTTGAAAATGGCACATATTGATCTGCACAACGACCTGCCCGGTATAAGAGGGTTAATGGCTTATAGCCCCGAAACTGCAAAACCGCTGAATGAACTGGTGGAAGTTTTATTACGAGATGAAAATAATACATTAAGCCGCGGTGAACGTGAACTGATAGGCGCATACGTTTCTTATCTCAATGATTGTTTCTTTTGTCAGAATGTGCATGGTGCGTTGGCCGGTTATTATCTACATTGCGATATTCCGCAAATCGATGCGATCAAGAATGATTTTCATTCCTCTGCTCTTTCCGATAAAATGAAAGCATTGCTGAGCATTGCGTTCAGTGTTCAGAAAAGTGGCAGGCATGTAACCAAAGAGCAGGTAGAATTTGCAAAATCAAGTGGCGCTTCCGATAAAGAAATTCATGACACGGTGTTGATCGCTGCCGCATTTTGTATGTATAACCGCTATGTGGACGGACTGAGCACATGGGCCCCTGAGGATAGACAATTTTATGTGAGCCGCGCACCGCAACGCGCGGCGGAGGGCTATGTTGATTTTGATTTATACAAGTAAGCCCGCTGCATCTTCGACAACAAAGTTGATGGAGCCCAATTGTCGTAACTCGCTTATATTTGCAGTCCTTTTTTGACTCCTTAGCTCAGTTGGTAGAGCTACTGACTCTTAATCAGTAGGCCCAGGGTTCGAGTCCCTGAGGGGTCACATAAGTCTCTTCAAAAGAGACTTTTTCTTTTAGATTTCGCGCTGTATGGAATCGGTCAACAAAGCCGCTATGATGTTTTCGTCCGCAGGGCGGGCAACGCAAGGTAGAACTCCCTTCACTGAACTTTGCTCTTTGGCGGAATTGTCAATTTCTACATGCACTGAAACTTGTCGCATCATATAAATAGCCCCGTATTGTAAACTTATTTCTTTTAAGTCTCCGGCAGCAGTCTGGATATAATGGTATACTGGAATAAATCATTTCTGTAACGGGTATGGCATGGGCAAACTTTTATAACCAGTAAAAATCTTTCCATTATGTCTCCGTATGCAGATACCCTTTATTTTAAATGATATTCTTTTTTGAGCGAACGGATAAGATCATTAAGTATGGTCATGGTAGGAACAATAATACGATCCTGAACCACTTTGGTCTGCCGCCCATACGTTTCAAACATATTCAGCAATTCCTGGTTCGACTGTTCATTGCGATCAAGGAAAACGGGGTTGTCCGTTTTTATTGTCACGCTAACAATGTCGTAGTCCTGTACGCGGAAATGTTTTTGTAAAAAAGGTTGCATGAAATTATTAAAAAATTCACGGGTAACCTCTATTCCCAGGTTGGCCCGCGGTAACCTCACTTCATAATATTTCTGAATGAGATTTACCAATGTTTCATCCTGTATATAGCGAAGGCTACCTGAGGTTTTCATCTGGTTATAGGTTGCCGGCGTTGTTTGCAAATCATAAATATAAAAGATCGGGAGCAGCTGACAGAGTATATCTTTATTCGAAGCTTTTGAGACACCTGTCATTAACTTGTAAAACTCATGATGCTCCTCAAGTACCTGGTTCATCTTTTCAGCTCTTTTTGCAAAAAATAATGAGTCGGCCCGCAGATCTCCCAATAAATGTTTGGCATATTCTTTTTCCCGCCGTTGTTCCATCATATGCTCCCGTTGGTTCTCCGCGAGGAACCCACAGAAGACGGCCACGAACAACATTAAAAATTCAAATAAATAATGTTTCAGTCCGTGACCCGGCGCTTTGTGCAGGTCATGTCCATGTACTTCCATACTGTTAGTTTCTTGATTGGGTTTACCGGTTTCGCCGGTATTTATAGAATTACTCTTGTCAGAATTTGTTTCCGGCGGAGTGTTTCCGGCAATATTCAAATTTTTTTCGCCTGTGTCCCCTGGCATTTGTTGTTAGTTGGTCAGATTATAAGATCGTTCAATCAGTTTTTCAGGTTATCATGTCCGTTAACTTGTACCTTTTTCCTGTTTCTACAATACTTGCCCGACGAGTTTCCTCCGAATATAAAGAATATTATTATAAGTAAAATAAGAGGAGTTCGATGCGTGTACACAATCATATTTTTCATTTCATGACATAAACCACAGTTCAGACACTGCCCCCCTTAGTTTCTTTAAAGATGTGTAAGCAAAATATCAGGAAGAGATTCTTCGGGAGAGTAGAAAAAGAGAAGTATAACTATGCTGAAATATCATCATGATTATTGCATGCTTAAAAGACTTCAGAGTAATCTGGTGTTTGGCATCTTCATTTTCTTTGTATAAAATATCACAATCACCATTCGTCCCTGCAACCATCTTCTCAATAATTTGATCGCAGATGTTCGCTTTATACTATCAGAAGGTACGTTTAAAATTTTATCCAATGCTTCTGCAATTCAATCTTCAATTATTCCTCAACCATCTGTCCAATATCGCCTGTTGATGACGAGAGCCTATTTACAGCTTTTTCAAATAGCAGAGCCTCCTGTCACATTTCTTAACATTACGGTCTGTAGGGGATTAATTTTAGCCCTTGTATTGATTTTAATACGCATGCTGAAAAAAGTTTCCTCGTATTGGGCTTGTCAATTGATCGGGTGGGGTAGCGTTGCCGTTACGATCATATTTTATTCATATTTCTATAATGGTTCAATAAGCCGACTGGATTTGCTGCGATGTTTTGTTACCTGTTTGACAGGCCTTATAACAACTCATTTACTTAGAACACTTTTAAAGATAACGGGTGTACTGAGACTTCAAATAAGTAAGGCGATACTGATAAGTGTGATATTGATCATTATCGCTTCGCTTTTTTTCTCCGTCCTTGTCCTGATTGCTAATAATTTTTTTCATTTAAGCAGCGGAGCCAAAAAATATGGATTTATCCGCTCCATCGCAGTGGATGCATATATAGGTGCGTTTTTTATTATTCCCTGGTTCCTGATTTACTATTCTTTTGGATACACGCAAAAGATCAGAACCCAGGAGATTGATTCCCTGAAATTATATGGATATCTTAAAGAACTGGAACTGAAAACCATCAAATCCCACCTGAATCCACACTTTATTTTCAATGCGTTGAACAGCATAAGAGCATTGATCGAAGAGAACCCTGAAAGGGCTAAGCGGGGTCTCGTCCAGTTAAGCAACATATTGCGAAACAGCACGATGATTGAAAAAATGGAAACTGTTGAGTTTAAAATTGAACTTGGGCTGGTAAAAGATTACCTGGCTTTGGAACTTATACGTTTTGAAGATCGATTAATAGTTACTTATGATGTACAGGATGTGACACTATATTTTAAAGTCCCGCCAATGATGTTACAAACTTTAGTTGAAAACGCGATAAAACATGGAATCTCAAGGTTAATAAGCGGGGGGAAAGTTCATATCTCTTCGAAAATAAAAAATAACTTTCACGAACTGACCGTTGAAAACTCAGGTATTTTTATCGAAAATAGCAATGACGGTTTTGGAATCTCCAGTACAAAGCAACGACTCGCATTACTTTATGATAAGAATGCGACTTTTCAAATCGTGGGACGTGAAAACTTAGTTGTCGCAACTGTCAGAATGCCTTTAAAAAGAACAACTATAACAACCAATAAAATTTGATCAGATAGGCGTATAATACACATTTGTAAATTCAAGAGCCAATCGGGGAGCGGTCTTCAAATTTTCCATAGCAATTTCCAGAGCGTCCTGATCTCTATTGTTCTTCTTCATCTCAAAGTATTAAACGGTATTTTCAAGGTCTTTGCCAGCAACCGTCATAATAATTCAGTTTGACTATAATAGTCACTCCGTACGAAGTGACTTCACCGGGTTTGCAATTGCTGCTTTTATTGCCTGGAAGCTCACCGTTAATAAAGTAATCAATGATGCGCCCATAGCCGTTACTGCAAAAATCCACCATGATAATTCTGTGCGATATTGAAAATTCTGTAGCCAGATGTACATAAAATAATAAGAAAGTGGTACGGCGATAATAAAAGAAATAATTACCATCAACATAAAATCTTTTGATAATAGTTGCCAAATATTAAATACGGATGCGCCCAACACTTTACGCACGCCAATTTCTTTTACCCGCTGTTCAGCAGAAAAAGTGGCCATACCAAAAATACCGAGACAACTGATGAATATGGCAAGTATTGAAAAGAAGGTAGCTAATTTTCCAACACGCACTTCTGTGTCGAAATTTTTTGCATATAGTTTATCAACAAAT
>Ga0207645_10000618_pt1 | contig 29461 bp, 25 predicted proteins | sample KBSM53metaG_FD_184331 | JGI IMG/M metagenome (GOLD analysis project Ga0207645, IMG submission 184331) | Miscanthus rhizosphere microbial communities from Kellogg Biological Station, Michigan, USA - KBS M5-3 metaG (SPAdes) (version 2) | ecosystem: Host-associated > Plants > Roots > Rhizosphere >...
CGGGAAAAAATACGAGCCGGTGGTGTACGGTGGCGCTGGACATGGATTCATGCGCGAAGGCGAGAAGCCAGATGCCAATGAGGGGAACCGGCACGCGCGCGATGAAGCCTGGGCACGTTGGAAGGTACTGCTTAGACAAATACCCTGAGAAACGCCGTGCAGCGCTGCGCTACGCTTGTTGTCATCGCACTGCTCAGTCTGGGGGGCGCTTCAGCGGCGGAACAGCGGCAAATTTCCTCCCGCATCACCCGCCAGCCGGTGCATTCCCACGTGCTGGCAGCCATCGGCTACAGCAAACGACTGCACGCGCTCGAAGTGGAGTTTATCAGCGGCGCCATTTATCGTTACAGCAGTGTGCCACCGCAGGTGTACCGCGATTTTCTCAGCGCTGCGTCCAAGGCCCAATTCTACGATGCGAATGTGCGCGGGCATTTTCCGTCGGTCCATGTCAAACCGCCACGAACTTAATGTTCGTTCTCACCAAGGAAGAAAAAAGGGTCATCTGTTTCGTGATGCTCGCGATTCTGGTTGGTCTGGGAGTGAAGGAATATAGGCGCGGTCATCCGGCAAATGGCAGTGGCGGACAGCATGGCTTAAAGCAATCGCTCGGGAAACCAGCAGAAGCGAAGCCGCGTCAGAACGATACTGCGGCGTCTCCAGCGAGTACTCATAAATAGGATTAAGGACAAATCGACGCTTGGGCAGCGACTCGAGCGGTTGATACGCGAAGCTGCCAGCCCTCACCTCATCAATCCTCTTCCCCAAGACGATGAGATGCGCTCAGTGGGATGGAGGAGCCTTGAACGCCCTAATGAGTCCTTCAGTTTTTCGAGCCAAATTCCAGAATTTATTGTTATTTTCCGCCGCTGGCATGAAAACTTCTCAGTGGAAGATAATGCGTGTCTTGATCGCCGACGATCAAAAAAGCGTGGGGACATCCCTGGCGGAAATGGTCGGCCTTTGTCACCATCAGGTCGTTGAGGTCGTGGCCACAGGCATGGAAGCAATACAGGCATACGCTCGGCACCGCCCGGACGTGGTCTTAATGGATTACCGGATGCCGAAGCTAAACGGCATCACCGCCTGCCGTTACATTCTGGCGAAGGATCCGAACGCGCGCGTAATTTTAATTTCCGGCTGGAGTGCGCCGGTCGAACCCGAGTTATCCGGTGCAATCGCCATTCTCTCCAAACCCGTTGCTCTGCCGATGCTCGATGCCGCGCTTACCGCCGCGGTCGAGCCCAGAAAGAAAAAAGAGCCAGCGCCGGTAATCGTAGATGCGACGCCCCTCCGAGCGGTAGACTCTGCCGAGCCAGAGGGCCACAGCTTGAGTGATGGCGGCGGCTCGACTGAGTCGAGCCCTACCAATCCTCTCTCGCAAGAAATCCACTGATAGGGCGACGCTCTGCGGAGCCGGAAACAAAACCGCCGACTCAACCAGACAAAATGTGCAGCCGACACGGCTGCCTACAGAGCGGTAATTTTCCATCTCGCAATTCGCCGGAGATCGCGGTATCACCTCTAGACGGAGGTTTCAAAATGAATAGCATCTCGATTTCTCGACGTAAATTTGCCCAGCTTTTGAGCGCGGGAGCAGCCTGCGCTGTGGTTAAACCCGCGCTGTCTTTGGCGAAAACCGCCCCGGAGGTGAAAAGTCAACCAGCATCGCCGCTAACGAGAATTGTGCGCTTGAGCTCGAACGAAAACCCTTATGGGCCCTCGCCGCACGCGCTCAAAGCGATGACGGACTCGTTCAACGTGGCGTGTCGCTATCCTGACGAAGCGGCCGCTCTCTTGAGTGAAAAACTGGCAACGTTAAATAGTGTTAACGCGAATCAGATCCTGTTAGGAGACGGATCGGGTGAGATTCTGAAACTGTGCGCCGACACTTTCACGGGAGCGCAGCGAAAGTTGGTGGCGGGCGATCCAACTTTCGAGGCCATCCTCCAACATGCCACCGTTAATGGAGCGGAAGTCGTTAAGGTACCACTCACCGACAACTTCGCGCACGACCTTAGCAAGATGGGCGCAGTGGCAAATACAGGTCTTGTTTACATTTGTAACCCGAACAATCCCACCGCCAGTTTCACGCCGAAGAATGAACTAACCGATTTCATCTCCAAAACATCGCCGCAAACGATAATCCTGGTGGATGAAGCTTACTTCCATTACGCCGATAATCCCGACTACGATAGCGTCATTCCTTTAGTCAAGGATTACCCAAATCTCATTGTCGCGCGCACTTTTTCAAAAATCTATGGCATGGCGGGATTACGTTGCGGCTATGCCGTGGCACAATCGCAAGCCATTGCGCAACTGCGCTCTCGTCAAAGCTGGGATAGCGTCAATATTATGGCGGTGGCGGCTGCGACGGCGAGTCTGAGCGACCCCAACCAGGTTACAAACGGCCGGCGGCTGAATCAGGAGACCAGGACGTTTGTGACTACTCAACTCGACGCCATGGATTACAAATACATTCCTTCGCAAGCGAACTTTGTCATGATTGATGTAAAACGCCCGGTCCTACCCCTGATCAAGGCATTAAAGGAACGAAATGTGGAAGTCGGCCGATTATTTCCGGCATTGCCAACTCACATGCGCCTGACCATCGGCAAAAAGGCCGAGATGGAAGCATTTTTGTCCGCCTTCCATCAGGTTTTGGCCTGAAAAGCGGACTCCGTTTGTAGCACAGCCATCTTGGCGTGGGGCCAGCGGGCCCGTTCTTGCCCGCTGATTCGCCGCAGACTTAAAATCCTTGAAGCTTGGCCACAACTTGGCGTCGTCCCTAACACCAGGGAGGATGATTTGGTTCTATCAGAATCCACTTATATTCCCTTGGGGAATGGACGAAAAAGCCGCACAAGACTTGCTGCACGAACGATCACTTATCGGGCGCTCTATGCATTCCACCTTGCTCGCGAATGAACGCGATCCGGAAATTCGTTTCGACACCAAGAAACAAATTGCCGCGTTCACCAGCCAGATTTGCGAGGTTATCGTTGGCAAAGCCAAAGCTGTAAAACTGGCGGTCGCCTGTCTGCTCGCCCGGGGTCATCTCCTAATTGAAGACATTCCGGGGGTAGGTAAGACGACGCTATCGCAAGCCCTCGCTCGTTCCCTCGGCCTCGTCTTTCAGCGCATCCAATTCACCAGTGACCTGCTCCCCGCCGACATCCTCGGTAACTCAATTTTCGATCGGAACGAGCAGCGTTTCGTATTTCATCAGGGACCGCTCTTTTCGCAGGTGGTGCTGATCGATGAAGTGAACCGCGCCACCGCCAAGACGCAGAGCGCATTGCTGGAAGCGATGGAAGAACATCAGATCTCGGCTGACGGCGTCACTTACGAACTGCCGCAGCCGTTTTTTGTCATCGCGACACAGAATCCGCAATATCAGGTGGGAACATTTCCATTGCCGGAATCGCAATTGGATCGGTTTCTGATGCGAATCGAACTGGGCGTGCCAGACCGCGCGAGCGAGCGGGCGATGCTTCTGGGGATGGATCGTCGCGAGATGCTCAAGGAACTAAATCCCGTTTTTGGCGCGGAAACATTGCTCGAGATTCAAGCAAAAGTGCGGACAATCCATACCTCATCGGCGCTGCTCGATTATCTCCAGGATTTGCTGGAAGCATCGCGACAGCGCCATCGCAGTGGTTTGTCGCCTCGGGCAGGTCTGGCTTTGCTGCATGCGTCGCAAGCCTGGGCCATGATGAACGGCCGCGACATGGTGTTGCCGGAAGACATTCAAGCCGTGGGGACCGCCGTCATGGCGCATCGGCTCGGACACGATATCGAGCAGTCCGGGGAAAGCGGTCGCACGTTTGCCGATACTCTGTTGAAGAGCGTGCCGGTGCCATGAGGCAAGCTGCACCTTCCAAAAGCAGATTTCCCCTTTCCCCTACCACGAGTTTCGCCGGCCTGCTGTTTGTCTTGGTCGCAATCTGGTACGCTGCTTCCAGTCAAAATAACGCCGCCTCATATCTGCTCTTGTTCGCGCTCGCGAGCGTTTTTCTCGTTTCAATTCCATGGACGTTCTCGAATCTGGGAGGCTTGCAAATAACGGTCGAATCGGTCAAACCCACGTTCGCCGGCCAGGAGATTTCCCTGCCGGTGGAGGTGACCAATGGATCGCGCGCCACCCGGTATGGCCTTGCACTGGCGCTGCCTGATTTGGGCGACGCTCATGAACGCATCGACGAAATTCCCGCCGGCAAAGCTGCCCGGACTGTGCTTCGATTTCCGGCGGCGATCCGGGGCGAGCATGAGGTAGGAAGACTGCAGCTGACCAGTGCCTATCCACTCGGATTCTTGAGGGTGATGAAACAGCTTCCGAGTCCGCAACGTTATGTTGTGTATCCGAAGCCCGCTGGCGAGCAGCGTTTGCCGACTGAGACTGCGCGTTCGGGGCAATCCAGCTCGCGGAGGGAGCTCGGAGAGGGCGATGATTTCGCCGGCGTTCGCGCATATGTGCGGGGCGAATCCCAACGCCACATCGACTGGAAAGCGGTCGCGCGCGGACAGGCATTGATGACAAAACAGTTTACGGCCGAATCGGACGGGCTGCTCTATCTCGATTTTGCGGCAGTACGGCTCGACGATCTCGAAGCGCGCCTTTCGCAACTCGCGCTCTGGGTAATCGAGGCGGAACGTGCGCGACGCCCTTACGGGCTTCGTCTGCCCACGATTGAAATTCCGCCGTCACTAGGCGAGCCGCATCTCCATCGCTGCCTGCATGCACTCGCCTTGTTCAAATGAAAACGCTGCGAAAAAAAGACACGCGCATTCCGCGACGACCGCTTTTATGGCTGGCGGCAGCGTTGCTTTTCACATTGCCGCCAATGTTTGAGACTCTCCTGTCCTGGGTACCCATGCTGTTTTTGGTCGCGCTCGCCGCGAAGTTCTGGATGGAACCGAAAGGTTATCGTCTCCGCTCCCTGATTTGGAAATTGATTCTCGTAGCCCTGATCTTGTTCCTGCTTTTCTTTAGCTACGGCTCGCTTAGGGGAATGGAGCCTGGCGTTTCTCTCATTGTCCTGTTGACGTCGGTCAAGATTTTGGAAGCTCACACTGCGCGCGAGTTCCACATCATGATCATGGTGGCGTGGGTTCTTTGCCTGTGCGGATTTTTCCTTTCTCAGAATTTGGCAATCGCGCTCTGTCTCCTTATTGCCTTCATTTTACCGCTCGTCGCGCTCATCCAGTTTCATTGCGGTCTATCATCCGCCTTTTGGCCGCCGGTGCGCAGCGCTGGCAAACTTCTCACCCAAGCCACGCCCCTTATTATCTTGCTGTTCCTCTTTTTTCCGCGCATCAGTACCGGGCTCCGATTTCAGATTGCACCCCAGCGTGGAGCGTCAGCTGGCTTCTCCGATCGGCTCTCACCCGGGAGCGTTGCATTTTTGGCTAATTCCTCTGAAATAGCTTTCCGCGTCGAGTTTCCCGATGGCAAAATCCCCACTCTCGGCGCGATGTACTGGCGCGGTGTCGTGATGTGGCACGGCGAAGGTTTGGAATGGGAAGCGGAAAAATCTCCCGCGGTACTATCTCGAGCGAGCCAAGGCCCGCCCGGCGGCGAAGCCATTCGACAATGGATTACAATCGAGCCGCATGACGCGCGCTGGATGTTCGCGCTCGATTGGCCAGTGAATTCACCTTCCGGCGCGAAGCTGGCGCCCGGCAATTATTTGTTGAGTGATCAACCAATCCATAAACCGCGCCGGTATGAAGTTGTATCTTATCGCGAGATTCCAGACAACCGGCTCCATTCGGGTGAACGCGAGCCAGTGCTTCAAGTTCCCGCTTCGATCAGTCCGGCGGCGCGCGCGTTGGCGCAGTCCTGGGCGACCGAAAAGGCGCAGCCACGTGCGATCGTAAACAAAGCCTTGGAGTTTTTTCGCACCCAGGGGTTTCGCTATTCGTTTTCGCCCGGCGAATATGGAAAGAACGACCTCGATGAATTCCTTTTTCATCGCCGCCTCGGATTTTGCGAACACTACGCCGCCAGTTTCGCCACCCTGATGCGACTGGCCGGAATTCCCGCGCGCGTCGTTACTGGCTATTTAGGCGGGGAGTATAATGAGATTGGGCAGTTCTTTCTCGTACGACAAGCTGATGCCCATGCCTGGTGCGAAGTTTGGTTTCCAGATAGCGGATGGGAAAGAGTCGACCCCACTGCCGTCGTCGCTCCGGATCGCGTGAATTTGGGATTGAATTTCTTTTTGGAAAGACGTGCCGCCGCCGGCCAACTGGATAATACCCAGAGCGTATTCGCGAGACAGCTGGCGCGCTGGCCGATATTCGGCAGAGCCCGACTCGGCTGGCAGACGCTCAGTTATGCCTGGGACACTCGAGTTCTAAGCTTTGATGGCGACGAGCAGGCGTCATTTTTTGCGTCGGTCGGAATGGCCGGGCATGGACCGATCTTTTTCATTGTTGGCAGCTTATCTTTCGCAACCGCTCTGCTCGCTCTTTACGCGGGATGGACGCATTTGCGGACCCGCCCCGGCGGTAACCGCGTCAAAATTGTGTATGAAACGTTTTGCCGGAAAGCGGCCAGGCTGGGAGCGCCGCGCAATCCGGCAGAAGGTCCGCTGGATTTCTCGGTTCGAGCCACACGATTGTTGCCTAACGAATCCGAGCGGATCCGGCGTATCGCGAATACCTATATCGCACTACGCTACGCTCCCGCACCCGATCCAATGATGCTCGAACAATTCGCCAAAGAAGTGAACGCCTTTGTCCGCGCTTCCTAATCTGGGAGCGCAGGCCGCGGCGAGTGTTCCCAACATTCCAAAGCTATTGCGAACCCAAGTTGCGCCGCGCCAATGGCACGTGAACACTTCGTGTTCTCCTAAATGCTTACCGTCTCCCAGCTCAGCAAATCCTTTAGCGGTCGCATCCTCTTTGATGATGTTTCGCTGCAGGTCAATCGGGGCGACCGGATCGGATTGGTCGGACCCAATGGAGCCGGCAAATCAACATTGTTTTCGCTGATCTTGGGCGAGGTATCGCCCGACACCGGTCAGATTACCATCGAGAAAAGTGCGACGATTGGATTCCTTCCGCAGGAAACGGCGGCGGCGAAAGATGAAACCGTCCTCGAGCTGGCCTTGGCGACAACGCCGGAGCTCGCCGAGGCGCAGAAAGTCATTAAACAACACGAGTCGGGAAGTGGCTCGGATGACGGAGCCTATCATCGCGCCTTGCACATTTTCGACGAGCACGGCGGCTGGCAACTTGAACCGAAGGCGAAGCGAGTACTCGCCGGACTTGCTTTTCGCGAAAGCGATTTCGATCGGACAGCGCAGGCCATGAGCGGTGGCTGGATCATGCGTGCGCACTTGGCGCGGCTTCTGGTAATGGAGCCCGATCTCCTCCTGCTCGATGAGCCGACCAACCATCTCGATCTTGAATCGCTCCAATGGTTCCAAGAATTTCTGAGAAATTACCCGGGTGCGATTGTCATGATCTCGCACGATCGCGAATTTTTGAATCAATTAGTGGGGAGCATTGTCGAGATCGCGAATGCGAAGCTCGTCCGTTATCGCGGCAACTGGGATAACTACGTCGAAGAGAAAGCTGCGCGTGAAGTGCAACAGCTCTCAGCCCACAAAAATCAGCAAAAGGAAATCGCGTCGCTGCAATTGTTCGCCGATCGATTCCGCGCCAAGGCGAGCAAAGCGTCACAAGCGCAAAGCAAGCTCAAGCAGATCGATCGCATGGAAAAAATTGCCGCCCCGACGGCGCGTGGAAAAACGATCAAGTTCCATTTTCCGCAGCCGCCGCGAAGTGGTCTTCGCGCCATTACGCTAAAAGATGTTAATCACGCCTATGGCGATCTTGTCGTTTATCGCGGCTTGAACTTTCATGCCGAGCGCGGGCAGCGGACCGTCCTGGTTGGACCGAACGGCGCTGGCAAGTCGACGCTTCTCAAATTGCTCGGAGGAGTGCTGCCGGTGCAACACGGCACGCGTGAGCCAGGCCACAATGTTCGCGTCGGATACTTCTCGCAAAACCGAATCGACGTGCTCAATACGAAACTCACCGTCCTTGAGAGCGCGTTGGACGCGCCCAATCCGGTGTCGGAGCAGACCGCGCGCACCGTTCTCGGGGCATTTCTTTTTCGCGGCGACGATGTTTTTAAATCGGTCGCCGTGCTAAGCGGAGGAGAAAAATCGCGCTTGGCTCTGGTTAAACTTTTACTCGATCCCCCCAACCTCTTGCTCATGGACGAGCCAACTACGCATTTGGACATCGGCTCGATCGACGCCCTCATCGGGGCGCTCAAGCAATATCACGGGACTCTCATCTTCATCAGCCACGACGTACATTTCATCCGCGCGATTGCAACGAGCGTTCTGCACATTACCGCCAGTCCGGCTCAGACCGGAAGTCGCCTCACATCTTATCCCGGCAACTACCAGTACTATTTGGATAAATCGAAGGCTGTCTCGGCCCGGACGGCACTCACTGCCGGCTCTAGCCCAAATAACGGACAATTGACAACCGAGAACGTTGCCCGAAGAGCGGGGGGCTTGCGCGAACAGAAAGTGCAAAAACGTTTGCAAGCGGAGGCACGCACTGCCATCGCCCGGAAGAAGCGCGAAAAAGAGAAACACGTTCACGCGCTCGAAATGAAAATTGCCGCCTTGGAAGGCCAGCAAAGGGAACTCGTCACCGCTCTCGAAGATCCAGCCGCTTACCAACCGGGCGGGCGCGCCGTCGCCCTCAATCGTGAACTATCCGCCGTGACGGATGATCTCGCTCGACTAACAAAAGAATGGGAAACCGCTACTGCTGGGGACTAGCTCAGTCTGCCCCCGGCAGATACTTTTCCGGAATTGGTGCTCTTGCATTTTCTTGCTGCCAGTAAATCGAGACGATCCACCAGCGCTTGCCATCGTTGAATAGCTGGATGCTATTAATCCCGCGCATAAATGGTTCGGGATCGTCGTCGTTGTGACGCGACTCATACGTGCTCCAGACATGCGCCATCTGACCGAACTGTTCGGTGCACCGCGCAATTTCTTTTTCGTAAAAACCACTCTTCTCAAAGAACGGTTCCACCCGCGCGATGAAACCATCAATATCCAGAAGGTGCGGCGCGAGGTCGACACCTTCCGTCCCGGCCTCCATCGCCATCGGAATCAAACGCGCGCCTGGAAAGTACAACGAACGTTCGCGGTCCCAGTCGCGCTTCTTTCCCGCTGGGCCCGAAATTCCGTCATAAGCCGCTGTGATGATCGAGTCGATTGTCGCAACATCAGCGGGATTGGCTTTTGACTTCACCATTGGACCTTCGGCATTTTGCTTATGTCTTCATCGCCTCCAGGACCTTGCGCGCCGCATTGTGCCCGGGAATGCCACTGACGGCGCCGCCACGTTGCGCGCTCGATCCGCAGAAGAAGACATTCTCGTATTCCGTCTCGACGCCCCAGGTCCCTCTTTGAGTTTTCGTGGTGGCGAATGGCCAGGTCGGTGCGTCGTGAAAAATGTTCCCATGATACATTCCTAACGAGTCTTCGATATCGACCGGACTTTTACTTTCGAGGCAGAGAGTGCCGTCGCGTCCGACCGCAAGACAATCTTCCAGCGGCTCTTCCAGCCACTGGTTCATACTGGCGAGGAATTTCTTCTCCGCTTCTTTCCGCACCGTCCCATTGTCGCGCGCGAACAAGCTCCAGGGCGCGTCCAATCCGAACAGCGTTATGGTGTGATAACCTTGTTCGCTCAAATCCGGCGAGAGAATGCTGTTGTCCGTGAGCGTGTGACAATAGACTTCGCAAGGCGTTTTATCTGGCAGGCGCCCCTGCGCGGCCTGCTCGTAGCTCAGATTCATCTGCTCGTACCCTTCGTCACTGTGAAACGTTCCGCACCACGCTTCGGCCGCCGGATACTTCTTTGCCTTCAAGGTCGGCAGCTTGCGCAAAAGCATGTTGATCTTAAAGACAGACCCTTCATCGGTCGCATCCGGCTGAAATGGCTTGCCGGTAAACTTCGCCAGCACGTTGGGACCGAAGTTTACGAGGAGAAACCGCGCCTCGATTGTCTGCCGCTTTCCCACCATTTCAAACTCAACTGAAGGCCTTTTTCCATTCAAGCCCAGCGCGCTTATCCTAATATCCGTTAGAAACTCTGCGCCGCTTCGACGCGCCGCCTCTTCCAGTTCGCGCGCCACTCCTCCCATTCCTCCCACCGGCACCTTCCATTCCCCCGTCTTGTTTCCGATTACATGATAAAGAAAACAACGGTTCTGGACGAGCGACGGATCATGCGGATGCGTAAAGAGCCCGACCTTCGCGTCGGTCATGGCAAGCCCGCGCACCAGATCGTTTTGCAAATAACGCTCGATCGCAAGTCCCAGGGGTTCTTCCGCCAAACTGCGCCACGCTTCCCGGGAAATATCATCGACATCAAACCGGCGGCGAAACTCTTCTTTCGCAACCAGGGGTTCCAGCATGCTGTCCCAGCAATGCTCGGCGAAAACGCGCGACAAGTTATAAAACTTCTTTAGCTGCTCAAACTCGGTATCGCTGCCGGTAAGATCGATCATCGACTTTCGACCCACCTCCTTGTCAACATTGCTTAGGAGCAGGCCGTCGTGGCGCCCGTTCTTCGCGTAGGGGGTGAACGATCCGGTCGCGCGCCGTCGCAGTTCGAGATTCAATCCGAGATCGCGAATAATTTTCTCAGGAAAAAGGCTAACGAGATATGAGTAACGGGACAGTCGTGCCTCGTAATCGGGAAAGACTTTCTGCGAAGTAGTCGCTCCGCCGATATAGTCGTTTTTTTCCAAGAGGAGTACGCTGAGACCCGCCCGCCCGAGATAACTCGCAGCCACCAGCCCATTATGCCCCGCTCCCAAAATAACGACGTCGTATCGTGATTTGATCATGCTCATGGTCATTCTCATGCTCATGATCGATTAAACAACCAGAAAAAGGCAAAGCAGGACACGGGTAAGCGGCGTGTTCTTCGCCCGCGACACCGCGTCTGTTTCCGCTTCCCATCAAACATCAAACCTCATACATCAAACATGGTCCGATGGACCCGTTCAGTTATCTCTCCGTCCTCATTTCGATCATCCTGGCCTTGGGAATGACGCGGGCCCTCGCCGGCGTCAGCGAGATGCTACAGGCGCGCTCGCGTCGCCGGCTTTATTGGGTACACGCCGTCTGGGTCGTGAACCTGTTTCTGTATCTGGTGGTGGCGTGGTGGATTTTCTATCGCTGGCGCAACCAGCAGCCGTGGACATTTTTCTTTTTTATCTTTGTCCTGATTTCACCCACCATCTTGTACCTGGCCTCTATCGTTCTTTTTCCGCCGGAGTCTTCTTTGGATGACTTCGTCAATTACAAAACGCACTATTACTCCAACCATCGCGTATTCTTCGTTCTCTTCGCAGTATTCTCGCCGGTCGATTTCGTCGATACCCTGTTAGAGGGCATTTCGCATCTAGTCGCATTAGGACCGCTTTACTTCATCAGCAGCATCCTCTTTTTCGCCAGACTAGTGATCACCGCGATTACGCGGAATGAACGTTACCATCAATGTTATGCCATCTTCTTTTTGGCGCAGACAACTCTGATTAGCTTCAATCTTTTTCGCACGTTAATCTAAAAATGTCTCGGCCGTGCCCACGGTCGGTTAATCTATGAGTGCGCTACCTGACATCCACGTTCGCTGCCTCGTTGTCGGCGGCGGGCCGGCGGGCATGTTGACTGGTTATTTGCTCGCGCGGGCGGGAGTGGACGTCGTTGTTCTGGAAAAACACGCGGATTTCAACCGCGATTTCCGCGGCGATACTATTCATCCTTCCACCCTCGAGCTTTTGCATGAGCTTGGATTGCTCGAGGAATTTCTTCGGTTACCCCACCAGGAACTACGCGAGATACGCGGAATATTTAATGGTCATGCGGTTCCTATCGCCGATTTCTCGCGTTTGCCAACGCGCTGCAAATTTATCGCTTTCATGCCGCAATGGGATTTTCTCAACTTTCTCTCTCGCCGCGCAATGCACTTCCCCACCTTTGTTCTGTCCATGCAACATGAAGTCATCGATCTGCTTCTTGAAAATGAGCAGATTACGGGGGTCCGCGTGAAGAGCCCAGCCGGCGAGCGCGAAATGCGAGCTGATTTAATCATTGGTGCGGACGGTCGCCATTCAATCACGCACGCGAAAGGAAAACTCGAAATCCAGGAATTCGGCGCCCCAATCGATGTGCTCTGGATGCGTATTTCCAAACGGGAAAACGACCCGCCCCAATCGCTTGGATTTTTTCGACACGGGAAACTGCTCGTGCTCCTCGACCGAGGCGATTATTTTCAGGTCGGTTTTGTTATCCCAAAAGGCGAGCTCGACGCGATCAAACAGCGCGGCTTGCCCGCCTTGCATCGCGACATCGTGCTCCTCGGACCTTTTTTGGAAGATCGAATCACGGAGCTGGATGATTGGACAAAGATCAAACTGCTCACCGTCCAGATCAATCGCCTGCGAAAATGGTATCGCGAAGGCTTGCTTTGCATTGGTGACAGCGCCCACGCCATGTCGCCCGCCGGTGGCGTCGGCATCAACCTCGCGTTGCAAGACGCAGTCGCGACCGCAAATTTATTGGCGGCGAAGTTAAGAGCCGGACCGGTGTCGGTCGCTGACTTGAACCAGGTGCAAGAACGTCGTGAATGGCCAACCCGTGTGATCCAGACAATGCAGGCTTTCATTCATCGCCGGGTAGTGACCGGACGCGAATCCAAAAATGGAAATTCGCTTCCGCCTCTGCTCAGGCTCTTCCAATGGTTTCCGGCATTGCGTTCGGTTCCGGCGCGCTTTATCGGCCTCGGCCCGAGGCCGGAGCACATTCATTCGCCGAAAGCGAACTAGACGCATTCGGCTCTTTTGAAAAGCTGAGAAACGCAGAGATCCCCAGACAGTTGCCAATCAATTCCTGCGTCACCGGCAACTCGATCCCGACAGGCGTGATGGCGGGGCAATAACGCAAACCGTCCGTCATTAACCGAGGGCATCGGGCGCGACCTGTCGCTCAACACGGTGAAGCGATCGGCTTCTCAGCACGACATCGCCATCTAATTCAAGGGTTGTGCTATGTAAGGCATAAGCTAACAATTTCTTAGTTGATTGCCTCAGAGAAATGGTAGTCAAAACCCGTCGATGATCATTTCTCACAATCACTATTAAAACGGTCAAGACCGCGGGTACAAGCCTTGAAGTATTTCTCGCCCAGCATCGCGGTCCAGATGATGTCCTTACCCTTTTCGACCCTCCTTATCGAAGGACACCAGCCGCGTCACTACGAAGGATCCTGTAACCCCATCTCTGAAATCCTGCGTGTCCCATTCGGACCGCGGTCTGCCTGGCGATGCCTCCTCAGTCGACGTCAGCGTTTTTACAATCACATGCCGGCCTGGCTTGTTCGGCTGCGCGTCCCTCCCGGCATCTGGAACAGTTATTTCAAGTTCTGCGTCGAGCGCAACCCATGGGATAAGGTTTTATCGCATTATCATATGCACACCTACCGCCTCGGCGGCGCCCTTTCCCTCGATCAATACTTCGCCAGGGGCAAGTTCCCGATCAATTACCCGCGCTACAACAACCCATCCGGATCAAGAATTATCGTCGATCGAGTTGTTCGTTATGAAAATTTGACTGACGAACTTGGCGAGATTTTTACGCGTTTGAACATACCCTTCGACGGCGACCTGGGGGCGAGAAAAAAGGGTCACTTCCGAACCGATCGTACACCGTATCAATTAGTATTTAGTCCGCAGCAACGCCAGATCGTGGAAAGAGTCTTTGCCCGAGAAATCCAACTCCATGGCTATCGTTTCGCACAGGCTCCTAACCTTGAAGCCATGGTTAATGCCTGAATTGCTCCTGCGATGTTGGATGTGCGATGTTTTTCTTTGTTGGTCAAAGTCTCCGGACTTTTGCAATCAATTTTGAAACCGCGCTTGTTTACATTTGAGTGTCGCATGTGCGACACCTCAATGTTAACTCGGTAATTTCTGAACTGACTTCTTCTCTCGCTAAGCGCCGTAGTTTAATTTAATGATGGATCGTCCGGCGCTGCGGCCAGCAGCTTGAACCACGGACCCAGCCGGCGCATGATGTCGTACCAAAGCCTGGGCAACCGATCGAGTTTCAGTGTGGCGCGGTCCGGTTTGCGAATGACCCAGGCATTTTGCTTCATCTCCGCTTCGAGCTGGCCCGCCCCCCACCCCGCGTAGCCGATAAACGCGCGGACCGAGTTGGGATCTTTCCCAAGCCTTTCATTTGCTTCTTCAACATCCACATTGTGATTCAGTTTGAGTCCTTCCCCGGTCTTCCACTCCAGGGAAGCAAAAATTAAACGATCGCGACCCACTGGTCCGCCAAAAAATACCGGCACCTTCTCCAAGGCGTTCAGCGGCGTTTCGGTGACCACTTCGCTCACCTGTTTTTCAAGCGGCCGATTCAAAATCACACCGAGCGCGCCATCATCGGCGGTATGAGCCGAAATGAACAAGACGGCGCGGCGAAAATTTGGATCAAGCATGTTGGGATGCGCCACCAGCAACGAACCGGCATAACTTTCTCTTTTCTCCTGCGGTAATTCGCGCACGATTTTTATGTAAAAGCGCATGCGCAGGTCCGCAACCTCAGCGACGCGCCGTCCCGGTCCTGGCGCGAAACTTACATCCGCCGTAATCGCCGATCGCGCATTTCGTAAATGGTATCAGCTGTGATCTCATCGCGCCACGGCATCGCCGTGGCCGTAACCAGCTTCTGCGAATCCGCTGGCAAATTATCGAGCAATGCGTTCCGGCGGTCGTGATCGAGCTCACCGAAAATGTCGTCAATTAAAAGCAATGGCGCTTTTCCCTCGCTCGATTTTTTCAGCGTCTCCGCCTGCGCAATTTTCATCGCCAGCGCGATTGTTCGCTGTTGCCCTTCCGAGGCAAACTGCGGCGCTGGCAAACGGTCGACAATCAATTCCAGATCGTCGCGATGTGGCCCGACAATTGTTTGACGTAAACGGATTGATTCACTATGCGACCGCTCGAGATCGCTTCCGAAATCGTCGCTGGCGCCCGGAAGACACCGGAGCTCGAATTTTTCGCGACCCGCGCTGACGCGCTGGTAAGCGTGAGTCGCTAGCGGGGCGAGCATTTCTGTTAACTCCGCGCGCAGACGGAGCAGCACTCGACCATGTTCAATTAGAGGTGGGTCGTAGGCTGCTACTTCACGCGCGCGCGGCACTGGCGATTTCAAGAGCGTGTTACGCGCGCGCAGGGCACGTTCGTAGGCACGCAAAGCCGGCCGATAACTACCATCGATTTGCGCGCCGAGAAAATCCAGGTACCGGCGGCGCCCTTCCGATCCACCGCGCACCAGTTCGATGTCGGCATTCGCCAGCGAAACTACGCGCCCGATGCGCAAATATTCGCGCAATGTTCTCTGCTCGATCTCATCAAACTTCACCCGACGCCGCAACGCGCTGAAGCGAAACTCAAGTTCGTGCTCATCATATCTGCCGCGGATTTCGAAAAATTTCTTATTAATTTGAATTACCGGTACGAGCGAAGAAGAGCGCTGCGATTGTAAACGCAGAAGAACGCAGGCTGCTTCTAATATCGTAGTTTTTCCCTCGCCGTTGGCGCCAAGAAACAAATTGAACCCTGGACCGATATCAACCGATACGCCTTCGAAACAACGGAAATTGCGCAGTCGCAGGTTTGTCAGCATTTAGGAAATTTTTCTCATCGTGGAACCAATAATCGCAACGCGCGATCGGAACACAGGAATCCTGTCCGTGCGCCTAGCGGACATCCTGTCCGCTTCCCCCGAACGCAGCGGAGTGCAACTCCGCTGGGCCACAGACTGAAAGTCTGTGTTCCGGTGATCCGAGTTATCAGCATTATCCGGGATCAAAACTCTTCATTCGATAACCGGGCAAGATTCGAGAGTTGCAAAAGAGGTATCGATAAGCCCGTCCTCCCGCGCGCAAGCGAAAAACCTCACATATCTGTACTGATCACACAGCCTAGTTCGCACCCCTCAACCATATTTGAGAGGTCCCTCGCCGTCTGGCGCGGCTCGGGATGACAGCGCACGCCACGGCGACGCTTCACCTTACAGCGTGATCAGCTCGAGTCGGCTCTTCATTTCCGCCGGGATGCGATCCCGATGATAAAAACTTCCGCTGATCGGGGTGATATCCGCCGGGCGTAATCCAACCGCCGCCGGAATGAAATTATCATTGCAGAAGATGCCATTCGTCGGGTCCAATCCAATCCAGCCGGCGCCAGGCAAAAAAACTTCCGTCCACGCATGTAACGAACCTTCCGCGCGACTACCTTCTCCACCCGCTAAATATCCGGAGACGACTCGCGCGGCCAGACCGAGATCGCGTAACATTTCCGCCAGCAACACCGCGGTATCGCGACATGCCCCGCGTTGCCGACGCAAAGTTTCGGCCGGCGATTGAGCCGCGCCTTCTTCGCGGCGCTCATAGGAAATTGTTTGGTGGAGAGCGTTCGTTAATTCCACCAACGTCGCCACAGTCTCGCGCGGCGATTCCTGCGAAGGCGGTGTCCAGCCTGGCAACGAAATAGACTCGTCCGTTTGACGTTTGCGATAAGCGCAAATGATCGAGGCGATATCTTCCTCGTAGTTGAAAGGCATTTGGACAGCGCGACGGGACAGAACAAAATCGAAGGGATTTTTCTTCGCCGCTTCCACATCGATGGCAAGCCGCAGCTCCAGCATTTCCGACGGCTGATCGAAAAAACAGGAGGCGACGACATTATCAAAAACATCCCGTCCGAAGCGCACCGTCGTTTCCGGTTGGGTCCGAAAATCGAGCCGCGTTATCTGCACAAATCGATCGGTTCGTGGAAACAGGCGCACATCGTGTGGAGAGAACCTGACCGCCCGATCGTAGCGGTAAATTGTTTCGTATCGAACCCCGATTTTCATCTGTTTGATTATGGCATCTAGACAACGGCAATGCATTTAGGCTAAAATTTTGTTGCGGGGCACGCCAAGCTCATCTACTGGACGAGAAGTTTTCCAAGATTGTTCTGGGGGGAACAGCCGCCCTTCGCGTCCTTTCGGACGTGGGGGGCGGTACTTCCTTCTGATGACGGTGCCGCCATCTTTTTCCCGAAATTTCAACTGGACGCTGGCATTCACGATTATTGGGCTGAGTACGATCGCCGCCGGAGTTTTTGTCTTTAACCGCTGCGCCTCACTGCCCGGACGCACGACCAAGGAAACCGTCGACCAAATGGAGCGGGTTGGGCGCGATTTGCGCGACGCGATTGTGCAGATCACACAGTTGCAACCGCGCGTCACCATCAATAATCGCGTCTATTTTGAACAAACCTCATCGATCGCCGAGCTGGCGCTCATTTCCCAAACGATCGAAGTCGAGCACGAATTTCTTCACACCTGGGCCGGAAGCACCAAACGCCTGCGTTTGCACGGCACGTACACCGCCAAAGCCGGCTTCGATTTGCGCAAGGAATTCAGTGTTACGGTTACGCCGGAAACGACTATTGTTCGTTTGCCGCACGCACAAATTCTGGGCGTCGAACAAAATGCTATTGAACTATTGGCCTACGAGAATGGATTTTGGAATCCCATTTCTGGCACCGATGTGCAAGCGGAGCTGGCTTCTCTTGCCAAACTCGCGCGCGATCGCGCCGCTGCGCGGAACCTTCCAGCCGAAGCCGAAGAGTCGTTCCGGACACAACTGAAAGCCCGTATTGGCGATAGCCCGCCAGTGCAGGTAACTTTTTACCAAACGCCGAGGTCCGATTGATGCCCCTTTCCGGCGGCGCTGTTGCGCGTTAGACATTCGCCATGTCGCTACGAAAAAAACCGCTGCTTGCGCTCGGTTTTGTTCTGCTCGCGCTCGTTGTTCTGATCTTTGTTGTGCCGCCGTTGATGGAGCACGGCATCGCAGCCTGGCTCCGATATGAAGCGCGACGCTCCGGACTCGTTGTCGGCTTTTCCGAGATTCGCGCCCCACTCTTTCGTCCAGTTGAAATCCGCGAGTTGAAGATTGTCAGCGCCGGTCTCGACGCCGATCATGTCGAGTTTGACGCCGGACGGATCGAAGCCGGTCTTAGTTTTGCCGCATTTTTCGGCGGATCGCAAAAGTCACACCTTCTCTCCTCACTTCGCGTCGAGCATGCAAAATTCTTCATCCGTGGCCGCGCGCCACTCTCTGCCGGTCCCGTTGATTGGACTGCGCTGGCCAGACTTTTGCCGGAACGTTTCGAGATTTTTGCGGATCAACTCCGATTCGAGCAACCGTTTTATTTACTGATATTTCAGGATACAAAAGTTTCTGCGAGTAAAGGGAACAGCGGGATACTTTCCATTGGCGCGGTCGAAATGCGTGCGCCGTTTTTGGAAAGACGCTTCGCGCACGTTCGAGGCGTGACGCGCTGGCAGGATGACCGCCTTTCCATTGGTTCGGTCAATCTGCTGGAAGGTTTCACCATCGATTCATTGGTAATTGATCTCACCGGTTTGCGCATCGGGCGCGTCGGCACTGATCTTGGCGTTTCCGTTTTGGGTGGCAAAATGCGCGCGAACATTGCCACTGAGCGGCCCGGCAAAACACGACTCTGGGAAGCGGCCGGCACTGCTTCAGGAATTTCACTTCCACAACTCGCCGGCGCTCTGGGCTTGACGGAGCCGGTCCAAGGGATGGTCCGCGCATCGAAGTTCACTTTCCGCGGCGATCCACGCGACTTCCTCAACGCCACGGCTTCAATCTGGACGGAATTGACCGGGTTCAGTTGGCGCGAGCGCAACGCCGACGTCATCATGCTGGGCGCAAATTTTTACGGACACACCGTCCAGTTACAGCAGCTCTTTATTAAACAACGCCGTAACGAATTGACCCTCAGCGGCGAAACCGCCATTGGCACAGAGTGGCTTAATCCTGATTTTCGCGGGGACATCTCCGCATCAATTAATGATCTCGGTCAATTCGCGGAGCTCTTCGGCGCTTGGCCGGATGCGTTCGCCGGTAAAGTGGCCGCTCGCGGTCGCATGCATGCTCACGAGCGAACCGTTGACGGCGATCTCGCTCTCACCGGCGACGCCTTGAAAATTTTTCGGATCCCGGTCGATTCCTTAACGGCGCGAATTGGTTTGGAGTCGGGTCGAGCGCACGTGGATCAACTGGAATTGAAGCGCGGCGAGGATTTTTTGCGCGCGCAGGGAAAAATCGATCTGGCGCAGAAAAAATCGTTCACGCTTTCAGCGGAAAGTTGGTGCCGCGAATTGGAGGATTACGCCCTCAAATTCCCCATCATCGGAACGTTGTCCGGCGCTCTTTCGGCCAAGCTTACTGGCGCCGGCGACGAAAAAAGTTTCAGCAGCACGGTTTCTGGACAAACCGATCAATTCTCTTTTTCTGCGCAAAGCAACTGGCGCAGCGATGCCATCGCCATCAATTCACTCAAGATAAAACTGAGCGACACCGCCGAAGCGGAAGTGAAAGGAACAATCGATCTCACCGATCCAAAACATTTTCGCGCGAATCTTTCTTCAGCGAACGAACTGCGCTGCGATGGGCCATTTGCCGATAACGGTTGTGGGAACGGTCTTGAGTTGCGCGAGGGTGAAAGCGGATTGCCGTTCTCCGAGATTACGCTCGACGGACGCAATCTGACGCTACGTCAATCTTCTACCTCTGCCGTCGCACAATCAATCAAGCTCTGCGACGAAGGTGAGCCAGGTCAACCGGTCCAGATCAATATTCCAAAGCGCCCGGAACCGCCGCCGCCGTCTCCTTCCCCCGCTCTGCTTCCTTCGCCCGCTCCTCCACCGCCGTAATCAGCCAGCGCCGCAATCGTTCTTCGAGCTCAGCCGTTACCGACACGTGAAATGCTGCGCCGGCATCGACTCGCAACGTTTCTCCTTCTGCCGTCTCGAAAATCAGTTGCACCGGCCGGCGACCCGGCGAGGCCGCGAGCAGTGCCCGAACCTCTCGCAGTTCATCGGCACCTGTATTCGGCGAAAAATGCAGACAAAGAGGCGGCGTCTCAACGCGGTTCGGGTTTGGATTACGCGGAACTTCCAATGAAAGAAGACGCAGTTTTTCCGCCGTCGCGCGCAATGATTCATCTCGCAAATCGAGTTTACCCCTGACTCCGACGACATTTCCCGGCACCAACTGTTCCGCGCACTCGAGATAAAGCTCGTTCCAAACCACCAGCTCGAGCGTGCCCGTTAGATCTTCCAGCCAGACGACGGCGAACGGTTTGCCGTCTTTCCTGGTAAATTTCTTGTCCACCTGCGTGATCGCGCCCGCTACCCGGAACGTGGCGCGATCGGAAAGTTCATTCAGCGCCGCAATCGATTGATATTTTCCGTTCGCGATAACGTCGGCATAGGCATCAAGCGGATGTCCAGTAACGTAAAAACCCAGCAACTCCTTTTCGTAGCTCATTTTCTCCCGATCGCTCCATGGCATGACGGTCCGCGTCCGTACCGGCGCAACATGCTCGTGGGTGTCCCCGAAAAGCGATACTTGCCCTGCCATTCGATCGCGATGCGCTACAGCTGAGGAGGCGAGCGCATCATCGATGCAGGCAAAAAGCTCCGCTCGTTCGCGGTGCAGAAAATCGAACGCGCCGCACTTGACCAGAGACTCCAACATTTTGCGATTGGCAATGCGCGAATCGAGCCGGCTGCAGAAATCTTCCAGCGACTTGAAGTCGCCACCGCCCTCGCGCTCGCGAATGGCAAGCTCCATCGCTCCTTGGCCGACATTCTTGATCGCAGCCAGGCCAAAGCGGATGGCAGTGTAGCCGCGGTCGTCGGCCGCGGCCGTTCCGCAATCCGCGTCAATTCCGCCGCGGCCAGCGACCGCCGCTACAGCCTCCGGCACAAACTTCAACCCGCTCCGATTCACATCCGGCGGCAAAATCGTAATGCCCATCCGTTTGCATTCGCTCACCAGTACCGAAATTTTTTCGGTGTTATTGATTTCGTTGGAGAGCAAACCAGCCATGAATTCGACCGGATGGTTCGCCTTTAAAAACGCCGTCTGATAACTGATCAGCGCATAGGCCGCGCTATGGCTCTTATTGAATCCGTAGCCGGCAAATTTTTCCAGCAAATCGAAAATCGCGTTCGCCTTTTTCTCCCCGATCTCGTTAGTACGCGCGCAACCAGCAATAAAATTGGCGCGCTCTTTCGCCATCTTTTCCTTGTCCTTTTTGCCCATGGCGCGCCGCAGCAAATCCGCCTGCCCCATCGAATAGCCTGCCAGTTTGCTGGCTGCCGCCATCACCTGCTCCTGGTAAATCATCACTCCATAGGTATCGGCGCAGATTTCCTCGAGCAGCGGATGCTCGTACCTAATTTTCGTTAGCCCTTTCTTTCGCTTGATGTAATCACCGATCAACTCCATCGGCCCCGGCCGATAAAGCGCGATCAACGCAATGATGTCGTCCAATTTCCCCACATCGAATTGCTTCGAGACCGACGTGATCCCGCCTGATTCCATTTGAAACAAGCCGATGGTTTCGCCCCGATTGTAGAGTCCGAAGGCAGCAGCGTCATCTAGCGGAATGTTTTTGAGTGAGAAGCCGGGCACATTTCTTCGAATTAACGTCACCGTGTCTTCAATCACGGTCAGTGTTTTCAATCCCAGAAAATCCATTTTGAGCAGCCCGAGGTCGTTCAACGGATTCATCGAATACTGGCTGACGATGTCGTTGCCTTTGACGTCGCGGCAGAGCGGCACGTACTCGGAAAGATCGCGATCACTGATTACAACCCCGGCCGCGTGCACGCCGGCACTGCGGGAAAGTCCTTCCAGGGCGGTCGCGTATTCCATCAACTGCTTTGTCGGCGGTTCGCTCGCGACTGCTCTCTTCAATTCCGGGTTTCTCTCGACCGCGGAATTCAGAGTAATGTTCAGTTCGTTCGGAATCATTTTCGCGATCCGGTCACCGTCCCGCACGCTCAGTCCCATCACCCGTGCTACATCGCGCACCACGCTGCGCGCTTTCAGCCGGCCAAAAGTGATGATCTGTGCCACGCGACGTTCGCCATATTTTTGCCGGACGTATTCGAGGACTTCGCCGCGACGAGCTTCGCAAAAGTCGACATCAATATCGGGCGGAGAAATTCGCTCTGGATTGAGAAAACGCTCAAAGATCAGTCCGTACTGCAACGGATCGATATCCGTAATTCCCAGGACATAAGCGACGATGGAGCCTGCGGCCGAACCGCGACCCGGTCCGACCGGGATTTCTCGCTCTCTGGCGAAATGAATAAAGTCCCAAACAATGAGGAGATAACTAACAAAACCCGTTTTTTCCAGAACATCGACTTCGTAATCCAGTCGCTTGATTAATTCCTGATCGTTGGCTGCGCGTTCGCCGTAACGTTCGTGCAAACCCTTGTAACAAAGCTCGCGTAGATAACCTTCACGCGTTTTGCCTGCCGGCACCGGATACTCGGGATATTTCGATTTCCCGAACTCGATTTCGAGATTGCAACGGTCGGCGATTTCCAGCGTGTTGGTGATCGCCTCCGGAAAATCACGAAAGATTTCGCGCATTTCCGGGGGCGACTTGAAGTAGAGCTCAGGCTCATATCGCATTCGCTGTTCGTCTTCAATTTTCGTAGCGGTGTTGATACAAAGAAGAACGTCGTGTGCTCGGTGATCGCTGCGCCGGAGGAAGTGAACGTCGTTGGCCGCGACCAGACCGAGCCCGAATTCGCGGGCGAATTTCGGCAGATGCGCATTGCATTGCTTCTGCTCGGCCATTCCGTGATCGTGCAGCTCGATGAAAAAATTTCGCGGCCCGAAAATGTCGCGATATTCCGCGGTCACATTCTGCGCTTTTTCAACGTTGCCGGATTGAAGAGCGCTGTTGATCTCACTGGCGAGACAACCGCTCAGGCCGATCAAACCGTCCGCATGCGACGCCAGCAAATCCTTGTCGATGCGCGGCCGATAATAAAAACCGTCCAGATGCGCCGCCGAAATCAGCTTTACCAAATTGCGATAGCCCGTCTCGTTTTCCGCCAGCAAAGTGAAATGGAAGTTAGGTTCGCGTGACGGTTTTTCCTTGTGTGAGCCGCTAGTGATGTAGGCCTCGCAACCGATAATCGGCTTGATCCCCGCCGCCTTGGCGCATTGATAAAAATCGATCGCGCCAAAAAGATTGCCATGATCGGTAATCGCCACCGCTGGCATTTTCATTTTCACCGCCTCATTCATCAGCTCTCGCATCCGAACCGCGCCATCGAGAAGGGAGTATTCGGTGTGAAGATGAAGGTGAACGAAAGAATCGCGGGGCATCGACGTCAGTATTGAGCGGACAAAACTTTTGGCAAATTTGCCTAGCATTTCGTCGCGATTTCTCGCGCGGCTCTTGCAACGCCGAGGTGGATTGGCCGCTCCGTCGAGCAATGTTAAAGAAATGCGGCTTCGCCGCCTGAATTAGCATCGAGCATGAGATTGCTCGATCCACCCTGTGCATTGCCCTTTCGCCCGGTGTCCCAATCAGCATCGGCCGCCCGGCGCCCTCGGGACGACATTTCTTTTATTCTCGCAAAATCGTAATTGCATCGCGCGTGTCGCGTTGCTAAGAGAGCGCGTGCCGCGATCCGCTTTCGGTTTGCAAAGGGGCGCGCGCGCGCAAGTTTACCCGCAATGAAAAAACTCGAAGCGATCATTAAGCCCTTCAAACTCGAGGAAGTAAAAGAGGCCCTGGCCGAGCTCGGCATCGAGGGCATGACAGTGACGGAAGTGAAAGGCTTTGGCCGACAGAAAGGGCACACCGAAATTTATCGCGGCAGCGAATACACTGTTGATTTTCTGCCCAAAGTGAAAGTCGAAGTCGTGCTCGCAGACGACATGGTGGATAAAGCCGTCACCGTAGTGGTGAGCGCGGCCAAAACCGGCAAGATCGGCGACGGTAAAGTTTTTGTTCTTCCGGTTGAACACGCGGTCCGCATTCGGACCGAAGAGATCGGCGAAAAAGCGGTGTGAGGTACGCGCGTCGTTCCTCCGCCGTCATTCCGAGCGGAGTCGAGGAATCCCGTGGCGAAACCTTTACGGTAACTTCGCGGGATCCCTCGACTTCGCTCGGGATGACCAATCATTTTTCCATCAAATCTCAACCATCAACCATCAACCTTCTGACCCATGGCTAAAGACAAAAAGACCCCGTCCGACGTTTCCAAAATGATCAAGGACCGCGAGGTGAAACTCGTGGATTTCAAGTTCACCGACCTCCCCGGAACCTGGCAGCATTTCACCACCACGCTCACCGAATATAACGAAGACATTTTTACCGACGGGCTCGGCTTCGATGGCTCGAGCATTCGCGGTTGGAAGGTGATCAACGCCTCCGACATGCTCGTCATTCCCGATCCGGCCACGGCGTGGATTGATATTTTTAATGCCGAGCCGACGCTCTCATTGATCTGCACCATCGTCGATCCGATCACGCGCGAACCGTACGATCGCGACCCACGCGGTCTCGCCGAAAAGGCGGAGGCTTATTTGAAAAGCACCGGCATCGCCGACACCGCGAATTTTGGACCGGAAGCGGAATTTTTCATTTTCGATGACGTGCGCTTTTCGTCAGCCGCGAATTCCGCCTTTTATCAAATCGAGAGCACAGAAGCGCATTGGAACAGTGCACGCGAAGAATTTCCCAATCTCGGTTACAAGATCCGCGCAAAGGAAGGTTATTTTCCGGTGCCGCCAGCCGACACCTTGCAGGACATTCGCAATGAAATGTGTCTCGAGTTGGAGAAGGCGGGCGTCCCGATCGAGCGCCAACACCACGAAGTCGCGACCGCGGGCCAGGCTGAAATCGACATTCGGTTCGCGCCGATGAAAGAGATGGCCGACCACATGCAGTATTACAAATACATCGTGCGCAACGTGGCCAAGCGGCACAACAAAACCGTCACTTTTATGCCCAAGCCACTCTTCGCCGATAACGGCAGCGGCATGCATACTCACATCTCGCTTTGGAAAGGCGATAAACCTCTTTTCGCCGGCAACGGTTACGCGGGATTGTCCGACACTGCGCTCTTTTTCATCGGCGGAATTTTGAAACACGCGCCCGCGCTTACCTGTATCACGAACCCGACGACCAACAGTTACAAACGGCTCGTCCCCGGATTTGAGGCACCAGTCAATCTCGCTTACTCCGCGCGCAATCGGTCCGCTGCGATCCGTATTCCCACTTACTCGGCCAATCCGAAGTCGAAGCGGATTGAGTTTCGCACTCCCGATTCAGCCGCGAATCCGTATCTCGCCTTCGCCGCGTTGTTGCTGGCGGGCTTGGACGGAATTCAGAGCCGCATTGATCCCGGCGATCCGCTCGACAAAAATCTTTACGATCTTCCGCCGGAAGAACTCGCTAATGTCCCCAGCGTGCCCGATTCGCTCAGTGGCGCTATCGCGGCGCTGGAGAACGACCACGATTTCCTGCTTAAAGGCGACGTCTTCAATTCCGACTTCATCACAAACTGGCTTGAGATGAAACAAAAGGAATATGATGCTTTGCGGCTAAGACCGCACCCGTACGAATTCTCGATGTATTACGACGTGTAAGCGTGTTTGTCGCACAGCCATCTTGGCTGTGGGGCCAACGGGCATTTTGCCCGTTGAGTTCTCTCGCTTCAGAGCATTGCGGCGAGGCGCCACGACGAGCACGCGAGGGCGCGTGTGCTCCCCGGGATATTTGCAGTCTGGTTCCCAAACTGGAGTTTTGGAACGAGAATGAACTGTTCGCAATGGAGGGCGCCGCCGCGCTCTCGGCGCCCTAAGTTTGGGACACGACGGTGCGTGTCCCCTCCAAATGAATCGGAAGCCTCCAAACCGGCAATTATTGTTCCCGGCGGTGATACGATGAAACTGCTGCTGTGAGACGCTTAAGTTGTATCATCATTATCGCCGTTGCCGTTTTTCTCATTGTGGCCTTTTCCTCAGGATTACCCGATCGCCTCATCCTTTTTCCCACAACCCAACCCATCGATGCGCACGGCGCAACGCGGCAGACCATTCCATTCCAAAATGGTGAACTCGCAATCTGGACGGCGCGTTCGCGGCTCGCGCGACAACGCAATCATGTCGATGCCTACGTCCTGCGCTTCTACGGCAACGCCGATCGCGCGGAACGATGGGTTGCGCTCGACGCGGACGCTTTCGGCGAACGCGCCGTTGAAATTTGGGGAATGAATTATCCCGGCTTCGGCGGCAGCTCCGGCCCAGCACGTCTGAAACGAATGTCGCCCGCCGCACTTGCCGCCTTCGATGCGATGAAGTCGAAAGCCGGAAACCAGCCGATCTTCGTTTTTGGAGCGAGCATCGGGAGCGCGGTGGCAATGAACGTTGCGGCCAATCGCGAAGTCCGCGGTCTGGTTCTCCACAATCCGCCACCATTGCGCCAAATAATCTTGCGCAACTACGGCTGGTGGAATCTTTGGCTCCTGGCCGGACCACTTGCCCTGCAAATTCCACGCGAACTCGATAGCGTCGCGAATGCGAAACGAATTCATGCGCCTGGAATTTTCCTTCTCGCCGAAAACGACGAGATCGTTCCGCCAAAATTTCAACGGCTGGTGGTCGATGCTTTCGCCGGAGAGAAACAGGTGGTCACCTTGCCCGGTGCTTACCATAACTCGCCGATTCAAGGCCCGGTCGTGGCAGAAATTCATCGGGCCTACGACCGGTTATTTAGTCGGTGACGCCGTTGCCGGAAGCGGGCGTAATGCCCGCTTGGCGCACAGGCTACCAAGCCTGTGTTCCGCCTTTGTCGCCTAGTGCTATCGATCCGCTTTCAGCTCAACTGAAAATAGTCCGCTCGCCAACGCGGTGGTCAGGAACACAGGCCTTCGGCCTGTGCGCCAAGCGGAGTTGCACTTCGCTTCGGTCGTTCAAAAGTTCGAATGCATCGGCGAATTTCACGACAGCCTACAATTCAGGTTTATCCAAGCAGCCCATCCCTCGCCCCGTGATGACGGTTGATTCGCGCCTCCTGTCCCCGTGTATAGTCTGCGCTTCAGTTTGAAGACGCAAAAACTTCTGATCGTCCTCGCGCTTACCGCGCTGGTCTGGATCGTCTTCGGGCAAACCGCGCACTTCGGTTGGGTCCGTTACGATGATCACGATTACGTTTATCGCTCCGGTCGCGTGACCAGCGGGTTGAGCTTCTCCAACCTCGCATGGGCCTTCACTCATTTTCACGCCGCCAACTGGCATCCCATCACCACCTTGTCGCACATGCTCGATTGCCAATTATTCGGGGTAAATCCGGCTTGGCATCATTTCAGCAGCGTTGTCATTCACGCCCTGGCCACCATCGCGCTATTTTTTGCCCTCGACTCGCTGACCGGAAAAAACTGGCGAAGCGCATTTGTCGCCAGTGTCTTCGCCATTCATCCGCTACGCGCGGAATCGGTGGCTTGGATCGCCGAGCGCAAAGACGTTCTCAGCGGTTTATTCTTCGCCCTCACCCTGCTGGCGTGGTCCTACTATACACGCAGGAAATCAGTGACGCGTTATCTGCTCGCGGTTCTTGCGGCCGCGCTTGGAACGCTCTCCAAACCGATGCTGGTCACGATTCCGTTCGTGCTTTTGTTGATCGATTACTGGCCGTTGAATCGTTTTCGAAAAGAAAAAGTCATTTGGCTGCTCCTGGAGAAAATTCCGTTCGCGCTGGTCGCCACAGTCTCGGCGGTCGCCACGGTGCTGGCCCAACACGGCCAGATCGACACTTTCGGCTTCTCTCTGCCGTTACGATTTGAAAATGCCATCGTTAGCTACGCGATCTATCTGCGTCAGCTAATCTGGCCCGTTGATCTCGCTGTCCTTTATCCGCATCCGGAAAAATTCTTCCCGTTCGTGATCATCGCCGGTTCTGCTGCGCTCCTGATCGCGCTGTCGACGATCGCGATCATCTACCGAAAACGATTCCCATTTCTGTTCTCTGGCTGGTTTTGGTTTATTGGCATGTTGGTGCCGGTAATTGGAATCGTGCAGGTTGGCCGGCAGGCTCATGCCGATCGTTACACTTATTTGCCGCTCATCGGTATCACCATCGCCATAGTGTGGCTGGTTGCCGAACTGACGGTGCCCTGGCGTTTTCGAAAACAAATCGGCCCGCTTGTATCCGCCGCCGTCATCATTGCGCTCAGCGCTTGCGCTTATCATCAAACGACGTTCTGGCGCAACGCCGATTCCCTGTGGCCGCACACGCTCGCGGTGACGACAAACAATGATGGCGCGCATCTTGCCTTCGCGACTTCGCTTTTCGCCGAGGGCAAAACCGCAGAAGCGATCGCGCACGCACACACAGCAGCCGAAATTCGTCCGGCCAACGCGGGTGTTTATGGCGAGGTGCCGGTCGGCGTGGAAGGGAAAGCACTTGATGAAGCGATTCTTTTTTGGAGCGCGCGAGTGGAAAACGAGCCGAACAACATCGGCGCCCGTAACACATTTGGTGTTTTGCTGGTGCAGAAACATCAGATGCGCGCCGCGGTTGAGCAGTGGGAAAGCGCGTTTGCATTAAACCCGAATGACGGAAATGCGCAGAGCAACCTGGCATGGGTGTTCGCCACTGCGCCCGACGCATCCCTTCGCAACGGAACCCGCGCGGTCGAGTTGGCGGAACGCGCGCTGAAACTCGCCGGCGGCATCAATCCGATTTTGCATCGCACATTAGCTGCGGCCTATGCCGAATCCGGTCGATTCGACGATGCCATCGCAACAGCGGAGCGCGGCCGGGAATTTGCCGAACGTGAAGGTAACCGCGAATTGGCCGACGAGTTTGTTGGCGTCCTCGCCCGCTACCGACAGCACCAACCGATGCGCGACGCGAGCCTGGAATTGCACGAAGATTAATTGCAAGGAAGCGGCGTCTTCCAAAGCCGCCGACTTAAATAAAACGTGGGTCTGGAGACCGCCGCTCCTTGAATTTCCCCTTCCCCACCGAATTACCTTGCAACTTTGCCGGGCGGCCTATGTTTAAACACATATTATGAGCTTGCTCGCGAGCTTCATGAATCTGGCAGGGCCAGATCTGATCGTTATTCTGTTGATCATCCTTGTCCTTTTCGGGGCAAAGAAATTGCCTGAGCTGGCTAAAGGAATGGGACAAGCCGTCCGCGAATTTCAAAAAGCAAAAGACGAATTCGGCGACGAGCTGAACAAAGCCGGCAAGGCCGACGAAAAAACAGTTCGCCCAGCCCAGGCAAACGTCCCGCGAATCGAACCGGGAACTCCCGGCGCGACTGCCCAGCCCGACCCGAACCAAACGGTGGCTCCCGGCAACCGCGCCGATCAAGTTTAGGCGCGTGCCGCGCGTTTTTGTCATCCTGAGCGAAGTCGAAAGATCTCTAACTGATTTGGCACTTTTCCACGCCTAGGGCACTTTGCGGTTGACTTGAGATTGGCGT
>Ga0207645_10000619_pt1 | contig 29435 bp, 28 predicted proteins | sample KBSM53metaG_FD_184331 | JGI IMG/M metagenome (GOLD analysis project Ga0207645, IMG submission 184331) | Miscanthus rhizosphere microbial communities from Kellogg Biological Station, Michigan, USA - KBS M5-3 metaG (SPAdes) (version 2) | ecosystem: Host-associated > Plants > Roots > Rhizosphere >...
TTTCAACTTTTGCATTAAACGATTTATGCGCAGCATCCCGTGGATCTTTTGCTCTGAAACCATGATAAGCCAACCGTATATATTCATCGGTTAATGCATTAATATCTGTAAGTTCCTTTTTTCCGCCGCTTGTCCTCGAGTGCTGCAGCATTCCTTTTACAATCGCATCGGCACGTTTGCCATGATGATTTATTTTTTGCTCATTGTCCTTAATGCTGTTTGCAATCTCATCTGCCGACTGCAAATTGCCAACTGCCAATTCCGACCTTAATTCATCGACCAGTTCGGTATTAACGTCCGAAAAGTTATTTACAAAATTCAAGGGATTTTGTATCTCGTGTGCAATGCCGGCGGTGAGTTCTCCCAATGACGCCATTTTTTCACTTTGAATCAGCTGTGCCTGCGTGGATTTCAAATCATTTAATGTATTTCTAAGTTCAAGCGTTTGCCTGGATACTTCATCCTCCAGTTTTTTTTGCTGGTTCAATGCCTGTTGCTTTTTCTCTTCTGATAAATGAATGACCTGTTGTGCATGCATCTTTACCTCGGTGAAGGCCTCTTTAAAACGCAGCGCAACATATACCAGCAGCGACAACGGAAAGGATAGCGAGTATCCCGTAGCCAGCATATAATTAAGCGAGTCGTTTTGCACACGGAGCGTTACCACGAAGATGTAGGCAATTGCCCAGATCAATGTAGACAGCGTGCCTGCTACAATGGCCCATTGTGCGCCTTTTAACTTTCTCCAGGATGTAAATATATAGTACGCACCTACCACAACGATGCTGGCTAACAAGCCAATGGTGAGTGGGTTTGCAATATTATCAGGAAGCTGATAAGTAATGATCATCCCTGCGGAAAATACAATAAGATAAATTTTTAAGCCCCGTGACAGGCGCCCCTTAAAAATGCGGGCCAGGAGAAGCGTAATCAGGACACATATTGCCGCGACAAAAACAACAAAAAGAAAATTGTAAACCGCAAAACCGGTAAAAGACATCGTAGTATTGGTTCCGGAACTGAATTGGCAATATTCAGCCAGCGTAATCAACGTGGAGCACAATGCAATAACCAGGAGATTTTTTTCGAAAGGATTTTGCAAATAAAGGAACCAGAACAAAAGACTTAAAATAGCACACACCGAGATCCATACAATATAAAAAGTAACTAATTCTTTTACACCTTTCAGTAAAAAGTATTTATTATACCCGGGACCTGTGATCCTTATTAAAGAACTTAAACCCGTAAACTGTGATTTTAACTGGAAGGACAGTAAGGATGGTGTATAATCCACAAAATGCACGGCGATAGTATATTCCTTCCCTGCTTTTAAATCAACCGCGGTAGCAAGGTTACCGTACGGATTATGTTCGTGATAGGGCATTCCGTTTATGCCGGTATTCCCCTGCGACGATACAAGTTTCCCATCAATATAAAAATCGCTTGCTGCCCATGTACTTCCTTTTATGCTAAACGCTTTATCTCCAAAAGCGGTATCCATTTTTATTTTGATCCTGAACCAACCTTCTACTCTCCCGGTTTTATCTGCATAGGTTGCTGAAAGTTCGGTTGGCTTTAATTTTATCCAGCCTGCAGGATCAAGATTTTTTTTTGCCCACGCGGTATCAGAGCCTTGCTTAAATATCCAGCCTTTCATCGCGCTCATAAATAACTGGTCGCTTTTTCCATCGAACATATCCTGAGAGATCATTACAGTGGAATCCTGTGCAGTAATGGTCAGAGGAAGAAGTAATATCAATACAAGCCTTATCGAAAGTTTCATGTTATTTGTTTATGGGCAATATTTGAAGTGACATGATTGCTATAATTAAGAAACAGGTGATTCAACATTGATCATACAACTTCGTTTTCCACAGAGCCTTCCGCAGTGCTTCTACAATATCGTGTATATCTTCAAACAAAAAGACTTTTTCAAAGAGCGGATTTCTTTCGTTAAGTTAATGATTTTTCATTTTTAGTAATCCCATCACACATCTCCTGCTGCGACGTGATTCTTTCTGCTGAACTCTTAAGTGGGAACAAATCTATCTCCCGGCAGTTTCCACTTCGTTGCCGACGTCCCATAACCGTTAAGTGTATTGGCAATAGCACCAACACCATCAACAGAAAACGTAGATTCTAAAAAGGGAATTAGAATGAAATGAAAATTTACAATTTCATTTCTCCGGATCTATTAACTATTGAGAATTGCCGCGGCGTTCTGCCCCTTATTTAACGGATTTTATCTTATACAGAAAAGGCGCTTTGTTCGATGCACCGGTAAATTTCTTTTCCAATCTTTCCAGCACACCTAAGTCGAGTATTTTTTTATGAAAATTATTTCGTGCAAATGAATGATCATATACCGTTTCGTACAGCTCCTGTATTTCGCGCATGGTAAAAGTTTCCGGTAATAAATTAAAAGCGATGAATTTCCGGTCAATATTTTGTCGCAACGCCTCAAGAGCCGATAAAACGATTTCATTGTGATCATGCGTCATCAAAGGAAGAGACCCGATGCTTCGCCATTCCAGCCGGTCTTCGAACCCGCCCGCGAGTGGCTTTACCTTATTGATATCAACGAGCGCATAGTACCCAATGCTTACAAATCTGCCGGTTATCCATTTTATAGTCTCCGGATCAAACTTAATCTTATCAAATTTCTTCAATTCCGATTTGAGCAATTCTTTTGTGGGGCTGTTAACGATCCTTGTTCCGCCACCAAAAACCTTAAATTGTTCGAGGTAAATATTGGTGAGTGCCGTTCGTTCTTTCAATATTCTCGCTGCTGCGGCGTCGATGCTTTCGGTTTTCAAAATATAGCCTCCGGGCAACCCCCAAAGGTTTTTTCCATAGATAAATTTCGAAACTAATACTTTAAGTGTTTTTTCCTTATAACCAAAAATCACGCAGTCAATCGACAGATGAGCAATGTATTTTTCAGTCGCAAATTTCTCCATACAATTTTACTTTTTCCAGGCATCGCCTGCAGCATTGAACAATGAATGTATCGAAAGGAAATAAGACTAAAAAAATATATTGTCTTTTTTTTAGACAATAGTCGGGAAAACGGCCTATATTTAATTTTTCAACCCTCAATTACACGAACATGAACTCAATATTGAAAATGATTTGCCTGGGTTTATCAGTGCTTTCATTGCACTCCTTTTCCATGGCCAATACCCTCTCCGATACAACCAGCTATGTGCAAACGGTGGACATTAAAACAGGAAAAATCGATACTGTATTAGTTTCCAAAGGCGACTTTGAAGCACCTAACTGGCATCCGGATAATTATCTTGTCATGAACTACAGGGGGAAAATGTATAAACTTGATTTAGCTACTAAGGCATTAAGTGTCATCAACACCGGTTCGCTTGATCATCTCATGGATGATCACGGCATTTCCCCGGATGGAAAATTTTTAGCGCTCACCGATTTTGATTCGAGTGGTCATACTTTTCAGTCATATAAATTTACGATCTATACCGTGCCGGCAACTGGTGGAGAGCCGAAGAAAATAAGTTCTGATGCGCTTTCTTTCTGGCATGGATGGAGCCCGGATGGAAAAACAATTGCCTATTGTGGCGGAGCAAACTTCAGTAACCTGGATGTGTATACAATTCCCGCTGAAGGAGGCACACCAAAAAGACTCACCGAAACCGAGGGCCTGGATGACGGGCCTGATTATTCGCCGGATGGTAAGTATATTTATTTCCATTCTTACCGCACGCAACATATGCAGATATGGAGAATGAATAATGACGGGTCGCACCCGGAACAAATGACATTTGATGAAAATGCCAATTGGTTCCCCCATCCTTCACCAGACAATAAATGGATTGCTTACATAGCCTACACTACGGATGAAAAACAAAATCATCCATTTGGAAAAAATGTCAAGCTTCGACTGATGGATATTAAAACGAAAGACGTCAAAGATATTACACCGATATTTTTTGGCGGTGCCGGAACCATCAATACACCTTCATGGAGCCCGGACGGTAAAAAAATTGCTTTTGTTAGTTATTCAGTTAAATAAAATCTTAATCTTAAAATACACTTGAATGCAAAACGATACTACTAAATCAAGAAGGAAATTCCTGGCACAGATCGGCGCTACTACCCTGGCCGGCGCTGCGTCTCCATTACTATCATTGGCTGCAAGAGCAAAAGCAGAGGAACGCATTCTCCAATATGAACGGAAATTTTCATCAAACGATAAAGTGCGGGTGGGTGTGATTGGTTATGGTGTGCAGGGACATTTCGATTTAGATACCGCTTTAAAAGTACCGGGTGTTGAACTGGGTGGTATCTGCGATTTTTATACAGGACGTTTGGAAAATGCAAAAGAAAAATTCGGCGCCGAAACCTTTACCACCCGGAACTATAAAGAACTGCTTGATAAAAAAGATATTGACGCAGTGATCATCGCGGCCACTGATTGCTGGCATGCCCGCATCACACAGGATGCGTTGGCAAAAGGCAAGCACGTATACTGTGAAAAGCCGATGGTGTATAAGATTGGCGAGGGATATGATGTAATGAGTGCCGTAAAAAAATCAGGCAAAGTGTTCCAGGTAGGCAGCCAGCGGGTAAGCAGTATCGGTTATGCGAAAGCGAAAGAATTACTGGCCGCCGGCGAGATCGGAAAACTCAACATGGTGAATGCGGTGTATGACCGCCAGAGTTCTATCGGTGCCTGGGAATATACCATTCCGGATGATGCAAGTGCATCCACAGTTGATTGGGATAAATTCATTGAAGTGACCGAAAAGATGGCGTTTGACGCAAAAAAATTCTTTTGGTGGAGAGCGTTCAAAGAAGTAGGTACCGGGGTGGCCGGTGATTTGTTTATTCATTTGCTGAGTGGATCTCATTTCATCACCAATTCAAAAGGTCCGGAAGCTATTTACAGTACGGGACAAATGAGTTATTGGAAAGATGGTCGCAATATGCCGGATGTAATGGCCGGCGTGATGCAGTATCCCGACAGTCCTGAACATCCTGCTTATCAACTCACGCTCCAGGTAAACTTTATCAGCGGCACAGGCGGCCAGGAAGTGATACGCCTGGTAGGTTCTGAAGGAGTAATGGAGGTAAATGGCAATAATATAACGGTGAAGCATAGTTTAATGCCGGAAGCTCCCGGATTTGGAGGATATGATTCGCTCTTTACGTTTTCAAAAGCGATGCAGGACAAAATGAAGGAAGAATATGCAGCCAAGTGGACAGCGGAGCAGCGCGCAAAAAAGACAAAAGAAGATATCGTATTCAAAGCGCCGCCGGGATACAGCGATCACCTGGATCATTTCACCAATTTCTTCGATGCTGTAAGAACATCAAAACCCGTTATTGAAGATGCCGTATTTGGCTTCCGGGCAGCTGCACCGGCGTTGGCCTGCAATGAAAGTTATTTTACCAAAAAAATAATTAACTGGGATCCTGTTGCGATGAAACGGAAGTAAAGGGACAAAGGAAAGAGAAATAATTTTCTGCGCCGGTCAAACCCCGTTGGAGCGTAATACTTTCACATTCCTTATTTCTGATTTCTTATTTCTTATTTCTCATTTTTGCGGATGGGATCTTGTTGCAATGAAACGGAATTAAAGGGAATGAAGGAAAGAGAAATAATTTTTTGCGCCGGTCAAACCCCGTTGGAGCACAATACTTTCTCATTCGTTATTTCTGATTTCTTATTTCTCCTTTTTACGGATGGGGTTACTGGCACAAAAACCATTTATTGTTCCAATTCCCGGTACACGAAACATGCAGCACCTGCAAGAGAATTTAGGGGCAATAAACATAGAACTTTCTCTGCCAGAGATTTTAGAACTTGAGACTGCTGCTGATAAAATAAAAATTCATGGTGGGCGGATGAGTGAGATGCATATGCAGGCGGTAGATAAATAGAAATGTCCGTACTTTCATAAGTATAAGAACTATCGGTAAACGTGTGACTAATTCAATAATGGAATCAAACCAATAAAACCCGGATTTGACAATACAACCACTTCTCGACTGTTTTAAAAAATATCTTCCCCTGAACGAAGAAGAAAGTAAACTATTGGCCGAAAGAGTAAAACAACGACAAATAAAACGCAGACAAATGATTTTGCAGGAAGGATTTGTTTGTAAACATTATACGTTTGTTGAGAAAGGCTGTTTTAAAATGTACGGTGTTGATGAAAAAGGTAATGAACACAACCTTAGGTTTGCTGCTGAGAATGACTGGATTGCTGATTTGGCAAGTTTCTATTCAGAAAAACCAAGCAAGCTGTTCATAGAAGCAATTGAGCCTTCTGTAATCTTGCAAATTGAAAAGAAGGATTTACTCTTTTTATTTATGAATGTATCTAAGTTCGACAGGAATTTCAGGGTGATCGTAGAGGAAAAGTTTATTGAACTTCAAAACCGGTTATTGCAAAATTTTAGTTCAAATGCGTATCAACGTTATACAGATTTTTTAGAACGATATCCCAAACTTGCGTTACGACTGCCTAATACTCAAATAGCTTCCTATCTTGGCATTACGCCGGAATTTTTAAGTAAAATACGTGGGGAAAAATCAGCGAAATAGATTTTACCCTTAAACTACATTAAGCCTATTTCTTAAACTTGTTTATTGGCTTACACAGGTGCAACATGACATCTTTGTACCGTAAAAAATCAGTGAAACAATTTTAAAAAATAGAAGATGGAAACAAAAACAGAAAAATCAGCAATCGAGAAATTAATTTTCTCTTATCAAGATGCATTAAATGCTTCTGACATTGATAAAGTAATTTCTCTTTACACCCAAAATGGTGCATTAATAGCAAACGCAGCACCAACAGCAGATGGAGTTGATGCTGTCAGGGGAACTTACCAATACGTGTTTGACAATTTCAACTATACGCTGCAATTCTCCATAATTGAAATTATTGTAAATGGCGATTCGGCTTTTGCAAGATCAACCTCAAAAGGTTCTTTTGTTATTAAAGCAAATGGACAAACCATAGCAGATGAAAACCGTGAATTGTTTGTATTTGATAAGGAAAATGGCCAATGGAGAATAGCTCGCTATATGTACAACAAATCAAAATGATTCAGCGTATCAATTCAATTTATCGTCATGAAACTCACGTAAGGTTTCGCTACGATCTTCATTTCAAAAAATTAAAAATGACTAATCATAAAGATTTTTTAAAACAATTTGTTCAATTTATTAATACTGGCGACGAGAATTTAGCGCAACAATTAATCAGTCCTTTGGCAAAGTTTCATGTGCCTATGCAGCCTGAACCCCTGCAGGGTCCGATAGGTTATTTAATGGTTTTGACAATGATGCGTAGTGGATTTCCAGACATTCAATGGACATTGGACGATATGGTGGCAGATGGCGACAAGATCGCTGCACGTTACACAATGAAAGGTACCCATCGCGGTGATTTTTTTGGTGTTTCAGCTACCGGAAAACCAATTGCAGTGCAAGCTATAAATTTCTATCGCCTGGTTGACAACCAAATAATAGAAGAGTATGGACAACCTGATATGCTTGCATTACTAAGGCAAATAGGCGCAGTACCAACAATCTAAAAAAGAATATCCTGCCATATCGGCGACTAACAAGGTGGGTGTGCCGGTTGTCTATAGTCTTCGACTCTTCCAACCCATATCGACCTGTCTCAACAACGGCGTGCCTTTTTTCATCCCAAGACAACGAGTGCAACAACAGCCATAGATTAAAAAAGTCTCACCGTTTTGCATAAACGATGAGACTTTCTGTAACTAAAAAACCACTTTTATTTTTCTTCTGCCTCATCACTCCCACTATCCCTGGTGCAAATCCATTAACCATCCCGCTTCTCCCCAATGGCCATATACTCGTCTATTTGGACGGGCGTACATTTCCGGAAGCCACCTGCATCCAATGTCCGTTGCTTTTAATAAATGTTGTGGTGGTCACAAATTTGCCATCAAGATTTTCGTTTCCGGGTCCAAATTTCGCTTCCCCGTTAAAAGTAGCCACGGCAGCATCTCCATAAATTTGAATTTTCACGTTTTCAATATTCAACGATTTGTATTTTAATTTTCCCGATCTTATAGCAGCCAGCCGCTGGGCTTTATTACTGGAAGTGCCATCAACAGCGGTAAACACGTAGCTGTTTGCGTAGATACGATCGAGCTCATCGGCATTACCCGTTTGCAACGCTTTTTGCAGGTTGCTGATCACCTGCCGCAGCGCTTGTTCTTCATTTTCACTGCTTGTAGTATTCCATTTTGAAAAGTCGCCATAGCTGCTTTCCCTGACAATTTTGCCATCCGCATTAAAATCATCCAACGTGAACATGGCAACTTTTACCCATTGACCCGTTTTTTTCGACTTGCCCGAAAGTGTCCACCACGATTGAACGGTTTTAAAATCCTGGTCTTTGTAATGGAGGTAATCCGGGTAGCCCACCTGCTTTTGGCCAATGCTGTCGTACAGATCATAATCAGTCATCCACAATTTTATCGCTTCTGCAATGGGAACGCTTTTCGCCATTCCCGATGCCCACCACGTGGCCGTATCGGCGTAAAGCGCTTTTAGCGCAGTCATGTCTTTTTGCAAATAGTCTTTTACCGAATTTTGTACTGCATCAATATTCGGGTGTTTGATATATATGGTGCCGTTTTCTTCCTGCTGGCAAAAGGCAGTGTTGGCTGCTAAAAACAAGCCAACGGTTACAGCGATCTTTCTCATGTATTATTTGTTTTGATTTTAAATATTCCTACGTGTTTATATTTTCGGTTACACCTCATAGTTGGTAATGCCGATGGTCTTTCAAAATGGATTTTGTTCCGTGATCACTACTCCCGGTTATTTACTTCTCAAGTACATTCTTACCGGTTGCTTTGATGATCACGCTACGGTCGTAGTAAGTAACATAGCGGTCAATTTTTTTGTCGGCGTTGAAATGTGTTACCATATTCATCCGAATTGAAACTGACTTTCCGCCGTATACCATTTTATTTGACGCGTAGGCGAAATCATAGATGCCTTTCGGTGCACCACCCTGGGGTTGTGCGGTTACATCAAGCGGAAAATGATTAAACTCCGACAGGGTCATTGATTGGATACCTGATGTTTTAGCCCAATTTTCCCACCAGGCCAGAACCGCTTTTTTCCCTTCCAGTTTGGTACGCGTATTTACATCGCCATCCGGAAATGTATATACTACGTCGTCCGCCAGCATTTCACCCCAGGCTGCGTAATCCAGGCTGGCAAAATGGTTCAACGCTTTTTCACTAAGTTGTGAATACTCCTCGGGCGCAATAGTGAATCTTGAGTTAGTAACGGCGGCCTGGGTGTTACTTGCCTCTTTGGCATCCTTGGCTTCTTTGGCAGACTGTACATCGCTGCAACCATTAGTCATTCCCAGGATAATGACAGCCATTGTCAGTAACTGCAACTTTTTCATTGTATTTGTTTTTAATGTATAATTATAAAGAGAAGGGAACAGTACATTTTACTCAACAGGGTTATTTCGAACTCAGATCAGGGCGCAGAAAAAGCAATTCGCTCCACGCATCGTTTGTATACTCGTGAATGTTGCTGAGATATTTTTCATATGAACCTGCACCGTTTACGCTTTCGTACGTTGTCTTGAACGGTTTCCGAAAACCATCACCTTTTTCCTTCAATCCTTGTTTGTACCTTGTTACAAGTGCGTATTGGGCAGCACCCGAAGAGCTTGCTGCATAAACTGCAACGGTAGTTCCATCAGCGGTCCATGCTTTTTTCATTGTCTTTATTATGCCAACGATTTTAGGCCCGCAACCAGGTTTTGGAAAAACGTGCGTAATATTTATTTTATCAGAGAAATCGCCCAAACCAACGGTACTAAGGGAATCAACATAGATCGAATAGTTGGAAGATTGTTTATCGGTTAAATATATCGTTACGCTTTTATTCCAATCGTCGTTGTGTTCCGTGCCCAGGTTGCCTCTTGTGTCAAGTGCTTCCCAGCTCGTCGGGCCTTCCGTGATATGATAGCCACCGTAATCAGGTCCCGATTGTATTTCAAACACCCGCCATTTTACATCACCGCTGTGATATTTTTGTGCATGGGCAGTCAATGCTTTTTCAAATTCAAGTACTTTATCAATTTTTGGAAATACACGTTGGGTGGTAACCACATTCTTGACCTGGCTGGTTGCCATTAAAGGAAGAAGCATACATAAAAGAGATAGCTTTTTAATCCCGACAAAGAAGTTGTTGTTCATTTTAAGTTGATTTAATAGTTTATTGAATGGCGAAATCTTGTTCTGTCCATTTGAAAACTTCTGCAGGGGATTGATCCGCTGCCACAATTTTCAAAATGTTGTGTTGAATTTAACTGGATAAATCATCGTTATTCATGCCGTAAGGACGAATGAAGGCTAAAACTGTCCCGCGACTGATATTTAATTACCGGGTGACCGGAATGGTAGAAAAAAGGTTGATCTTTGAATAGCAGCATCGAACTTACCAACTCCCGGCCTGCATAAAACGACAACCATGTATTTCTGCCTTCCCTTTCTTCTCAAAAGAAAATTCTGTAGTAAAAAAAACATACTGGTTACATTGGCAACTTTATTAAGTGCCAGCATAGTATTTGCGCAACCAGCCCCGGTGGATCAGCACACCATAGATAGTCTTAAAAATATCGTACAGGGCAATGCAGCGGATACAAATAAAGTGCACGCTTATTATTGGCTGAGTCGTGGTTTAACACTGGGCAATACTGCGGAATCTGTTGAATGGGGAAATAAAGGGCTGGACCTGGCCGCTAAGATAAAATTTTCTATTGGCCGGTTGGAGTGCCTGGAAGCCCTCTCATTTTCCTACGCTATTACATCTTCGTTTGAAAAAGGGTTTAGTACGGCCTATGAACAGATCGGCCTCAGCAGGAAATATGCGCCGGAAAGAGAAGTATTTGGAATAAATATGATGGGCCTACTTTACCAGAAACTCGGAGATGATAAGGAATCATTAAAGTGGGCACAGAATGCATACTATCACCCGCTGATGAAACAAGCTGATCATTTCTCTCAATGGAGCGCTATGTTCCTGCTTGCCCAGCAACATGAAAGATTGAACGACCTCGATTCCGCCATCCATTTCGCACAGGAAACGGTGAACTATTCAAAACTTTATTTTCCGTTCCAGATAAATTGGCCGACAATGATATTGGCCCGCATCGACAGCAAGCTTGGGAAATATGACCAGGCAGTCAATTATTGTATGCAGATTTTAAATAGCTCAAACGCCTATGAAGGTTTTTTTGAAAACGAAGTAAAAAATGAATTGGCGCAGATCTATTTTAACCAGGGTAAAAATGATTCTGCACAAAAATATGCAAGCAACACATTGACCGGGGCGACCAAATTCAATAATTACCTGGTCATAATGAATTCGTCCAATTTGTTATCCCGCATTTATGAAAAAACAGATCCGGCAAAAGCCTTCGACTATTTAAAAATAGCAACAGCGGCAAAAGATACAATGACGAATATTGAAAAAACGAAACAGGTTAAACTCTTAGAGATAAAAGAAAAACAACGCGTTGAAGATTTACACCTGGCGGAAGTATATGCGCGGAATGAATTGCGTTTCTATTCAGTTATCGTTCTCCTGGCAAGCGCATTGATCATTTCATTTATTCTTTACCGCAATAATCGTAACAAACAAAAAGCAAACCTGGCTTTAAAAGATAAAAACGATAAAATAGAAAAAACAGTCACAGCGCTCAATACCACACAGGCATCGCTTGTTGCCCGGAACGAAGAGAATGAATTATTGCTGAAAGAAATTCATCACAGGGTAAAAAACAATCTTGAAGTGGTAAGCAGCCTGCTCGAGTTGCAAAGCAGCCAGACAGATGATATCCGTACCAAAGATGCGATGCTTGCCAGCCAGAACCGTGTTCATTCTATCGGTATCGTACACCAGAAATTATACCAGCGCGAAAATCTCGGGTCCATTGAAATGAAAGATTACTTTGTCAACCTCAGCGAAAGCATACTTGATTCTTTTGCTGCCAATAAAAGGATCCAGGTAGAATGTGCCATGAGCAAATTGAGTGTAGATATTGACACCGCCGTGCCGCTTGGCCTTATTGTAAACGAACTGCTGACCAACACGATTAAATATGCTTTTCCCGAAGGACAAAATGGAAAAGTACAGATCCGGTTGGAGCAGGCAGCGAATGGTAATTTACAAATGCTGGTATCAGACAATGGTGTGGGTAAAAGCAGCATCATCCAGGGCACCGGCTTCGGCGGGCAACTGGTATCCCTTCTTACCCGGCAGCTTGGTGGAACGGTAAAGGAAGACAGCAATAACGGGACACATATATTCTTTGAATTTAAATCCACTAAAGTTGCATAAAGACAGGATGGAAAAAGGTATTGAGCGTCCCCCGATTTTACGTTAAAAGGTCTGGATCCGTTGCAGCAACTTCTCCTTAAATCCTTCACTTACCGGAATAGCTTTTTGATTGATGATCACATGGTCTTCTGCCACTGCATCTATATGAGAAAGGTTGATGATGTAGGAACGATGTACCCGCAGAAAATGAAGGTTGTTTAACTTTTCTTCTATTGATTTCAGCGTAATGCAAAGCAGGTATTCGTTTGTTTTTGTATAGATCCTGCAGTAGTTCCTGTCTGCTTCTATATATAGTATGTCTGCGACAATAATCTTTATCATTTTTTCCCGCTGCCGCACAAATATCCGGTCGCTTAAAATAAAAGATTGATCACCCACACCGTTATCGTCTGGCGGTAAGTTATTTTCGGGGGCAGCGAGGCGACTGATCGTCAGCTCAATCGCTCTTTGCAGATCGATCTGTTTATATGGTTTTGAAAGAAACGCGTACGGCTTTGCCAGTTTTGCCTTATTGAACGTTCCTTCGTCAACATTCGCCGTGAGAAAAATAACAGGTATGTCTGCAATTTTTTGCATGTTGATGGCAGTATCTATTCCGCTCATGTCCCCTTTCAAACGAATATCCATAAGAACAATGTCTGGCCTGTTTTCTTCCACATTCAATAAAGCCTCTTCTCCCCTTGGCAATATGCCCGTCACTTCATAACCAAGATTCGTTAAGTGCATGGAAATTTTTGCAGCAATGATCATCTCATCTTCTACCACCAGGATTTTAATAGGTGTGTCCATGTGTGCTACTGTGCCCGGCGTTAATGAGGCAATGGTAAGATCCGGGATTTATCCGTTTTTATCAGTCAATAAATATACCGATTTTGTTTCAGAAGGACGCCCCGATAGGAATACTATTCAGCATGGTTAAACAACAGCAACTGCGGTGTGCTTCTTTCATTGGAAAACCAGCAATGACGAAAAAGATAAACAACTGAAAAAGCGTAGCTATTTGCCGTTGCTGGTGTTCTGAAGAAAGAAGCAGTTAGCTCATTCCGTCTGCAACGACCTGACAGGATTCATCAACGCAGCTTTCACCGCCTGCACACTGATGGTAGCCACCGCTATCAATATAGCACCGGCAGCTGAAATGAGAAACACAAGCGGGTTTATAGAAATATGATAGTAATAGCCCTGCAGCCAGTTCGACAGAAAATAAAATGCCACCGGTGAAGCGATCACACAACTGATCACAACCAGCAGAATGAAATCTTTTGTAATAAGAAAGAATATACTTTTTACCGATGCGCCAAGGACCTTCCGTATCCCGATCTCCCGGGTGCGCTGCTCGGCTACGTATGCTGCCAATCCAAACAAACCCAGGCAGGAAATGAATATCGCCAGGGTGGCAAAAATACCCGACAATTTACCTACCAGGTCTTCCATGGCAAACTTAGCCGCAAAGCTTTCATCCACGAAATGGTATTGAAAGGGGATCTGCGGCCGGTATTTGGTGAAGATGGTGCGCAGCCTGTCCATGGCCACATGTGCATCCACGTTAGGAGAAAGGCGGTACGTAATAGCGAATAACCATGGCTGATAGATGTATATGGTGGGTTCTGCGGGAGCAAACGGAGCATTGGTGAGCGCATCGTGCACCACGCCGATGATGCGAAGATGGCGTGGCAGTGTCGGGCTGGACAAGGTGATGACACTATTCAGCGGTTCCTTCAGCTGCATCTGTTTAATAGCAGATTCGTTGAAAATGGCGCAGAGGCTGTCACTTCCGGGAACACCCGCAAAATTGCGCCCCTCAGCGAAGCTGATGCCAAACGTGGTAAAAAAGTCGGCGTCCCAGGTTGCATTTACAGCAACCTTCAGCGGCGCATTGGTTTGCTTGCCGGTCCAGCTCTCTATGTCTAACTGCGAGTTCACTTCCGTCGGGGGCGTGAGTGATGCCGTCATGCTTGTTACCAACCCGGATCGTAATGCAGCCTCTTTGAGCCCGGTATAGTCACCGTCTACGCCGTCCGTCACTACCAGGCGGTTGGCATCATATCCCCTTGGCCTCTCTTTGGCATACCGGATCTGTTGATAGATAATAATGGTAGCGATGATAAAGGCGATCGAGCTGCTGAACTGGAGCACAACAAGAACCTTTCTCGGCAAGGCGGCAAATTTTCCCACCTGCAATTTTCCCTTCAACACTTTTACCGGTGCGAAGGAAGAAAGGTAAAATGCCGGCCGGCTGCCCGCAAGGCAACCCGTAAATAATATATAGCCCGACATCAACAGCCAAAACAGGGGATTTGTATAGGGAATAGTAATGGCAGTACCTGCAAGTGAATTGAACGCAGGTAATGCTGATTCTACCAGTATCAAACACACTAAAAAAGCGGCTGTCGCAATCATGACCGATTCTGTAAGGAACTGCATCACCAGCCACACGCGGGTCGAACCTACCACCTTTCTTATGCCCACTTCCTTTGCCCTCTTTTCGAAGCGGGCTGTCGACAGGTTCATGAAGTTGATACAGGCGATCAGCAAAACAAGCACGCCGATGATAAAGAATATCCGTACATATTCGATCAAACCTCCGGTAGCAACACCATTTTCATACTGCGAATAAAGATGCCAGTCGCTGATCGGTTGCATGATCACCTGTTGCTTGTGTGTGCTGTATATATCCGGCGCATACTTTTTAAACAGTCCGCTGATCTGTGGCTCCACCTGCGCATAACTTACATGTGGTTTCAATGATACATATATCCTGAACGCGGGCTGCGCCCAGTTGTTGATGGCGTCGTGCACCCATCCCCCTGCCCAATTACCTGCCGCCAGGTCCTTAAAGGAAGTGAGCGAACCGAATTGAAAAGTGGAATTGGCCGGAAGATCTTTCAACACACCGGTCACCTTGAGATATTCATAACTATTAAACGTAACCGTCTTACCCATCGGGTTCTCTTTGCCGAACAGGGCTTTCGCGGTGGCTTCTGTTAATACAATAGATCCGTGTTCACTGAATACATGATCAGCCTTTCCCTGCAGCAGGGGAAATTTAAAAATGGTTAAAAAATCATCTCCCACCGATATGCCTCCGGGCGAAATCTTTTTGTCTCCCACAGACAATACCTGCGACATCGGTCCAAATGATTCAGAACTTAAAGCCAGTGCGACACGGTCGATGCCCGGCACATCCTGCTTCATCACTGCTGCCAGCGGAATAGGCAACTGGTCATATGTAAGTGTGCCACCGGTATTGCTGCTATAGTTCGTTTTTACCTGGTAGGCACGATCGTACGACGGCAGAAAGCGATCATACGAATACTGGTAAAATAGCCAGAGTCCTATCAGTAATGCTACGGCCATGCCGGTGCCAAGACCGACAATATTCAACAGGCTGAATAATTTGTTGCGACTGATACTGCGCCATGCGGTTTTGAGATAGCTTTTAAGCATGAGATAGTAAGAACTAAAAAAAATGCCAGTTAAAAAAGACGTTACAGATCAATAACCTATGCTTCCGCAACAACTATAGATTGTCCGATTCCGATACAATAACTGTTCGTTTATGCGTAACGTTTAATCAACCTGGAAATCGAAATTGCATACGGTGGCAAACAAGGGAAAAAGCAAAGCATCCTATCACTTAAATATTATTATGCTCCGCAATACACTTACCTTTCAGAAAAGGACTGTGTGAACAGCATTGAGGTGATAGGAATTGGTGGTGATAAAGAAGTCAAATACGAATGAACCATGCCCTTCGGAATGGATAGTGATCAATGGAAGGTTTACACAGATAATTACTACCAGGGAATTTTACATAAAGTAAGAGGTGAATGAAGAATTTTCTTACTTCCCGCAACTGTCTTCACCCGTTTTGAAATAATCACCCTTATTGAAATGATCGGGAAGCTAACGGCTAAATTAAAATCACCACCGCATCGCCAAGCCGTACCGTTACGTACAATTATAAAAGACACTTCATGACCAGGAACATACTTATTTTATCAGCATTACTTCCGCAGTTTTTGTTTGCACAATCCCAAACAAAAATAATTGACATGCATGTTCATTCCTACACGAACAGCGACTTCGGGGGAAGAGAACCGGCAACAGATCATTATGGAACGAAAGGTTCTGCAAATGCAGAAGAACATCGCGTAGCCACTTTTGCAGCGTTCAGGAAATTGAATATCGTCAAAGCGGTTGTGAGTGGAAATCCCGAAAGTGTAGAGAACTGGCAGGCATCCGATCGTGATCATATTATGATAAGGGGAATTTTAATGTTTACCCCAAACGATTACGGCATGGACACGGTAAAATTCGAGCAGATGATTAAAGACAAAAAAATTGAAGTATTTGGAGAGATTGCCCCCTACTATAGCGGCACCACGTTAAGCGATTCTGCCTGGCAGCCCTATTTACGTATTTGTGAAAAATATGACATCCCGGTAGCTGTTCATACCGGTGGCGGTGATCCCGGGGGAACCTATTCATGGTCACCGAAAGCACGGCTAAAGTTAGCAGACCCTTATTTAATAGAAGATGTATTAGTGAACTATCCCAAGCTTAGAATTTATATGATGCATGCAGGAGGAGAAGACTGGCCGGAGCATGCTATCAGGCTGATGGCCTATTATCCCCAGCTCTATACCGACCTGGCCGTGCTGCTTTGGGTAGAACCCAATACTCAACGATATGTCAAAGAATTTCTTCGAAATGCCAAAGAAGCCGGGTACCTGGACAGGATCATGTTTGGCTCCGACCAAATGATATGGCCATATGCAATTGAAAAATCGGTTCGGTTTCTGAATAGTCTAACCTTTCTTACAAAGCACGATAAAGAAAATATCTTTTATAATAATGCAGCCGGTTTTTTAAAATTGAAAAAATAACGGTGCCTGGTAAAACAGCATCAGAGAATTTAAACTTGTTGCCGAAAAGCTGGTGCATGCAAAGTTGTTGCTGTTGCGGGTCTACTGAAGAAAGAAGCACGCCAGTGTCGGGAGTAAAAAACTGCTCAAACCAAATAAATAAAAAGACATCATCATAAGTAGCCTTCGCTTTTAGTAAATGACAAACGGGCGAAAATTTTTTCCTTTATTATCATGGACAATTACACAACACCAACTACGGCGTGCTTCATTCAGCGGACGACCAACAATGGCAAAAAAAACCCGGCACTTTTCAGAGGCCGGGCTTTTTCTATTATCCGATAACTTTAACCACCGGAAGGTTTACCATCTTTCTTTTTTGCATCCTTATGTGTAATTTTACCATCCATCCACACGCAGTCACCGTCTTTAAGCATTTCTGACTTGCCGTCTTTTGTTTTTACATTGCCATCTTTCGTAACGATTGTTCCGTTATCTAGTGTGATGTCAGCCAACACTTCGGTATTGTTCCCACTCTTCACTTGCCAGAGCTTGCCGTCTGTCATCGTGATATGATCCTTTTTCATGTCCTTCGTCGTTGTATCCTGCGCTGCCTGGGCATACACCATTACAGTCATAGCCAATCCCATCATCATTAATAATACTTTTTTCATAAATTTCGTTTAAGTTAAATTGCCTGCAATATTGCGTGACAACGTCAGGTGGCAATAACCCGGCCACATAGTTCGATAAACACCTAACTGCAACTAACCTGGAATAATGTTCAAAACTTTCGTTTCGATACCTATCGGGAAAAGCAAAAAGAAAGCGAACAGACCTATTGAAGCTTTCTATGTAAAAAATCAATTATCAATCTCAAAAAGTCTGTGTCGGGGCTAATTAATGAGATGACTTGTGTAGTATATAAATACGAAGACCGTGCTTGCCAGCAAGCACGGTCTTTTTTATTATTGTTTATCCAGCCAGTTCCCTGCGCGAATAAATAGTCATACATAATCGAATGAACTTTTATTCACATCCCCGGGAGGATCTTGTTCTGATCCATTATGAGCTACCCCATTGAACTGTCTGTATTCACCTCGTTACAGAAATCTGTCCTCTCACTTCACCACTTGGATTGAGGGCAGTGCCATAGGTATAATACATATTCCCTTTAAGCAATTGCACAGCCTGGTCGTTTGTCAGCGTTACTTTATCGGTTATAGTGCCTGTGCCCCCATCTGAACTGAGTGTCCAGGGTGTGCCCACCGCAACACCACCTGCACCTGCAGCTCCGATGTACAATCCCGCAATAGATGGCATGCCGGATAAGCCGGTCCAATTGGATGTGTAATTCAACTCATTGTTTGCCGGGTTATACGTTCCCGTTATAGTAGCCGAAGAAGCGCCGGCAACAGGAGGTATTACCTGGTTGCCGCTTGCATTGCCACTAATGGTGTAGGGACGGTTATCGGTCACCGTATTGTCGCTGGATTTATCGCACGATGTCGCCATCACCAATAAAGAGACGAATACTGCACTCATTGTCATCACTACTTTTCCTTTTTTCATTATCATATATTTAATGTTTAAAAAATTGCAACTATCCGGGCTGATGGCACCCGCATAAATTCTTTTGCCGCCAATCGCAGTATGTTTATAGTTCTTTAAGGATAATCAAAGAGATCCTGCCGGCATTTGCCTGTTGCGTTATATACTATCTTAAAATGGAAGTGAAACCAGGTTATTTAACGAGAGGAATTTTAACCCCGGCACTTACAAAGATTGATCTTGACTTGCCTACGTCTACCTGTGTTACGTCTTTCTGCAGATTGGTTAAAGACCACTCATATTTTGCTTCCACAAAAAGAAATGCAATGTCCACACCCAACCCCGCAAAAGCTCCCCAATTGGCCTTTTGGAAATCATCTTTATCCAGATCCTCTATTCTTGTAAGGATAAATGCAGAAGCGCCCGCAAAGCCTCTCAATCCAAATATTGAACTTTGATTACCTATTAAGCTGGCACCTATGGCAACAGGAACCAGGATACCACTGATGTTATAATTAATAGTTTCAGGATTGGTTGATTTATCGGCAAATTGTGTGCTCTTTCGCACATAAAATAAACCGGGCTCGATATAAACTTTTTTACCAAAAGCAACAGAGCCACCTACCTGGTAACCGACCTTTGATTTAAATTTTCCCGTTTCCGGATTTTTTGAAAAATCAGTCAGGTTAAACCCTGCTGATGGTTTTATGGCTATTTGTGCATGGGTGAAGTACGCGCCGCTTAAAAACAAAATCACTAATCCAATAAATTTTCTCATAATTATTTTTTTATGTTGATGAAGGGGGAAAAATCATGCCCCCGGAAAGAGAATATAATTTAACCGGAGCATATAAGTTGTTTTGTGATGAAACCATTCAACTATAGCGCGCAAAACTTTGCATTGGCGTGAAGTTCCGGCAGGATCAATTTGCTCAATGAAAGATTCCGGTGCTCTCTTTATGTAAAACAGTAAACCTGTTTCAGGCCGTAATATGCATCTTAAGCGAGGTGGCAGATCCCAGTGCCATGTAAGTAATCAAACAAGAGAAACCCTGATAAATTTTTAAAAACCAGGGTTGCCAATATTCCGTTAAATTGATTCTTCATGTTGTAAACTTCCCTTTATGCAATGGTTTACTTAAACGCAATATGTATATAGGGAATAATATGCCCGTTTAAAGCGTTGTTGTTGCTCAATTATCAGCAATCTCAAATTATATTATTCATACTTGTAAGTGGATTTGAAAATTTATAGCAGATGGTAAATATGTTCGTTGGCTGAAGTGAGCTTATCACCTCTGCCCCATTTCAATTTGTTGCTATGATAAACTTATGACCGGAATTATAAACATCTTTCCCGTAAATGACGAACCGCAACGACTGCTTTATCTTCAAAATGTATTGAAGAATGGCCGCTCTTATCGAAAGGTTGTTGCCGCCAGGTTGTTACATCCCTTTAAAAAAATAATCCCGTTTAGCCATTTTTTCATTTCATGTATTCGATCTTGGGAGTAAAGTTGCTCAAAAGACTCCGCATAAACACCAATAATGGCTGAAATGGCAAGGCACTGTTTTTGGTCATAGTCTCAAAAACATAATAAATGAAAAAAATAATTAATTACGCAGGATTGTTAATGATTGTAGCAGGACTGATTTCTTGTGGTAATAATACAGAATCAGATCCAAAAGAAACAGCTGACAGTACTAATCACGCTAAAATTGATAGCGCTAAATCAGCAGATACGGTTGCTACCACAAATAGTCCTATGGCTGATATGAAGCAGGATGCCGATTTCGCTGTCGCTGCTGCTGATGGAGGTATGCTTGAAGTAGAACTAGGAAAGATGGCAGTTAAAAAAGGCATGAACAAACAAATCAAAAACCTTGGCGCAATGATGGTGAAGGATCATTCAAAGGCAAACGAAGAACTAAAGAGCGCTGCAAAGGCGCTAAATATAACATTACCTTCTTCAATGAGCGACAAATGTCAAAAGAAGGTAACAGATTTATCGGCGAAAACAGGCGCCGATTTTGATAAGGCCTATTCAGACCTTATGGTGAGCGATCACAAAGATGATATTGACGAATTTAAAAAAGAAGCGGACAAAGGCAATAATAGTGTTTTAACAGCCTGGGCAAAAAGTAAACTGCCTGTATTGGAACATCATCTTGCGATATCGGAAAGTGCAAAAAAGGCGGTTGAGAAAAATTAGCACGCGCTACCCGCAGACAGGCGGTTGCGTGGAGCCGGTAGCCACATACTCACTGGTGATCCATAGAACCGCTTAATCTGCAGGATTCATAAAATTGAAAATGGAAAGGATTCTCAAATAAATAAACTATATAATTATGGCAAAAACAAAAACGACCCTTTCAAAAAAAACGGCTTCGCCGTCAAAAGAAAGTGGAAGTGGTAAAGGTAATTCGCAGTTGCAGGAATTCTTTGTTGATTCACTCAAAGATATATACTGGGCTGAAAAGCATTTAACAAAGGCTCTTCCAAAAATGCAAAAGGCGGCAACCACACCGCAATTGCAGGAAGCAATAGAAACTCACCTCGGTCAGACGATGGAACATGTATCACGCCTTGAACAGGTGTTTGAATTGGTGGGTGAAAAAGCTGCTGCAAAAAAGTGTGATGCGATGGAAGGCCTTACAAAAGAAGCAGATTCAATAGTGGAAGAGACTGAAGATGGTACAATGACACGCGATGCAGCTATTATTATGGCTTCTCAGAAAGTGGAACACTATGAAATAGCCACTTATGGCACATTGGTACAATTTGCAAAGGTTCTTGGCTACGATGATGCAGCTGATATCCTTCAATCAACACTTGATGAAGAAAAAGAAACGGACCAGGGATTAACCGTTATAGCCGAAAATGATATTAATTGGGAAGCAGAACAGGAAACAAATGATGAAGAAAAGAATTAAAATAATCTTCCTGTAGCAAGTGCCCGGCTATCAGGCCGGGCACTTTTATTCCTGGGTAAATCACCGGCAGTAGCTACACAGTGACTTCAATTCTTTCAAACCCTCATGAAACATTCAACACATGATGTTTGAGGTCTTCATTGACCATTTCATTCGCAAAAGCCTGGTGGCCGTGCGCAATCAGTGAACATTTATAAGCCTTTTCATGGTTGCCGTCTTCATGATATTTTGCAGCCTCACGATGAAATTTTGCAGCGGACTCATTATGGAGAGCCGCTTGCCTGTGATTCTCTATTCCTTTTTTATTTTCTGAGAAATTGGTTGTTTCAGATTCTGTTTTCTGTCCCGGAACAAAATCTTTGTATGTTGTTGACATGTTGTTTTTTTAAAAAATTAAATAGTTTTTAATAGCAAATAAAGCCTGCGGCGAATGCTCTATAATTTATTATCATTCACTGCTGCGTTTGGTTTTCGAAGCTTCTACTGCTGTTTTCCTCTTATCTATTTCAGATTTCCGGGTGGCTAATTCATTTTGTATTTCTGTAAGACGGGAATCAATAGTTGCTTTCTTTTTTTCCAGGCTGCTTTGTTCTTCCAGCAGTCGCTGATATTCTTTTTCGGATTTATTCACATCGTCCATCTGGCTGCTGATATCAAGATCAGCAAAATGGTTGTCAGCATCTTTTACAAACGAATTTAAAAAGGCTATGGTGTTCTGCGTAATGACGCTGTCTTCACCTGGATTTGTAAAATTGTTGTACCCCTTTGATACAGCCATGTACACCACACTGGTATTATTTGCCCCCTTTTCCACTTTAGTGTATACGTCTATTTTATCCTTACTGATCTCTGAAAGCGTTACTCCTTTGTAACTGGCTGCTCCCCTTCTGACCTTTTCGTCAAGCCCCGCACGTTGTAATTTATTTTGCAGCGCTTCCGTTGTAATCTTTGCAGGTTGATTAATTTCGATCATTACCGCGTTGCGGTTTTCTTTTTCAATCATGGTAGACACAGGAACGGCCTGGCCTATCACATAGCTGCATACCGATAGCATGGCCACAGCCGAAAATAATTTTTTCATGAATTTAATATTTAGAAGTAAAAAAATCGGAGCAGGTGTAACAATTGAAACAATAAGAGAAAGAAGGTTAGAATGATTACGAAGTGCTTCCTGAGAAATGTAAAGGTAGGCTATTAAAAATTGAAACAGGATTTACTTTGTTAAAATGATATTTTCTTTTAGCAAGATTCCGTATCCGCCCTTGATAATCGTGAAAATAATTTTGAATTGCATATTCGCATTAACGTTATTCTCTGCGGGCACTTAACGCAATACTGCGGGATTTACCAATTTTAATTTGCCTAATGTCATTCATTGGCGTATTTGTAAGCGTCCATTCATACTTTATATCTGCAAACAAGAGTGCAATATCAACGTTAATTGTACAAAATTGATTTCTTTCGCTACCGAATCGGGAAATGTGTGAATTATATAATTTTTACCAACGAATTGTGTAACAATTTTGTATTTAATTCTTCTAATTTTATCTGTATTATTTTTTTAAATATAATACGAGTCTGGCTGCGCTTTCAATTTTACTAATCGCTTAGTATTTCTATTTTCCTTAGTTACCATCAATTAATAACCAGATTAAAACTGTCAGCAGTAGCCTGAGCGATTTCCAAAAGATGCTCCCGTCTCACCGTCAATAAAACAAAATCGATTTTTATCGTAACGAATCTTATGGCGTTCATCGATAACATATTGCAAAAGCCTTCTTATGGTTGGAATACTGACAAGGGTGAATTGATCATTCCTACCTCCAGGGCGCTATTCAAAGAAGCCCTTTCAAGGATAAATGTCTTTCGCAGTCGTAAAAACTGGATTTCCGGTGTAGGGTTTTGTATGATATTGTGCATGGCGCCATTCTTATATAGGTTCCTCGTACATTATTTTACCTGGCTCTCTTTTTTTGCTTTTTTTATTTATGCAATGATCATTATGGGAGTGCATGGTACGGTTTGGTTTCATCGGTATTGTACCCACAAGGCATACAAGTATAGTCACCCGGTGTGGCGTTTTATTGTTCAAAACATGGTGATCCGGACTATACCGGAAGAAATTTATGCTATATCCCACCATGTCCATCATGCGAAAGCTGACAAGCCCGGAGACCCTTACAACGCAAAAGCAGGTTTGTTGTACTGTATGTTCGCTGAAATAAATCATCAAAGTATTTCCAAAGATTTATCGGAACCGGATTATCAGAAAGTTTCAGGTTTGCTCCGGCACACCGGCGTATCCATCAACAGCTACAAACAGTATCGCTTTTGGGGATCTGTCACTTCTCCTTTTTATATCATTGCTATATGGGTTTTCAACTGGTCATTCTGGTACTGTGCATTGTATTTAATAGGTGGCGCTGCATTGGCTTGTGCAATATTCAGTGGTGCGATGTTTTGGCTCATATTTATCCGTGCTTTTAATTATACCGGCCATGGTAAAGGAAAAGACAAGCATGTAGACGGGTTGGATTTTGACCGAACCAACCTCGCCATTAACCAGAGCAGGCCCGGGTTGTTTACCGGGGAGTGGCACAATAATCATCACCTCTATCCCGGAAGTGCACGTGCGGGGTTTCTTCCGTACCAAATAGACCTGTCCTGGATCGCAATCTATTGCATGTATCATTTAGGAATGGTTTCATCGTATCACGATTCAAAAAGTGACTTCTTAAAAAAATACCGGAAAGTAAAAACCTGAAGTCCCCCTGATTCATCTCTCCCCGTATATCAACGTTTCTATGCGCAGCTTTTGACGGAACCAAGAGCGCTGTACACAGTTTTACGCGCGGAAAAAATAAGATAAAGGACGCGTTGACGCGCAGAAAACCTAACCGCAGGTGTGAATGTCGTAAGTTATTTAATTAATTATGTAACATTCATACTCATAAATACGCATACTTTTGTTATCAACTATCTCTTGAGGAAGAAGTTGAAATTCAGGAAACGAACCAACCCGTCGCTTCGTTCAACTTATTTTATTGATTAATTATACCACAATCTTATAAAAAAAATATGGGCAACGCACTTTATGTTGTATCAGTTATCCTGATACTGGGATGGCTGCTTGGATTCTTTGTATTTCATGTCGGAAATCTGATCCATGTATTACTTATTATTGCTGTTATTGTAATATTGGTAAGAATTATCCAGGGAAGAAAGATGCTTTAAACGCTGCGAAATAAATTTACCTGGCTCTTGATCAATTGTAATTTGCATGTATACTACTGTTGAAGCTTAATTATTTCTTCACCGGTGCCCGAAGAATAATCTTATTTTTCTGCTGCGGATAAGCGTGAAAAATATAATTAAAAAACTGTCGTATGTAACGTTTTTACAAGCACAAGTCAAATATCCGGCAATGTCTGAAAAACGTTATCCCCTTCCATTCATCGCATTTCTTTAACGAACCGGCGCAACATTCAATTCGCATATTTAGCATAGCTTTGCTAGCTATAATTCCCAAAAAGGTAGCGCCCGTTTACTCTTGCAATCTGCTCATGTTATGAATATAATTAAGTATGTTCGCTACCGTGAGCTAAATGGCATGAACATTAACCTTTAAGTACAAAATGAAGCTCTTTTTAAAATATATGGTGAGTATCCGCTGCAAAATGCTGGTAAAAGAGGAGCTGAGAAAGCTTGGGCTGCATTACAAGACAGTTGAACTGGGTGAAGCGGAAATAGAAGAAAATATTTCAAAAGCGCAGTGGCATCAATTGAATGCGGCTCTGAAAAAGTCAGGTATTGAATTAATGGATGACAAAAAAAGTATCCTCATTGAAAGAATAAAGAAAGTCATCGTTGAACTCGTCCATTATTCGGAAGAACCGCTGAATACAAAGTTCTCCGATTATCTCAGCAAAACATTAAATCACGATTATACTTATATGGCGAACCTGTTTTCAGAGTCGCAGGGTACTACAATAGAGCACTTTCTTATTGTTCACAAAATTGAGCGTGTGAAGGAATTGCTTGTATACGATGAATTGAACATTACTGAAATTGCCTGGAAAATGCACTACAGCAGTGTAGCGCACTTATCCAACCAGTTCAAAAAGATCACTGGTTTAACACCCTCATTTTTTAAAAAAATAAAGAATAAAAAGCGCAGTAACCTGGAAGATGTGTGAATTATGTAATTTTTTCAGAAAGTTATGTAAGAACGGCCGTCTTATGCCGGCTATCTTTACATGACCCGTTTTTAATGCATTTCTATTCATAGCCGTCGGTTTTAGCCCCGTTTTACATACGGGGCTTTACATTTACCACTCTTCAAAAATTTTGAAATAGCGTCAAAAAAGCCTGCATACTGATGGCCTGGTGTGAATGATGTAATTTATAAATGACGTTGTATAACACTTAATCCAACGGACTGATTGAACTTTGCATATACGATCAATTCGATAAATCTTATGATCAGTATATACAAATGAAAAAAACAATCTTACAGACAGCCACCGGGCTATTTATAATGGGATCGGCGTTATTTACACAAGATGTTAATGCGCAGAGAACCGCTACAATTAAAGATACGGCCGAACTCCCTAAAACATATTCGCTTAATGCCAGAAAGAATCTTGTACTGGCATTTAACGACTCCCTGCCGGTGAAAAATGATACGCTTACACAATGGCAACAATTTAAAGCACAATCGGAAGAAAAAATTGAGGCCAATGAAAAGCGCATAATTGAACTTAAAACAACTGCGACAAGTAAGGAAGAAAAAATGAAAGAGAATTATAAAAAAACGATCAGTGAGCTGGAGCGAAAAAATGAGGATCTTAAAAAAAACCTGGCCAATTATAAAAACGATGAAAATGGCGACTGGCAATCATTTAAACAAAAATTCAACAAGGAAATCGATGCGGTTACAAAATCAATCCGGTCCATAAAACTAAAACAACCTGGTTGAAAACGGCGAATTTTTAAAGGAGTATAATAACAATTCAACTAAATTTTTTTATGAACAGGAAGCAGAAGAACAATAAAACAGAGGATGCCGAACTTGAAAAATCCAAAGCCCATATCATTGTTGAGATAATTGAATATCTCACCAATGCCGTCGTAAGCAAGACCATTATAAAAAAAACGACGGGCAATGTTACTGTTTCATCATTTGATGCTGGAGAGGAAATGGCGGAAAAAACTTCTCCTTTTGATACTTTTATACAGATAATTGATGGTGTTGCTGAGCTTTCTATCAATGATAAAAAGTATAAACTCCGGCTGGGCGAAGGAATAATTATCCCTGCCCATACGAGAAATCAATTTAACGCAAGCGAGCAATTCAAAATGATCTCTACGGTTATTAAGAGCGGGTACGAAGACTAACTCTTAAAATCTGATCAGGATGAAACAACCAAAAACTATTTTGCTGATTGACGATGATGTTGCCAACTGGCCGGTTGGCACAAACGTATCAAGGGCATCTGTCTTTATGTGAATTATGTAACATTCAAACAGGAGCCTGTAACAATATGAGGAAGTTCCTACACTAATTTTGGATCATGCTTTTAATGTATCCAATCCGGTCAGAAGAAATAAAAAAGATAAATATTGATCTCCGCGTACAGGAACAATTGTACCAGGAGGCTATTGCAAATGATTCGATGCTATCTGTAAAAAAGGAGATCAGGTTAAACATAAAGGCGCTACAGGCACAGATTCAACATTTAAAAGTAGTTTGTTTGGGTTTAAGGGATAGCCGTCAATAAAATTTGTACAAGGCGAAGACTTCCGTACCCGTAATCCTGTAAGGGGTGTGTAGAGCTTGACCCGGTTGAAAGACCGGGTCTTTTATTGCTTGGTTTACCTGTCGTGAATATCTAATGATTTGTTCATCACTGCCAATATATCAGCGATCGTTGCATTTGATCGTCTCATCTTTATGTGATTCCCCTCTTTCAACGCAGGTATAAACTGTTCATAAAAAAAGTACTGTCCCAAAAGCCAGGGCCCGGCAGGTGATGTTTTGAATAAGATCCCGGAAAGGTTGCCGCATAAGCCAATGCGTTAGTGCGGGTTGGCTGGATAGAGAAAATGATGTAACTTTTTCGCTTGTGTGTACGGGCATGAAGTTTTAACCAGGAGTTACTAAGCCACTTGCCATGAACCGGAAAATAAATACCGTTTTTTACACAGACGACGACGCGGATGACCATCTGTTTTTTTCGCTTGCGCTAAATGAAGTAAATCCTGCTGCCAACCTTCACCCTTTTTACAGATGCGAAGAGATTTTAAATTATTTAAGTGACGAAAGTAAGTCACTGCCCGATATCATATTCCTCGATCAGAATATGCCCGGAAATATTGGTAATGAATGTTTGCAGCAAATAAAAAAATTGGCAAGGTTACAGCACATTCCCGTCATCATGTATACTACGGGTGGAAACCCAAAACTTGTAGGCCAGGCCCTCGAATTAGGTGCGTATAAATATGTCATTAAACCACAAGTCCATAAAGAAATAACGGAAAATCTTGCAGAGATACTATCCGAGTGTGAGCAACTGAAAAGTTAACATCAAAGCCAAATGAGCCTAATTAAAATAGAAACCACGGAAGAAAACAATGAGAAGTATTCCCCTGAAAATACTTTTTAAAAAATACGTGGTTAACGGTTAGTGTTCGTTATTGATCTACCCTTTAAACGATTCAAACCTTCTTTTTGGATAATAGCAGCCGGAAATTACATTTGTAACAAACGCTCCGGTATATATTTCAGACAGGTATACTGATTATAAACTTACTTCCTTCATTTTCTTTTGTTTCCGCTTTCAGTTCACCACCATGCGATTTCACCATATCATAGGCCAGCGATAGCCCCAAGCCTGTTCCCTGGCCGGTTGGTTTGGTGGTAAAAAAAGGTTGAAATATTTTATTCAATATCGTCTGCGGAATACCGTTGCCATTGTCGGTGACTTTTATTTCGATGTTGCTACCCAACTTTTCGGTACTAACGGTAACGGTTGGTTCGTATCCCGGTATGTGTTGACGGGCTTTTTCGTTCACCGCATAGAATGCATTATTGTACAGGTTGAGCAGCACCCTGCCGATATCCTGGGGCACAATATTGATATTGCCAATGGTTTGATTAAACTGTGTTTTCAATTGTGCGTTGAAATTTTTGTCCTTCGCCCGCATTCCATGAAAAGCCAGTTTCAAATATTCATCTGCCAGCATATTGATATCCGTGAGTTGTTTTTTACCTGTACGCTGCCGTGAGTGTTCCAGCATACCCTTTACGATGGCATCGGCACGTTTGCCATGCAACACAATCTTTTCATTATTCTGGTAAATATCATTCAGCACCTCTTCATCGGTTTCAGATGTTAGTTTCGCGTTTTTTAATTCTGCGATCAGTTCGTTATTGATTTCACTGAAGTTATTTACGAAGTTCAGTGGGTTTTGTATTTCATGTGCGATGCCTGCAGTGAGTTCTCCAAGCGAAGCCATTTTTTCCGATTGCACCAACTGGGCCTGGGTTGACTTCAGTTCTGCATAGGCACTTTCAATTTTTAGTTTGGCTTTTTGTTTTTGACGGTTATTACGCAACAGTAAACCAGCCGTAATAGCAATCAGTGTTAACACGACGAGGGAGCTGATCAAAAAAATCCGTTGTATTT
>Ga0207645_10000621_pt1 | contig 29382 bp, 23 predicted proteins | sample KBSM53metaG_FD_184331 | JGI IMG/M metagenome (GOLD analysis project Ga0207645, IMG submission 184331) | Miscanthus rhizosphere microbial communities from Kellogg Biological Station, Michigan, USA - KBS M5-3 metaG (SPAdes) (version 2) | ecosystem: Host-associated > Plants > Roots > Rhizosphere >...
GCGCGTGTGTCGTGAGAAACCGGCAAATTTGCGCGCTCGAGTCGATGTCGATCGAACCGTAGCGATCCGCGTCCGGATCCGGGCGCAAAATAAGCGTTACCGCGCTGTTTTTGTGCTTGTGAAAGGCGATGGCGCTAGCCAAGTCGAGGTCGATCAGCACATCGGTATTGATCACGATAAAAGTTTCGTCCTGTAAAAATGGTTTTGCCTTGAGCAGTCCTCCGCCGGTGTCCAGCAATTCGCTTTCTTCGGAATAGCTGATTTCTAAACCGAACTGTTCGCCGGTCCCAAGCTTATTTTCGATCTGCTCGCCAAAATGGTGCAAATTGATCATGATTTCGCGTATCCCGTAGTGGCGTAGCAAAAGCAGCGGATACTCGATCATCAGCCGCCCCGCAACAGGGACGAGGGCTTTAGGCATGCGATTGGTTAGAGGGCGAAGACGGGTTCCTTGGCCGGCGGCCAACACCATCGCTCTCACTGCATCGCCTCGAACTGCTCGAGGAGCAAGGGCAAGATCGGTCGGGCCTGTGGTGTATTCGCCAAATTCCGCGCTAGGCGTCGAACCGTCGGCGGAATGAATTTACGGTAACCGGGTTTGCCCTTCACCAGGTCGAGATAATAAAATCGGCCGACAACCTTCAGGTCGCGTTGAATCGCCGACAAGCGGTAGACCTCGATGAACTCATCGGGTTCTAGCATACGCCCGAGGGTTCGGCTCGATTCGGTATAATAGCGTAGCAGTCGTTCTTCGATGGGTGGCGTGACAATTTGATCGGTAATCCGGTCGTTGAGCAGAGACGCGAGATCGTATTGCGGGGGCGCGAGAAGCGCGTCCTGAAAATCGATCACCCGGATGGATTCATCGCTCACCATCAGGTTCCAGCTGTGGTAGTCGCGGTGGTTCAGGCAAGGAACCTGGTTTGCCAAAATCTCCGAGACTCCGGTGAACCATCTTCGCAATTGATCAATGGCGGCTCCGTCGATTGCGGCACCGGGACGTTTTTCCAAACCCCACTCGATAAAATGCTCGAACTCCCACATGTAAAGCTTAAAATCGAATCGCTGTTGAAAAGCGATGCAGGCATCGTCTCGCTGTGCAGTACCAACGATTTGCAAATGCAGCAGCTCATCGATCGCCTGTTGATACCAGGCGATGATTTCCTCGTCGGGCAAGTTCTGCACTCGGTCCCATAACGCGGTGTCGCCCAGATCCTCGAGCAACATAACGCCTTGATTTTCCCAATGGCCGTAAAGCTTCGGGACATGGACTCCGATCCGGCTGAGAAAGCGGTGCAAGTTCAAGAAGGGGAGTTCTTTCGGGCGTTCCTTGAATACGGCCAGCTCCTCACTGGAAAGGGGCAGCGTGCTGCCGGCCGGCAGGTCCATGACAATGGCGGTTGCAGGCGCACCGAGACCGCGCAAATGAGCGCGATAGTACCGGCGGCTGGAAGCGTCACCCGCAAGCGGAGCCAGAGAAGTCAATGTCGCGCCCGCGCCAAAGATAAGGCCGATTTTTTCGCTGATCAGCTGCTCAAGAGGATCAATCACAATTCGCCTGAGTGGAGTGGTTGAGACGAGTTAGCTGATGAAGGCACCGGCACCGCCGGTCGCTAAGCTTCTCATGAACCGCCGAAGCCGATGCTGACCTTTCCGGCTTCGAGAATGACAGGCACTTGCCGTCGTCCATTGGACAGCTTGAGCATCCGCTCGAGTCCCTGCTCGTCTTCGAGCACGTTGATATACTCGTGTGGAACTTTGCGGCGCGCGAAAGCCTCCCGGGCTGCAGCCGTGTAGGGTCAAAGGTCTTTGCCGAAAATAATGACTTTTTCTTCCATGACGATGCCACTTGCTTGCGTTCATAAAAAATAGGCGTCAAAGGGCGAAATTGCAAGGGAAGTTTATCGCATGCTACTTTGCGAACGAGATGGAAGATCTCATGGAAGATAAGACGGTTCGATGCTCACTTGTCCATCTTCGATTCTCGTAGCCGCTATTTACAGATGTCTGGCTCTCTCTACATTGTCCCCACACCGATTGGCAATCTTGAAGACATAACTTTTCGGGCGGTTCGCGTGTTGAAGGAAGTCGATCTGATAGCCGCAGAAGATACCCGCCATACCCAGGTGCTTCTCAACCACTATGACATTCGCACCTCGGTCACTAGCTATCATGAGCATAATGAGCGCGGCAAAGCGCGCGAATTGGTCGAGCAGCTCCGGCAAGGTAGAAGCATTGCGCTACTCTCAGATGCGGGGACACCGATGATTTCCGATCCGGGTTATCGGCTTGTCGTCGAAGCGATTCGCGCCGGCGTGCAGGTCATTCCTCTGCCAGGGCCGTCCGCCGTCACCGCTGCGTTAAGCGCTGCAGGGTTGCCCACGGATCGATTCGGCTTCGAGGGATTTTTGCCGGCGAAAAAAAGCGAGCGCAGGAGCACTCTGGAGGCGCTTAAAAAGGATACGAAAACTCTCATTTTCTATGAGGCACCGCACCGGCTCAAGGAAACGCTTGCCGACATGGCGGAGATTTTCGGGGACCGTGAAGTCGCGATCGGCCGCGAAATCAGCAAAGTCCATGAGGAATTCTTACGGGGAGCGCTTCGCGAAATTCTCGCAACGGTTGAGCAGCAGACCGTCAGGGGTGAGATTACGCTGGTCGTGCAGGGCGCTACCAGCGGAGCTCCCGTTTCGGAAGAAGGAGTGATCAGCGAGATACGCCAGTTAGCTGAAAACGGAATGCGAGTAAAGGAGATTTCAGAATTGGTGGGCGCGCATCATGGAATCTCGAAACGAGAGGTCTACCGGCTTGCGCTTCGAGTAAAAAATTTGAAGTGACGCGACGCGCTTAACTACACGGGCAACATGCTTCGCCCCTACGTTTGATTTGGAAAATCTGTCGGACAGCGCCCTCCGCGCCCTACCGTTTGATCACAAACCCACGATAGCCGTGCTCTGGCTCCTCCCAATGCACAGTTACCTCCGTGACGCGGGCGCCGGCGGGCCCGCGATGGCACCAGGCGATTAGTTGATCGAGTTTTTCCCTGGGGCCCTCGGCGACTAGCTCGACGGAGCCATCGGAACAATTTCTGACCCACCCGGTAACCCCCAAGCCTTGGGCTTCCTGGCAGGTGGAAGCGCGAAAATATACGCCTTGCACTCTCCCCGCGATTTTCACCCGAGCGCGGGTGGTTTGTGAAGCGTTTAGAGCCATCCTGGTTTCTTTAGCCAATGCATGCTCACCCCGCAATCCCGTCGCAGCGGCCCGATGTGCAAAAGATTTGACAATCCAGGACTGACTTTTGTAGGCTGTCGCCGTTTCGCCAGGGCTACAGTTATCAAGAGCGCCGAGCAATTGATGTGCGCCCATTAAGGTCTTGCCCGTTGGCTAAGTTTGAATGATGAAAATGAGCGGTTGTTGCATTCAACAAGGAGGGCGAGATGGGAGTGAAATTATATGTGGGGAACCTTCCCTACAGCGTGACGGAGGAAAAGCTCCAGCAACACTTCGCGCAGCATGGCTCGGTGATAAGCGCGCGCATCATTACCGACAAATTTAGCGGCCGGTCGAAGGGCTTCGGCTTTGTGGAAATGAGCTCCGACCAGGAAGCAGAGAAAGCGACCAACGCGCTCAACGGAACCGATTTCGAAGGCCGCAACATTGTCGTGAGTGAAGCTCGCCCGCAAGCCCCTCGCAGCCCCCGACCCGGCGGTGGTGGTGGTTTCGGCAGTGGCCGGCCGCCGCGGCGCGACCGCTACTGATTTTGCTCGAGTAGCTGCAAAAACTCCTCTTCGCTCAGGATTTGTACTCCGAATTCTTGGGCTTTTTTTAGCTTTGACCCGGGGTCAGCGCCAGCAACCAAGTAGTTTGTGCTGCGGCTCACATTGGAAGTTACCCGCCCACCGAGCGCTTCTATCCGTTTTTGCGCCTCGGGCCGGGACATGCTGTCCAACCCCCCGGTCAGCACAAACGTCTTCCCGCTGAGAGTTCCGGCTTTTTTCGGCTCAGTTCTAAATTCCACGCCCGCGGCGCGAAGTTTTTCGATGACGCCTCGATTGGCGTCCTGAGCAAAAAAGCGTGCAATGCTTTTGGCCACTTCTGGACCGATCTCGCGCACTTCCATTAATTCTTCCTCGGTTGCGCGTTCAATTTTCCGTAGCTCACCAAAGTGGTCCGCCAAGAGCTTAGCGGTGGCCTCACCGACATGGCGGATGCCCAGCGCGGTCAGGCAGCGCGCCAGTGTTGCATGCTTGCTGCGCGCCAAATGGTCGAGAAGATTTTGCGCCGATTTCGCGGCCATGCGGTCGAGCCCGGCGAGTTGCTCTTTCTCGAGGCCATACAAATCGGCAACATCTCGCACCAAGCCGCGCTCGACCAGTTGATCGATTAATTTCCCGCCGAGTCCTTCAATGTCCAGCGCTCCGCGTGAACCGAAAAATTTCAAGCTCTCTTTGAGCTGTGCCGGGCATGAAATGCCAATGCAGCGGTAGGCAGCCTCGCCCTCCTCGCGAAAAACTTCCGAGCCGCAAACCGGACAACGCTCGGGCATGACAAATTGCTTCTCATCACCTGTGCGCTTTTCGGTGAGCACCTTGACGACATAGGGGATGACGTCGCCGGCGCGTTCAACAACGACCGTATCGCCAATGCGAATGTCTTTGCGGGCGATCTCATCCATATTATGCAGCGACGCGCTTTTGACCATGACACCGCCGATCGGCACAGTCTCGAGGCTCGCGACCGGCGTCAGCGTGCCGGTCCGGCCGACGTTCGCTTGAATATCGAGAATCCGTGTCGTGGCCTGGCGCGGCTTAAACTTGTAGGCGATGGCCCAGCGGGGCGATCGGGCGATCTGCCCCAGACGCTGCTGCAGAGCTGTGCTATTCACCTTGACGACGAGTCCATCGATCTCATACGGCAACTGGTCACGGCGCGCTTCCATCTCATCGCGGTAGCGAAAAATTTCCTGCACGCCACGACAGAGACGGCCGAGCGGGACGGGTTTCAGACCCCATTGTTCAAGCCCTTCGCGAAACTCGCAATGGGTGGCAAACTGCACCCCTTCAATAATGCCGGTACCGTGAAAAAAAATATCCAGCGGGCGTTTCGCCGTGATCGTCGGATCGAGTTGTTTTAGCGAACCCGCCGCCGCATTTCGCGGATTGGCAAAAACCGACTGACCCTGTTCTTCCCGGTCTCGGTTCATCTTTTGAAAAGCCTTGAGTGGCAGGAAAACTTCGCCACGGATTTCCAATCTCTTCGGGATTGCCTGGCCATCGGCGCGCAACATGAGCGGGATCGAACGAATCGTTCTGAGATTGGCAGTGATGTCCTCGCCGTTGATTCCGTCACCGCGGGTCGAGCCCAGACTAAATTTGCCGTTCACGTAAACAATTTCCACGGCCAGACCATCGATCTTCGGTTCAACTGCGTAGTCGATGCTTTCGTTGTGCTTCAAAAACCGCTGAATTCTTTCCTCGAACTCCACCAGTTCTTGGGGATCCATCGCATTGTTCAGCGATAACATGGGAAGGGAGTGTTGGACCGTGGAAAATCGTTCGAGTGGCGGTCCGCCCACTTTTTGGGTCGGCGAATCCGGGGTCACCAACTCGGGGTGTTTTTTTTCCAGCGCGAGCAGACGACGAAACAAGCCATCGTATTCGGCGTCGCTAATCAGCGGATCGTCGAGAACGTGATACTGATAATTATGTTTTTCAATGTCACGCCGGAGCCGCAGAATTTCGTCCGCGGCGGCATGAGACACTTCAGTCATAGGTCAGTTTTTGCGTCATTGAGACGCACCGTGGTGTATTGCAAAAAAAACTAACATAGTCGGAACAACGAATGAAGCTTGAGAAAAGTCGCGCGTTGACCGTCCAAAAGCGTTGTGTTAACCCTTCAATGGTGATTGGTATGCGTGCGATTTGGATGCCTATTTTGCTGCTGGCTTTGGCAGGCTGCAGCACAGGCCCGAGCACGCAGCTTCCTGCCTTATCTCCGGAAATTCCGCCTTTCCGTGATCTTCCAAAAACTGAGATTCCGTCGGAAGCGAGTGCGTTCAGTCATTTTCTTATGGCTAACGCGCTGCTGGCCGATGGTGAACTCGATAATGCCGTCAAGCAAATGGAAGCGGCGGTGCAGAGTGAGCCGAATGACGCCTTCCTGCACTTTCGTTTAGCCTCGCTCTACGTCAAAAGAGGCGATATGCGCAAAGCGCTGGCGGAAGCTGAGACCGCTGCGCGCCTCGATCCAAAATATGTCGACAATCATATGCTGCTGGCGGGGCTTTATTCTTCGCTGGGCGAAAACCAAAAAGGCATCACTGAATACAATGAAGCTCTGAAGCTCGACCCGAAAAATCAGGAGGCCCTCCTGTATTTGGGTGCGCTCTACCTCCAGATCGATGACTTGCCTCGAGCCACGGAAAAACTCGAAGAGTTGCTCAAAGTTGATCCCAATTCGATGCTCGGTCATTACTACCTCGGCCGGGTACGCGCGAAGAGCAAACTTTATCTCGCTGCCGAGCAAAGCTACCGCAAAGCGCTGGAGCTCAATCCAAAATCGGAAGCGGTGTTGTTGGATCTCGCGCTGGTTTACGAACTGGAAGGCAAGACGGAAGACGCCATACAAAGCTACCAGCGGCTCTTGCAGGTCAACGGGCAAAATGTCTGGGCGCGCCGTCGGCTCGGCGAGCTTTATGTCGGCCAGAACAAGCTCGACGAAGCGTTGCGGCAGTTCGAGAGTTTGCAAACCAGCGAAGTCGACCCGCGCGAGACGCGGATTAAGATCGGCCTGATCTCATTTGAAAAGGGAGATTTCGAGCGCGCGGCAACGGAGTTCAACCTGGTTCTGGCAGGTGATCCCGACAACGATCGGGCGCGCTATTATCTTGGGGCCACGTACGTCGAGATGAAAGCCGATGATAAGGCGCTGGAGTCCTTCGAACGGGTATCGGAGAAAAGTGAGCTTTTTCTCGATTCCCGTTTGCAAGTCGCCTATCTCTATGACCGTAAGGAGCAGACCCAAAAAGCGATCGAGGTATTGCAAGGAGTACTGAAAAAAGGCAACGACCGAAAAGAAATCTACGCGTTTCTGAGCTCGCTTTACCGAAAAAACAAGGAATATCCAAAGGCGATTCAGGCGATGGAGCGTGTCGTCAATTTGGATCCGAAGAACGATGAAGCGCATTTTCAGCTCGGCGCGCTCTACGACGAGAACAAAAACAAAGAAAAATCGGTCGCCAACATGAAAAAAGCGATTGAGCTCAATCCCAAGAATGCCGCGGCGTTGAATTATCTCGGCTACACGTGGGCGGAAATGGGCGTGCAGCTCGATGATGCCGAGGATCTCATTCAGCGGGCGCTTAGAATTCAGCCCGACGATGGCTTTTACATCGATAGTCTGGGCTGGGTCTACTATCAAAAGGGCGAGTACCCTAAAGCGGTCGAATATCTCGAGCGGGCGGTGGAGATCACTGGCGACGATCCGACAATCATCGAGCACCTTGGAGATGCGTATGAAAGGGCCGGAAGGGCGGATCGGGCGCTGATACGCTATCGCGACGCGCTCAAACTCACCAAAGAAACCGACCAAAGCAAACGGCTTCGTGAAAAGATTCAGCGCCTGGACAAAAAGATTTGATCGTGCGATTTCCGAGCCGTTTCACCAGAGCGTCAAAACTGGTCCCAGCCTCAATCTTCGCCACTGCTCTCGGGTTCGCCGGCTGTGCGACAGTAACTAGTCCGCCGCCGCCCAAATTGCCTGCGCCGGAGTGGGAACTGAGCCAGCTGATTGATTCCATGGCTCAGCGCGTTCAACAGTTTCGTTCGATGAAGGCGTTGGCACAGGTCGATTATACGGGACCTGACGGCAAACACGGCTTTCAAGAAGCCGTGTTGGTGCAGCGACCCGATCGACTGCGGCTCGAAACACTGAGTTTTTTGGGTGCGATTCTGATCGTTACGGCGAATAGCAAAGAACTGGTGGGCTATCACCCGCGCGAGGGGGTGTTTGTGCGCGGCGCTCGGACCAAGGCCAACCTAAGCCGGTATACGCAGATTCCGCTCGATCTGGAAGAAATTACCATGCTGCTGATCGGTTTGCCGCCAGTGGATCCCAAGGCGCCGGTGGAACAAGACGGGAATACGCTGGTTTTTTCCAGCACAGGGCGCAACCGCGATATTGTCGCTTTCGAATCGCAACAGCCGGTGCCGACCAAGTGGCAGCGCTCGAACGCCAATGGTGACGTCGAACTCAGTGCGGAATTCAGTGACTACATCGAGACTCCCGCCGGCATGTTCCCATCCCGGATCGTTTTCGAGGCGAACTTGCAACGTAAAAAGGTTCAGATTCGTTATCAACAACCCGAGATCAACGCGACAATTGCCCCCGAGCTTTTTTCCCAACAAAAACCTGCCAATGTTCAGGAAGTGCCGATCGAAGCCATCGGTAGCTGAGCCATGTTGAGGCGGAGCTGGCGAGTCGGGTTCGTATTGCTGGTGCTGCTCGGCTGCGGTGATAAAACGGAAGTAAAAGTGTCCGATGCGCCGCCCGCGGCAAACGAAAAGAATCCCGGCAACCCGGTGACCGGCGACTGGCTGGTCATCCACAGTCTCAGCGATCCGGAACAGCTCAACCCGCTCACCAGCAGTGATGCGACCGCCAGCGAGATCCTTGCCTTCATTTTTCAGAGCCTCCTGACCCGCGACCCGCGCAGCCTAGAGCTAAAGCCGCTCATCGCCGAGTCGCGGCCCGTCATTTCCGAAGACAAGCGCGTTTATACTTTCAAGCTGCGCCGCGACGCGCGCTTTCAGGATGGCAAGCCGCTCACCGGAGAAGACGTCCTTTTCAGCATCAAAGTTATCAAGTGCCCGCTGGTCAATGCGCCGTTCCTGCAGGTCTATTTCAACTCGGTGATCGACGCGCGGTTGGTCGACGAGTATACGATTCAATTTACCACCAAGGAGCCTTACTTTCTCAACGAGAGCGTTCTTGGAGAAAACGTGGTGCTGCTGCCTCGTCACTACTACGATCCGGAAAATCTCCTCAAGGACGTAACCGTGCGCGATCTGACCGGCGATCCCGCCAAGCTCTCGGAGAAGGTCAGAAAATTTGCCGATAATTTCAATAGGAACTACAGCCGCAAACCCTTGGGCAGTGGGCCCTACAAATTTGAAGGATGGGAAACCGGGCGCGAGGTCGACTTGATTCGCGATCCCAATTATTGGGGAAGCGGCAAGTCCGGCATTGATCAGGTCTATGTAGACCGTCTGCTGCATCGGATCATCAATAACCTGGATGCGGCTTTGGTGACGCTTAAAAGCGGCGGTCTAGATACGATGGATTTGACGCCCGTGCAGGCGAGCCGTGGCAGCAACAGTGAGCGATTCAAGCGCGAATTTCAAAAATTCGAATATTTTGCTCCAAGCTACTCATACATCGGATGGAACAATCTAAGTCCGATTTTTCGCGATAAACGCGTGCGCCAGGCGATGACTTACCTGACCGATCGCAAGCAGATGGTAAAAACTCTTTTATTCGGGCTTGGCGAAGTTGTGAACGGTCCGATTTTTTTCTTTCGTCCAGAGTACGACAAAAATTTGAACGAATATGCGTACAATCCAGACAAAGCCATGAGTCTGCTCAGAGAAGCGGGGTGGCAGGATACGGACGGCGATGGGGTGCTGGACAAAGTCATCGAAGGCCAGAAGACGCCATCTCGATTCGAGATCAAAATTCCTTCGGGAAGCTCAACTGGAAAGAGCGTTATTCTCGTCTTGCAAGAGGAACTTAAAAGACATGGCATTATCGCCACTGTGCGTGACCTCGATTGGACCATTTTCCTGGATGATGTCAAAAATCACAAGTTCGACGCGGTGATCATGGCGTGGGCGATGCAGGCGAGCGAGCCGGATGAATATCAGGTGTGGCATTCGTCTCAGGCGGCCAATAAGGGCTCCAATCACATCAGCTTTAAGAATTCGCGGGTGGATAAAATTTTGGCGGATTACCGCCGCGAGTTCGATGAAAAAAGAAGAGTCGAGCTGTACCGCGAGTTTCAAGAGATTCTTAATGACGAGCAGCCTTACACTTTCCTGTTTGCGCGGAAATCAGTGAGCGCGGTGCAGCGGCGCTTTCGCGGCGTACAGGTTTATCCCGCCGGCTTACGCCCGCAGGAATGGTGGGTGCCTCGAGATGCGCAAAAATACGCAAGGGAGGCAGCGCTGCGATAGACGATGGGATCGTATTTAGTTCAGCGGTTTTTGCTGCTTATCCCAACCTTTATTGGGGTGACGTTAATCGGCTTCTTGGTGATGCATCTCGCCCCGGGAGATCCGGCGGAGCTACGTGCCGCTGGAGGTCTGGGAGGAGCACGTGAAGGAGCGATCTCAAGAAACAAGCAAGGCAGCGTCGACGAGGCGTTGTCTCAATGGCGCAAGCAGTACGGCCTCGACCGGCCTATTCCGATCCAGTACGCCATTTGGCTGAGCAACCTCGCCACTCTAAATTTCGGCGAATCCTTCAAAGATAACCAATCTGTTTGGCTAAAAATCAGCGAGCGAATTCCTGTTACCGTCAAGCTCAATCTGCTTTCACTGCTGCTTGTCTATGCGATCGCAATTCCTCTGGGGATCTACTCGGCAACCCACCCGAACTCGTTGGGCGATCAGGTAACGACCCTTATCGCTTTTGTACTCTTCGCGGTTCCGTTGATCTGGGCGGCGACTATGGCGATCGTATTTATCTGCGGCGGCGACTTTTTGTACTTGTTCCCGCCCGCCGGCCTGGAATCACTCGAATATTCTTCTAACTGGCCGCTGTGGAGAAAATTCAAGGATCAGACCTGGCATCTTTTCCTGCCGGTCGTGATGCTCTCCTATGATGGCTTTGCCGGTCTGTCGCGCTACATGCGCGCGAGCATGCTGGATGTCATGGGGCAGGATTTTGTACAAATGGCGCGAGCCAAGGGACTTGCGGAGCGGGTGGTGGTTTTCAAACATGTGGTGCGCAACTCACTTATTCCTCAGGTCACAATCCTGGCTTCGATCCTTCCCGGTTTGATCGGCGGCAGCATTATCATCGAGACCATTTTTTCCATTCCCGGTTTGGGTCAATTGGGATATGAATCGGTGCTCGCCCGGGACTATCCGACCGTGATGGCATTGTTTACGGTCAGTGCTCTGCTTACCTTGTTGGGCATTTTGATATCAGACCTTTTGCTTGCAGTCGTTGACCCGCGGATTGCTTTCGGCCGGCGCCAACAATGACTCCGAGAAGTGCCAACATACCGGTAGCCACGACAGCAGATGAAAATTCTCTTGCCGTCAGCGAAAGCCCCGGCGGGCTCTGGTCCGATGTCCGGCGGCGGTTTCGGCGAAATGCGATTGCGTTGGTGGGATTTTATGTTGTTTGCTTTCTAACCTGCGTTGCTCTTTTCGCTGATTTCCTGGCCAATGATAAGCCGTATTACTTGGAGTATCACGGCAAGGTTTATTTTCCGATTTTGCGCAGCTATCTGGTGGGAATGCGTTTAGCCAACTGGCCGACCGAGCTGTTGAACGTCAATTTTAAGAAGCTCGAGGGCGCCAAAGGGATTTTTCCGCCGAACCCGTATCGACCGAGCAACATCAACCTGCTCGAACCGCTCGAATCACCTTCAAGCAAGCACTGGTTCGGCACGGACAAGTTGGGGCGCGATGTGGCTTCGGGCATGATCCACGGTTCGCGCATTTCGCTTTCCATCGGCTTTGTCGCCGTCGGCATCGCGGTCATTATTGGCGTGATCCTCGGAGCAATCGCCGGCTACTTCGGCTCCTGGGTCGATCTCGTGATCTCCCGACTATTCGAAATTATGCTGTCGATTCCGACTTTTTTTCTTTTGATTACCGTCGCCGCACTGTTGCCGCCGAGCATTTTTTTGACCATGGCGATCATCGGCATGACGAGCTGGGTGGGCATGGCGCGCTTTACTCGCAATGAGTTTTTGCGGATTCGCTCGCTCGATTATGTGACGGCGGCCATCGCGCTCGGCGTTAGCGATCGCAAAGTGATGTTCAAGCACATTCTTCCCAACGCGTTGGCTCCGGTGATCGTTTCGGTCGTGCTCGGGATCGCGGGCGCAATTCTGGTCGAATCCAGTCTGAGCTTTCTCGGCATCGGCGTGCCGGCCGAACTCGTCACTTGGGGATCGATCCTGCATGAAGCCAGTACGACGACGTTTGCCTGGTGGCTGGCGGTGTTTCCCGGATTTGCGATTTTCATCACGGTGCTCGCCTACTACCTGGTCGGCGAGGGGCTTCGAGAAGTGCTTGACCCGCGCTTGCGGGGCTTGCGCTAATTGCGCCGTTTCTGTTACTGAGCACGAAAATACCGTCACGTTTCTTTTCCCACGAGGAGCTGTGATGCAATGCACCAGATTGTCATCTCGAGCGCCAGGAAGAGACCTTGCATTATCGGCCCATCCGAAAGAGAAGTTTTCTTGCCCTTCGGCTCGAAATGACAATTTGCTGAACATCGTAGGCCGTGGAAGAGATGAAGTCAGCGAACGAGCCTTCTTGCTCCGTTTCTCATTGATTAAATCTTCGAGTAGTAAGCTTGGACGGTGGAGCGCGTAGGAGAAAAAACTTATGGGAGAAAAGACCATCGAAGAAATCAAGGCCGATATCCTGCACCGCGCCGGCCGGATCAATCCGTTCGAACGAGTAAAACGCGAGGACGTCGAGCAGGTAGTGAGTCGACTATCGAATCTGGAGCCCGATCTGTGGGGCAAAGAGTGGGGACGGATAGGATTGAAGTACGAGGCTTTGGCGGCGGAACAAGAAAAGCAGGGCAGAAGCAAGGAAGCGGGCGAGACTTACTATTTGGCGTATGAATATTTCCGGATCGGGCGGTATCCCGTACCGAGCAGTCCGGAGAAGATGAACTGCTACAAAGGGGCGCTGCGCACGTTTCTGAAAGCCGCGCCGACCATGAAGCCTCCTCTCGAGCGGGTGGAAATTCCGTTCGAGGTAAAGAAGGTCGTCGGCTACCTACAGATTCCCGAAGGAGCCGATCGCCCGCCCGTCGTGATGCACTGGGGCGGCGTCGACGGTTGGAAAGAAGATCGCCGGAGCAACAGCGATGTCCTGCTCAAAATGGGGCTCGCGTGCTTTACGATCGATATGCCGGGAGCCGGCGAGAATCCTTGTCTGGGCGGCGATCTCAAGGCCGAGCGGACGTTTTCTGCAGCCATGGACTATCTCGAAACGCGCAAAGACATTGATGGGAAACGGATCGCCTGCATGGGCGGGAGCTTCGGCGGATATTGGGCGGCGAAACTGGCGCACGTCGAAGCTAAGCGCTTACGTGGCGCAGTGAACTGGGGCGCGGGGGTTCATCGGACCTTTCAACAGGAATGGCTCCGTCCCGCCTTGACCTTGACTGCCTCGCAGTATCTGATGGGGCCCGCCAGTCTGCTCGATGCGCGCTCGTACATATTCGGCGTCAAAACGCTCGAAGAGACGCTCGAGATTGCGCCAAGCTTATCGCTAGTGGAGCAAGGGTTGATCGACCAGCCGTGCGCGCCGTTGCTTTGCATCAACGGCAAGGAAGACGATCAACATCCGATCAGCGATCTCTATCTGCTCGCGGAGCATGGAAGCCCGAAGGATCTGCGCATTATTGCCGGCGCCGGGCACATGGGCCGCAAGAGAGGCGAATCAAACGACCCAGTGGTTGACATCGTCACGCGCTGGCTCAAAGAGAAATTATCCTGACAGTGCGGAGGAAAGATGGCACGAATTGCGACGATCACCAAAAAAGAAGATCTGGGGCCACAAGATCAGAAAGTCTATGAGGCGATTGCCCAAAGCCGCGGTGTGGTCGGCGGGCCTTGGCTCGCATTGCTGCACAGCCCGGAGTTGGCGCAGCGCACTATGCAGCTGGGTAGTTACATTCGCTTCGAATCGACTTTGGACCACAAAGTCGTCGAGTTTACTGCGCTGGTGGCAGCGCGGGAGCTGGAATGTAAACATGAGTGGGCCGCGCATATTATGCATGGACAGAAAGCCGGTATTCCAATAGAAACCATTCGTGCTGTTCATCAAAAAAAGGGAACGGAGAGCTTTTCTTCAGAAGATGCGCAGATTGTCAGCTTCGTGCGCGAGATGATTCACGGCCATCGCGTCAGCGAATCGACTTATCAGGCGATTTACGGCCGGTTGGGAGAGAAGGGCATGGTCGAGCTTACCGCGACCATCGGTTACTACGCCATGCTCGCTTGTACGCTCAATACGTTCGATGTTTACACATTTACGCCGCCGGAAGATCTGAAGATTTGAATCGAGGTACTTGAGAATGTACCCCGTTGTAACGCAACTGTTGTCCTGAGGCCTCAGCCGAAGGATTTCGGCTTTGTATCCCTTGATCACGAGATTCTTCGCTGACGCTCAGAATGACAACTCTGTTGCCGCTCAACGTGTATTATTGAAAAGGCGCCGCTTATTGAGTGAAAAGCAAAAGTTCGGAGGGAGTCAGTATGAAACTAAAAGGACAAGTCGCGCTCATTACCGGCGCGGGAAGAAACATCGGCAAAGCGATGGCAAAGCTGTTCGCTTCGGAGGGCGCGAAAATCGCGGTTGCGGAAGTACACGAAGGCCGCGGCCAGGCGGTGGTGGACGAACTCAACATAGCCGATCATGAGGCGATGCTGGTGCTCGGCGATGTTTCCAAATCCGACGATGTGCAGGCGATGGTTAAAAAAGTAGTCGCTCGCTTTGGTGCAATCGACATTCTCGTCAATAATGCGGCCCTGACGGATCACGCCACGATCTTGGACAGCAAGGAAGAGGAATTCGATAAGGTGATCGCCGTTAGTCTCAAAGGTCCATATCTCATGACCAAGTACGTCGCCGACGAAATGCGTAAGCAGGGGCGCGGCGGCAAGATCGTCAACTTCGGTTCGACGTCGGGAATGATCGGACGTTTCGACGGTATCGCTTACGCCGCGGCAAAAGCTGGCGTCATCAATATGACTCGCGCCATGGCAGTGCAGCTCGCGCAGTACAAAATTCGCGTCAATTGCGTGGTGCCGAACCGCTCGGGGTCGCCGGTTGGCTACGACGACGATGTGGAAGGTAACAGGACCTTTCAGAATCTTGCCGGTCGCCTAGGGACTGCCGACGATCAGGCGAAAGCAGCGCTGTTTCTGGTCAGTGAAGATTCAGACTTCATCTATGGTCATCCGCTGGTGGTCGATGGCGGTGTCATGGCTACGGCTAATTTTCCGCGGGAACAGTTTCAGAAATAGCTCGACAAACCCGCTCAAATCGTCAAGCAGTTCAAACGTTCAAACCGTTCATGCGTAGGATTTATTTGCGTTTGCCGCCATTGTCAGTGTAAGAATCAGCATCATAGGGGTTTGACCAGAGGCGATCCGCCCGCACGACAAACGTGAGATGATCTCAGGCTGAATTGCGAAACCATCGGGCTCCGGTTAAGGTAAAGATAAGCGGATCTTTAAATTTAAAACCGCCCTTCATTATGGCAGCAAAGCGATGAGAATGATGTTAGACCTAACTCATTTGGGCGAGACGCAGTGCCGTACGGCTTAGTCCAGCGCGAGACTGCCGATAGCATTCGACGATTCTTAATTCATGACGAGTGTTAAAGCCATACGCTGGCTCGATCATTGGATCGGGGTTCCCATTTGTTTTGTCTTGACGAGCGTACGCCGCTTGAATGACTTGGCAAGACGTAAGCCGCTGCCCGCCGTGCGTGCCATCGTATTCGTTAAATTTGTGGAGCAAGGCTCGACGGTTCTGGCGTGTTCCGCGATTCGCCGCGCCATCGATCTGGTCGGGCGAAACAATGTCTATTTCTTGGTGTTCCAAGAGAACCGATTCATTCTTGATGTGATGGAGCTTCTGCCAGCGGAGAACGTCATCGCCATTCGTCACGAAAAGTTGATTACCGCGATTCGCGATCTCGTCCGCGGGAGGGCTATGTTAATCAAAAAACGGGTCAACGCGGTTATTGATTTGGAGTTTTTCGCGCGCTCATCTGCCGCAATCAGTTTTTTGATGGGCTGCGGTTACCGCGTCGGCTTCCACGGCTTCGGCGGTGAGGGGCCATATCGCGGCGATCTCATGACTCATCGGGTGCGCTACAATCCGTATCTCCATACGGCGCAAGCTTTCCATATGATGGTCGAAGCTCTGACATTCTCACCCCGCGATTTGATGCCTTTCGATATGAAATCCCTTACGGCGGACGATGCGCCGCCCGCCTTCTTGCCGACGGAATCAGAGGTGGCGCAAGCAAAAGATATTGTGTTCGAAGCAGCGCGAATCGAGCCGTTACCGCCGCTCGTCCTGCTGAATCCGAATTGCAGCGATATGCTGCCGCTGCGCCGCTGGCCGGCGGAAAAATATATCGAGCTGGCGCGGCGGCTTACCGCAACATATCCGGAATTGTACGTTGGACTGACGGGGTCGCCGTCCGAAGCGAAAGCGGCGGCCTCAATGGTGGAACAAATAGGATCGAAGCACTGTTTCAGTCTCGCGGGTCGAACGACGCTGCGGCAGCTCCTGGTGATCTTTGGGCTTGCCGACGTTCTTGTCACGAACGACAGTGGCCCGGCCCATTTTGCCGCACTCACGCCGATCGACGTGGTGACGCTTTTCGGGCCGGAGACGCCGCACCTGTATGGAGCGCGTACGCCGAGGAATCATGTTTTTTGGCAAGCTCTCGCGTGCAGTCCGTGCGTCAGCGCATTGAACCAAAAGTTTTCTGCCTGTCAGAATAACCTGTGTATGCAGCACATCGATGTCGATGCCGTGTTCAACAAAGTCTGCACGATCTATCAGGCGAAGCGAAAGACGCGGACTTTTGCCAATGGTGAAAATCGAGTTCGTCACGTCCAACTCGATGCCTAGGACGCGGTTCGCATGTCGGATCGGCATCTGCTTCAGGCGATCATTCTCCTCGTTTTCCTCCGTCTTGTCAGCGCTTCACTAATCGATCTTGCGCCGCAGGAAGCCTATTACTGGAATTACGCCAGGCATCCGGCGCTGAGTTATTTTGATCATCCGCCGGTCGTCGCGTGGCTGATTAGCGGCGGTCAATTCGTCCTCGGCAAGACCGAACTGGGAGTCAGGATCGGCGGCTTCCTGCTAACCCTTCTCTCGACCGGGTTGCTCTACGCGCTAGGGCAGCTCTGGTTTAGTCGGCGAGCTGGGCTCTGGGCAGCCCTGCTATTCCAGTTACTGCCACTCTATTTTGTTTATGGCGTGCTGACCACTCCCGATGTGCCGCTAAACTTCTTCTGGCTTGTGACGCTCTACTTAATTTCGATCGCCGTACGCGGATGCGAGAAATGGGCTTGGTATGCAGCCGGGATCGCGTTTGGGCTCTGCATGCTTTCCAAATACAGCGCTGTTTTTTTGCTTCCTTCCACACTGCTATTGCTCGCCATCGATTCTCGTTACCACCAGTGGTTTATCAGGAAAGAGCCGTACCTGGCGCTGCTTATTGCGGCGTTGTGCTTCACTCCAGTGATTCTCTGGAATATGGACCACGACTGGGTATCGTTTGGCTTCCAAATAAACGATCGGCTGAGTCGGCGCCAGATGCATCCGCTGCGGAGCCTTGGTGAATTTCTGCTGGTCCAACTGGGCGTGACTTATCCGGCTCTAATCGCAGGCCTGGTCATGATCTCGACGGTGCCGTTGTCGTTCGGATTGAAGGCGCGCCATCTCGCATGGCGGTTCTGCTTGTTTTTTTCGCTTCCGTTTCTCACCTTCTTGCTGCTTTTCAGCATTCATTCTCGGATCAAAGCCAACTGGACGTTGCCCGCGTATCTATCCCTGCTGATCGCGGCATATCCCGCGTATCGATATCTCCGTTCCAAGAGTGCCGCTCGGGCAAAGCTCACAGCAAAATATGTTTTGATCAGCGGGTTTTATGTTTTGCCGGTCATGTATGTCGTTACGATTTATCACTTAACGATCACGATACCCGGCATTCCGGCCTTCAGTTTTACGACCGGCTGGAAGGAGTTGGCAAAAGAGGTTGGACAGGAGGCGCAAGACTTTGAACATGCCGAGGGCAAAAAGGTGTTTCTTCTCGGACTGGACAGTCATTACATCGCGGCCGCTCTTTCTTTCTACAGCGATGACGGCCGCGAAGTGTTCTCCCGCAACCTCGTCGGCAAACCCGCCTTGGCCTTCGCGTACTGGCCGCCAAAAATCGATCCGGGCGGGTTCAACGCGCTCGCTGTGGACACGGATCCGCCCGACGTTGAGTCGCTGCAAGGATATTTTGTCCGGGTGGACGAGAAAATAGAACGGATTCCGATTGTGAAAAGTGGACGAGTTCTCGATTACTTTTATGTCGTAAAGTGCTTCGGGTATATAGGGCACCGACGATAACCGACAGATTTTCCCTATCTTTAGTCTGTCGGTAACTTCGCGGGCTTCTTTGCGCTTCGGCCTGCTCGAGCTTCGCGCCGTCTGCCGCGTAGAGTTAGGTGATCCGCGACCAGGCGCGCACCCATAGCCCGAGATCTTTGCTGATAAGATTGCTTAGCACGAACTCGGCGTCGTCTGCTTTGGCGTGGCGAAAAACGTTGTGCTGCCGGTGCGCTCGCGAATCATCGTTTTATTGCATCTATTTTTTTCCGCCGGCCGATGCTGCCCGCTTGGGCGTCATTCAAAATCGCTCGAGAAGTTCAACTCATGGGGCTTAGCCGAGCCGTCGTTTATTTCACCTCGAAGTGTCTGTAGCAGGGCGGTTGCATCGTGTTGGCAGTGCGTGGATTTAATGTTATGTGAGATAGCTATTCACAATGGCCGCACTGCTCGAGGTCAGAAATCTTCAGACATCTTTTTTTACGCCGGAGGGAGAAGTGCGCGCCATCGACGGCGTCAGCTTTGAAATCGGTGAACGCACAACCCTCGGTTTGGTAGGCGAATCGGGTTGCGGAAAGAGCGTGACCTCGCTCTCGATCATGCGTTTGATTCAGTCGCCGCCAGGAAAAATCGTTGGCGGAGAGATCATCTACCGCGGCCGCGATCTTCTCAAGCTCAACAATGAAGAGATGCGGAAAATTCGCGGCAACAAGATCTCGATGATTTTTCAAGAGCCAATGACGTCGCTCAACCCGGTATTCACTGTGGGAAATCAGATCGGTGAAGCGATTCGACTCCACCAGGGACTGGGCAAGAGAGAAACGCGCCAGAAAACCATCGAGATGCTACGCCTGGTCAAAATCGCCGATCCGGAGTCTCGGGTCGATGCGTATCCGCACCAGCTGAGCGGCGGCATGCGACAGCGTGTGATGATCGCGATGGCGCTGTCGTGCAACCCGAGCCTGCTGATCGCGGATGAGCCGACCACGGCTCTGGACGTGACGATTCAGGCGCAGATTCTCGAGCTGATGAAGGAATTGCAACAAAAGCTCGGCATGGCGCTGCTCTTGATTACCCACGATCTGGGGGTGGTCGCCGAACAGGCCGACGACGTGGCGATCATGTATGCGGGAAAAATCGTCGAGCGCGCGGCTACCCGGTCGATCTTTGATCACCCATTTCATCCCTATACTGTGGGATTGCTCAACTCGCTCCCGGGCGTGGGCGCGCTCAAAAAGAAACGATTGGACGCGATCGGGGGCGTCGTGCCGAGTCCCCTTAATCTGCCCAGTGGTTGCCGCTTTCGCGATCGCTGTCCGCGTGCTGCCGAACTTTGCGCCGACCAAGAGCCACCCCTGCAGGACAAGGAGCCCGGTCATCCGGCAGCCTGTCACTTTCCCCACCTCGAATCACGGGAAAGACCGAGGATGGAGAATTGAGCGTGGAGAGATAGGAGACCGATCTTCGATCCTCTATCATCTATCTTCGAGAGCCGATTCTGACCATGAGCTTGTTAGAAATTCGTGACTTGAAAAAATATTTTCCGGTTGGCGATGGATTGTTCTCGCGCAAAAAAGGCAACGTGAAGGCCGTTGATGGTGTCAATTTAACCATCAATGAAGGCGAGACGCTCGGGTTGGTGGGTGAGTCGGGCTGTGGCAAATCGACTTTGGGCCGGACCATTCTGAGACTCATAGAACCGACCAGCGGCGAGGTGATTTTTCACGACAAGAATCTGCTCGCCCTCTCGGCGCGCGAGCTGCGTGAAATGCGCCGCGAGATGCAGATCATTTTCCAGGATCCCTACGCGTCGCTCAATCCGCGCATGCGCGTCGGCGATATCATCGGCGAAGGGCTAGAGATTCACAAGCTCGCCCGGGGTAGAGCCAAACGCGATCGCATCATGGAACTGTTGCATCAGGTGGGATTGCGCGAAGATCATTATCCGCGCTATCCGCATGAGTTCAGCGGCGGACAACGGCAGCGCATCGGCATTGCCCGTGCTTTGGCCGTCAGTCCCAAGTTCATCGTCTGCGACGAGCCGGTATCTTCGCTCGACGTGTCGATCCAGGCGCAAATCATCAACCTGCTCCAGGAACTGCAGGAAAGGATGCATCTGACCTACCTATTTATCTCGCATGATTTGCGCGTCGTCGAGCACATCAGCCATCGCGTGGCGATCATGTACCTGGGCAAGGTCGTCGAGATCGCCGCGGGAGAAACCATTTACCGGGACGCTAAACACCCTTACACGCGCGCTCTCCTTTCCGCCGTGCCGATGCCCGAGACGAGCCGAAAGAAGGAAAGGATCGTGTTGGAGGGGGATGTGCCCAGTCCCGTGAATCCGCCGTCCGGTTGCACTTTTCATCCGCGCTGCGCGTATCGCCAGCCGCTTTGTAGTGAGATGGAGCCACCCCTCGATTTCGCAGGGGGACATGGTGTGTCCTGTCACGTCTTCGGGCCGATCAAGCGCGCATAGCCGATCCGTGCGCTAAGAAAAGTGGTTGAATTTGCCATTGTCGATGCTAAGATCACTTAGTATTTAGCAGCGGGAACCGCAGAAAATCTTATAAGCCTCTCGGAAGCAATTCCGAGGGGTTTTTATTTTGTCGAGGTCTAAACGGTATGGCAGACGTTCCGATGACCAGCAAGGGCTACCAATTTTTGCTCGATGAGCTGAAGCGCCTAAAAACCGTGGAGCGGCCGAAAAACATCCGCGAGATCGAAGAGGCACGCGGTCATGGCGACCTCTCAGAAAACGCGGAATTCCACGCTGCCAAAGAACGCCAGTCTTTGCTCGACTTGCAAATTCGGGAGATCGAAGACAAGCTCGCGCGGGCTCAAGTGATCGATGTCGGAAAGCTATCGGGCGACAAAGTCGTCTTCGGCGCAACGGTGTCGTTAGCCGATGGTGACACCGGCGACAAGGTGGTATACCAAATTGTCGGCGATCACGAGGCGGAACCCAAGAACGGTAAGATTTCCATCAGTTCTCCGATTGCCCGAGCTCTTATTGGCAAGACCGAAGGAGACGAAGTTCAGGTCCGCACCCCCACTGGCGTTCGTACGTTTGACATTCTAAGCGTCGAATACATCGATTAAGATCGCCCGCGCCGGTGGATGGGCTTACCTGGAAAGGAATCATGTCCTTTTCAGCCGTGCCGGCTGTCAGACAGTTTGATTCTCGCCACCGCGCCACTGGCGCGCCGCGCTACCGCCGCGTTGACAGTTCTCGCCAATGTCCCGGTCTCTGGGCTGTGGCTATCGCCATCCTCCTGACTCGCCTAGCGCCCGTTATCGCTCACGCCGAAATTACCATTGAGCCGCGCATTGGCTTCCATGGCGTTTTTCAACTCGGCCGTCCTTTTCCGCTGGAGATTGAACTCAGTAATAGCGGCCGCCCGGCTGAGGGAACTCTGGATGTTAGAATTTGGAAGGGCGGGGTCGTCAAGGGCGGAGCGCCTTATCTGGTCAGCTATCGGCGCGAGATTTTTCTTCCTAGCCAGGGTCGCAAGACCGTGCAGCTCACGATCGACCCTGACTTTGTCAGCCGGCCGTTAAGCATTGTTTATACAGCGCCGGAGACGCGCGCCACCCGCGAGTTGGATTTGCGGCGCTATTTTTCGCCGTCGCCGGTTTTACTGTTCATGAGCGGCAGCAGCGCGCTGCCTACTCTGACGTCGGCTGCCGCCCTACAAAACCGTCTGGTGTCGGCGAGCGCAGAGGAACTGCCCGCTGACTCCCGCGCTTTGCTCGGGGTTTCGCACGTAATTCTCTACGAGCAGTCATTGCGCGATCTGTCCCGGTCACAGCTTCTTGCTCTTGATGGCTGGCTTACCGCGGGCGGCACGATGGTGATCATTGGCAGTGTCAATTACGCGCTTTATCAGGAGCCCGCGCTAGGAAGATTTCTACCGGTCCGGGTGACCGGCGCAAAGCAGGTGGCGTTCACGCCGAATACTGGCAAGTCAGAAGGCGTAGTGGCTTTCTCAGGAGTCTGGGCGCAAACATCGAATCTTCTCGATGGCCAAGTTATTTCGGAAACGGCTGGCGTTCCGATGATCGTCGAGGCGCATCGCGGCCGCGGGCGCATCATCTATCTGGCAGTCGATGTGGGTCGGCCACCTTTGTCGGAGTGGCACGGTCTACAAAATTTTTTGCAATCTTTAATAACGCCTTCTCCCGGAGACGAAACCATCCCACGCACGGAGTGGAGCGATGCGGTATTCAATCAGCTGATCGCGAGTCCGTCATTTATTTCGACCTATGTTCCCTCCGGCTCACTGCTTCTCGCCATGCTCACCTATCTCGCGGCCATTGGCGTGCTCACCTGGCTGTGGCAACGTCGCCGACTGGCGGGACGCAAGATGTTGCTGGGGGTAGCCATGATCGCTTTTGTCGCGACCGTTGTGGGTTATGCCCATTTCAGTCGAGGCGGTAATGTGCCCGACGGCGTGCTCTTGAGCTCCAGCGTTCTCGAGAGCAGCGGCAATGATTTTGTCGATGCGCAAGCCAATCTCGCGCTTTTCTCAACGCAGCTCCGGCAATATGATCTTGAATTAGAGCGCGGCTGGATCGACCTCACACCGGTATCGATTCGACCACGCGAGGCAGCCGAGCAAACCATTGTGACGCAGGAGGGCGGCGGTATGAGCCGATATCAACTGCCGCTTCGGGAATGGGATTACCGACTCTTTCGTATGCGCCGCATCGATCGGTTGCCGTTGCGCGTGTCCTTCGACGTGCAGGGGGATCGGTTAGTCTTGAAGGTGGAAAATCGCAGCCCCAATGATCTTGTCGACTGTTGGTTGCTGCTGCCCGGCCAACGGTTCGCAATCGGTGCAATTCGGCGCGGGGTCAATTGGAAAAATAGCTTTCCTCTGGCAAGCCCGAATCTTGCGGACGTCGCGGTCAGCCGCGGTGATGCTCTCAACCTGCGCGAGATTACTTTTGCCGACAAGACGCGTGATATTTTGTTTCACTCATCGATGTTCCCGCGCGACGGCGACCCGCGCTGGGCTGGCGGCGCAGCGGTTTTCTTTGGCTGGGTGAAGGATGCGCAGCCCCACGTTCGAATCGATGACCCCCGCATCCAAGCCCAGGATTACACGCTGTATCGCGCGGTATTTCCCCTGACGAGCGGTGAGGACGAATGAGAGACAATCCCGTCTGGCGCGAAAGTGTCGAAATTTTCTTCACCGAAGGGCATGGTTTTGCGGTGTATTTCTACCTGCTGATCATCATTGCCCCGGTGGAGTTTTTATCCTTGTATATTCCGTCGCTCGATGCTCAAAGGTGGACCGGCTCGGCGAGTCTTTTTAAAGTGACCGCGGTGACCGTTTTGCTGCTAATCGTCTATTTTGCGCTCCGAGTGGCAAATCAGGAGTTCGCCGCATGGCGTTTTAAGACCCTGAGGCACTGGATTCGTGAGCGGGGACAATCTGTCGTAACCATCAGCCGGGCACAAATTTGCTTTCTCTTGGCCCATACCACGTTATCCCTGGTTTTGTGCGCGCCCTTTCTGGTGTGGGCCGGCGCGATTGCCCGCACGCCGCCAGCAAATATCGCGGCGATGTTTCTGCTTCTGCCTTTCTATGCAGTCACGTATGGCGTTTGGGGGTTGGCGAGCTTAGCTCTTTGGGAACGGCGTCTGGAGAATCGCCAGGTATTCATTCGTTCGCTGTTTACGTCTCTGGTGATCCTCTCGGCATTATTTTACCTGCCGTTGAATCCTGTCGCGTTTGTGCTGGCGTTTTTAAGCCGACAGGAGCTACCCCCGCTGGCTTTGTTGGGGATGCAATGGTCGGGTACGGTCACTCACTTGATTTTTCACATCGTGCTCGGTACCTCGGGCTATTTGCTCTATCGTTGGGCGCTCCAACGAGAACCGCTTTTCTGAACCATGGAAGCTTTGGTCAAGAAATTTAACGAGATCCTCGGTTGGGAACGGCGCAAACGCCGCGAGCAAACGCTCGCCATGATCGGCTGCGTGACATTCGCTTTCGCCATTGTATTTTTGCCACTGAATGGCTTTCTGCCGAGGGATTGGCTCCGCTGGACTGTTCCCGGGATATTGTTCGTGGTCTTGGCACCGTGGTTTTTCTATCGCGCTAAGTGGCGGCATCAGCACAGTGCGCGCGCGGTGGCGGCCTTGGACAAAGAACTTAGGCTTGCCGAGTGCGCTGTGACGGCGTGGGAAATCTCCGGCGGTGCTGAGCTTGGCGGTGCGAAGCTTTTGGTTTTGCAGCGAGCAGAGGCTGCGCTGCGCAATATCGCAGCGCGGCAAATCCTGCCACGTTCCGTGAGCTGGCCGATGTACGGCGTTGTGCCGCTTGTGCTGCTGTGGCTTGCGCTGCTCTGGCTTGACTTCGATCGGCCATATCCTGAGGCGCGGCATTTGGGCCCGCGAAATTTGGCAGAAAGAGTTCGAGAGTATTCCCGTGAGCTGCAGGACAAAGCCAAGGGCGAAGGTCTGCGCGAGACCCTCAAATTTGGCCAGGAGCTCGAGAAAACCGCGCAGAAGAGCTACGAGCAAAAAACGCCGGAGGAGTCGCTTAGAAAAGAAGTTGCGGGGTTGGCACAGCAATTTACAGTTCCAGCTTCGCGCCAAGACAAAAATGCTTTCTCGAGCGGCGAAACCGAGCAAACCCTCAAAGATCTCAAAACCGAGCTGGAGGCGAGCAGGGATTTATTGCAATTCCCAGATGGCGCCAAAAACAGCGACGAAGCGAATCAACGCTTGATGGAACGGCTGTCCGGCCTACCAGAACTGAAACGGCAGTTTGACGCGGCTAATCCCGGCGCCGGCCTGGGCTCGAGCGAGCTAAAAGCCTTTCTGGATAAATTGGATCAACAGGTCACGAAAGAGCTGGACCGCCGGGCGCTTATCGATGCACAGCAGTATTTAGAGCAGATGACCAAACAAGGTTCTCCCGAACGGGGGGAGAATTACGCCCGAAGTGAGGCCACCGGTGAACCCGATCCAAATGCCGCGGGACTTCATGAGAAATCATTCAGCAAATTGCCCGGGAAAGAGCCGGGGCAACAGGATGCAGACGTCCGCTCGCTGCCCGACCTCCGTTCCGGCCCGCAAACTCAGGTCAAAGGAATACTCGGCGCCGGAGAAAGCAGCGGTTTGATGCTTAAGGGAAATCCCAGCGGAGGCAAAAGCGCGCTTGCCGATAGCGAGGTGGTTGCCTCATATCGTCGCCAGGCCGAACAGGAGCTCAACTCCGAACGGGTGCCGGAGGAACTCAAGGAGATGATAAAAAATTATTTTCTGTCATTGGGAGAAGCGAAAAACAGGTGATCAGTCCTCAGTGATGAGTTGTCAGAAAATCACAGCGATTGCTGACATCTGGTGACTGAGAACGGGTATTTAGCCAGGAGCCATAGAATGCAATCGGTGGAGGAAATCGAACAGCGGATCAGCAGCGCTCGGCGCAGTTTCGATGAGCTCCGCGCGGAGATGGCGCGAGTTATTGTCGGTCACGAAAGCCTCATCGAACAGGTTTTCATCGCGTTGGTCTGCGGTGGTCATTGCTTGTTAGAAGGAGTTCCAGGGCTGGGCAAAACGTTGATGGTACGGAGTCTCGGCGAAGTCTTGAGTCTGAGCTTTTCGCGGATTCAGTTCACGCCCGATCTTATGCCGGCCGATATCACCGGCACGAACATGCTGACGGACGATCCGTCGGGGCGTAAAGTCTTCGAGTTCCAGCGCGGGCCAGTGTTCGCCCACATTGTCCTGGCCGATGAAATCAATCGCGCCACACCCAAGACCCAGTCGGCGCTGCTCGAAGCCATGCAGGAACAGAGCGTCACGGTGGGCGGTAAGATGCACCGGCTGGAAAATCCTTTTATGGTCCTGGCGACGCAAAATCCCATTGAAATGGAAGGCACGTACCCGCTGCCCGAAGCGCAGGTGGACCGTTTTTTTTTCAAGCTTTTGCTCGAGTTTCCGAGCCGCGCCGACTTGGCGCGGATCGCCGACCTGACCACCGCGGCGCCCGCGTCGGGCCCGCGCGAAGTTCTCGATGCGGCCGGAATTTTACACGTGCGTCAGTGGGTCAGGGAAGTACCGCTGGCCGAAGTGGTGAAGGACTATGCGGTGCGTTTGGTGATGAGCACCCACCCGCAACAAAGACAGGGAAACGGTTCGGGAGGATTGGCCCAGCGGTTTGTCCTTTATGGCTCGAGCCCGCGTGGGTTGCAAAGCGTCATTTTGGCGGCGAAGGCGCGGGCGCTATTAGCGGGCAGAGCCAATGTTTCTTTCGACGATATTCGCACTCAACTACTGCCGAGTTTGCGGCATCGCCTCATTCTTAATCTGGAAGCCGATGCGGAAGGTGTTACGGCAGAAAAGATTTTAACCGAAGTAGCGGCACAAGTGCCGGAAGTGGAATAATTTATGAGTCTCGCGTCTCGCGTTTCGAGTTTAGAGTTCATGCCGGCGCGAATCAGTGACTGGCTTGGGCGAATTATGATCGGCGCGCGGGGAAAGATCCCTCGCTCCGCTCAGGAGCAAAACGATGGGGTGGTGAAAACAACCCGACCAGAACCTGAAAATCGAAATCGTACTCCCGAGAATTTCTTTGACAGCGATTTTTTACGCAAGCTGGAACGGCTGCACCTGATCGCCAAGCGCTTAAGCTGGGCGGGAGCCAAGGGAGAGCACGCAGTTTCACGCAAGGGCTTCAGCTTGGAATTTTCCGACTATCGCCGCTATCAGCGCGGCGATGATTTACGTTACATCGACTGGAACGTTTATCGCCGTCTCGAGCGGTTGCTGCTGAAGGTATTTACCGCCGAGGAAGAAATGAACATTTATCTGCTGGTCGATACCAGCCGGTCGATGGCGGAAGGTAAGCCGGCGAAAATCGATTATGCAAAGAAAGTCGCTGCCGCCCTCGGTTACATCGGCCTTAAAAACCTGGATCGAGTCGGTGGTGCTTCGTTTTCGACGCAGATCGCTAAACCGCTGACGTTGGGGCGGGGCCGAAAGCAGGTGCTTAGCCTGTTTCGTTTTCTTGCGAATCTTTCCGCTAGCGGCCAAACCAACTTGCGCGCCGCAATTCATTCCTTCACGAACCTGTTTCCGCATCCGGGTTTCGTCGTCATCGTGAGCGATTTGTTTGATGAAGCCGGATGGCGCGCAGCCTTGGAAGAATTGACGGCGAAGCGCTATCAGATCCTGGTGATTCATATTGTCGATTCAGAAGAAACTCAACCGCAACCGTGGGGCGACGTCGCCCTGATGGACGTCGAAGCGGGCCGGGAACGAAAATTTTTTCTCGATGCCGATCTGGTGCGGCGCTTTCAAACCGAGATCGAGCGATATTTCACCGAGATCGAAGCGGTATGCGCGCGCCGGCGCATCGACTACTTGCGCACCACCACCCAAGTGCCGTTTGATGAATTCGTGCTACAGACGCTGCGCCAGGTGGGCAGCGTGGCTTGAACTATGCTTTGGAGCCTGCCGTCGGCCTTATTCCTCCTCGCCGGCGCAATACCGCTAATCCTATTTCTCCATAGCCTCAAACCCAGAGGCCTAAAAGTCGCTACGACGACGATGTTTCTTTGGGAGCGCATCCTCAAAGAACGCCCGCTCGGCACCCGGCTCGGCTGGCTGCTGCGCCACAATGTTTTGTTGCTTTTGCAGATTTTTGCGGCAGTTGCGCTGATCATTGCACTCGCGGACCCGGCGCTGCTTCACTTCGGCTCCAGCGCCGGCGATCTCATCGTCGTGATCGATCTGAGCGCGAGCATGAAAGCCACCGGCCGGAGCGGCGCGCGCTTCGATACGGCGCGGCGGGAATTCGACAAGCTGATCGACAACATGTCCGGAGCGCAAAAAATGATGGTGATCGGCGCGGGCGTTCAGCCGCGCCTGTTGATGCCGTTTACGGCTGAGAAGCGGCGCTTGCGAGATCTGGCGCGCAGTCTGGAAGCGACTGATGCACCGGGGCGAGTCAAGGAAACGATCCTTTTCGCCCATAGTTTTTTGAAGCGTGATAGCGCGGATCGGATTGTCGTCATCAGCGATGGCGCCTTTCAGGGCGCCGAGGAGTTTACCAAGCCGGCGGCCCATTACCGCTTCGTGAGTGTTGCCGGCGGCAGTGAGAATATCGCCATTGTCGGTTTCGAGGCGAGACTTCATTCGGATCGAAGCGCGCCTGCGGAGATCATGGTGCACGTGCGCAATTTTACCGCCAAAGCGGTGCGCGTACCGCTGGCGGTGACTCTCGGCGAAAAGTTGCTCGCGCGTGAAGAGATAGAAATCGCTGCCGGCGAGCGCCGGGTTATGATATATCCTTTCACGGGCGAGCTCAGAGGGATTTTGACCGCCCGCTTGGAAGCCCAGGACGATTTTGCAACGGACAACGTCGCCTACTTGGCGCTCACGGAGCAGGCGCCCTTACGGCTGCTCTACGTCGGCCCGGGAAATCCTTACCTGCAACAGGTGTTGCGCCTGTTCCCGCAGGTTCAGCTAAGTACCGCGCGTGGTTGGGACGAGGGGCACGGCGCGGACTCCTTCGACCTGGTGATCTTCGATCGCGTCGCGGCTCCGGCGCTGAAACAGGGAAACTTCATCCTGATCAATACCGTGAGTCCAAGTTTACCCTTGGACCTCCGCGGCAGAACGCAAAATCCACGCATCGCTTTACCACTGGTCAAGCATGCATTGACCTCTGGCCTGAGCCTCGGTGATCTAAGAATCAGCGAAGCGCTCCGGCTTCGACCCAGGGGTCAAGGCGTTGTGCTAGCGCGCGATGGCGCAGACAACCCGCTCCTCTACGTCTTGGAACAAGGAAAGCTCCGCGTGGTGTTGGTAGCCTTCGATCTCATGGCATCGGATCTGCCGCTGCGGATCGCTTTTCCAATCCTGTTTCATAATCTGCTTGAATGGTTTCACCCCGAGCGGCTCGAATTTCCCGGAGAAGCGGTGAAGGCCGGTGATCCGTTTGCGCTGACGCTCGAGCGCGGCGACGATAATGTG